>Ga0256835_1000317_pt1 | contig 37495 bp, 33 predicted proteins | sample PIR30metaG_FD_185972 | JGI IMG/M metagenome (GOLD analysis project Ga0256835, IMG submission 185972) | Hydrothermal vent microbial communities from East Pacific Rise, Pacific Ocean - PIR-30 | ecosystem: Environmental > Aquatic > Marine > Hydrothermal vents | place: Pacific Ocean: East Pacific...
CGGCCGGCAGCGACGCCGCAGGCGGCGCCAGCGCGTCGCACGGGCGGCCCGGGGGGAGCTCGCTCCCACCGGGACGCGCGGGCGAGGCGCGCAGCCCGCGCGAAGCGCGGGGGCCGGCCGCCGGTTCACCTCGCGGCAAGCCCTTCGTGCTCGGCCGGAGCGTGCAGCGCGCTGGGTTGGATTGCTTCGCCGTTCTCCGCTGGAGTCCGGCTCGCCATGGCAGAAGGTTCAGCGGCGCCAGCGTTGAGCTGCGCCGTTCTTGCATTCCCGATCACCCGATGCTAGGGTTTGCCAAGGAGTGAGACGTTGGATTCCCCCGCGAGAAACGAACGGTGCATCGAGGGCCGCCGGGCACGTGGGGGAGGTGCGCGCCGGGAGACCGGCGGCCGGCGGCCAGGTGCAACGGTATGAGGAGTGAGCGCGCATGGAGAAGAGGTTGTTTGTCGGTAACCTGCCCTACAGCATGACGGATGCGGACCTGGAGAACACGTTCTCCGAATACGGAACGGTCGTCTCCGCCCAGGTGATCCGCGACCGGGACACGGGCCGATCCCGCGGTTTCGGTTTCGTGGAGATGGACACCGAGGACGAGGCGATGGCGGCCCAGCAGGCCGCCGACGGACTCGAGATCGAGGGCCGGCGCCTCCGGGTCAACGAGGCCCAGCCGCGGAGGCCCCGTCAGCCCCGCTACGAGGATCGCTGGTAGCCCGGGACTTCTTCGATCGGCAACGAGGCCCCGCCACCGGCGGGGCCTTCGTCCGTCCGGACCCCTCGTTCCCGCCAAAGGACCCGGCACCGGTCGCCGGGGACGGCGAGCCGCCCCCGGCGCATCCATGCCGGAGACCGATCTCCTACTGGTCCGGCCGCATCCGCTTGACGCCCCTGACGAAGAACGCATCGTTGGTCGCGTTGTCCACCACCGAGGCGTAGGCGAACGTCTGGGCGTCCTCTGTTGTGGTCCGGATCCGGATGATGGCGTCCTCCCAGTTCCCTCCGTACGCACCGGCGAACGGGTCGGAGAGCTGGACCATGGAGAAGGGCGGCACCTCGACCGTGATCTCCCCGTCCGAGTTGTTGCCGGTGCGGTCGTAGATCACGAGACTGTAGGTTGCGGCAACGTTCGAGGGGTTCACCACGCCGATGTTGACCCGGTACCGCCCGTCCGCAGTGTGTTTCATGGCGTAGAGCCACTGCTGCTCGTCGGCGTGCCACGGGGTGGAGTCGGGCGAGGCGTCCGCAGTCGGGATTCCCTCGATCATCTGCCCGTACGACGCCCTCCCGTCGGGACTAATGGAGTAGACCCGGGCCCACACCTGGACGTTCTCGTTGCACATGTAGTGGATCGCCCCGAGCCAAGAACCGCCGCCGACGTGGAGGAACTCGTCCACGACGTCCTCGAAGTAGTAGACCTCCTGACCCTCCACAAGATCCACGGAGATCCCGTAGACGTCCGAGTTGTCCCGCCCCGAACGGTTGAAGTACAGCGTCATGGACGTGTTCTCCGCCGAACGGGCGAGGACGATCCAGAGGTCGGTCCTCCAGATCGAGCCGTTGTAGCCCGGCGCATGGACGGCGGCCAGGATCCAGCCGTTGTTGTGCCGGGTCTGGTTGAGCTGGGCCGAGGCCTGGCCCACGACGAGCAACGTGGCGAGGATGATGATGGTTACGATGGATAAACGATGGACCCGCGCGTTCGATACCATGGACCTTCTCCTTCTTCCGGTTGTCTCGCACCAATCCTTGTCGACTTGTTGCCGAGAGCCATCGTACCACGCCACGCTACCGGAGCCGGCGCGAAGGCTCCGGGGCGCAGCGCCGCTATACTCCTTCCATGCGCCGGCAGGGTCCTCTCACCATGCGGCACCTCGCCGTGGCAGCGGTGGTCGTTCTCCTCGTCAACGCCCAGCTGACCTGGTGGATCGTCTACGCGTTGCGGGAGAACCGGACCCGGTTGAAGCTGGAGCGGGAGCTCCTGCTCGAGAAGGCCCGCCTCCACGCGCTTCACGTCGTCTCCTGCCTCGAACACACGAGGACCATGCTGACGTTCGAGCTCCTGGCCGCAGCCGGACCGGTTGCAAAGCCGGAGACGCCAGGCGTCGCGTCCGTGGCTCCTGCGCCCGGGGAAGGTCCCTGCACCGAAGGCTGGTTCAGGCGGGACGGCGCCGTGGGCTACCGGCTGGTCACGCGCCACGGCTGTATCGAAGCAAGGATCGATCGGGACTGGTTGCGGGAGCGCCTCCACCCTCCGGAGGGACTGACCGTCGGCCCAGTGGATGACGGTATCCCCGGGGTACCCCTCCCTCCCCCGCTGGACACGATGGAGGTCCGGCCGGCCGGCCCGGAATGGAACGCGCTGCTCGACGCCTACCGCCGCAGGATCCTGATGGTCGTCTCGGAGGGCACCTTCTTCGCCGTCATGCTGCTCGTGGTGGTCTGGCTCCTGTGGAAGACGGTCCGGCGGGAGGTGGAGCTCGAACGGCAGCACCAGAACTTCCTCTCGGCCATCACCCACGAGCTCAAGTCGCCGCTCGCGGCGATGCGGCTGTCGCTGGAAACGGTCCTCAAGGGCCGGGCCGACAGCACGGCGTCGGTCCGGTTCCTCGAGAACGCGCTCCAGGACACGGAGCGGCTTCAGAGCCTCGTCCAGAAGGTGCTCGAGGTCACCCGGTACGGGCTGGCCGGCAAGGCGTTGACGCTCCGGACGACGTCGCTGTCCGACACCGTGGAGGAGGCCGTGGACCGGTTCCGGAGCCGTGCGATGTCCGCGGGCGCCAGGATGCACGTGGCGATCCGGCCCGGGCTGATCGCGCGAGCAGACGAGGAGGCGTTCGCCATCGTCGTCTCGAACCTGCTCGAGAACGCGATCAAGTACGGCGGCACGATCCCGGAGGTGACGGTCCGTCTCTTCGCCGAGAACGGCAGGGCGGTGCTCGAGGTCGGGGACAACGGCCGGGGGATCGCCGAGGAGGACGTCCCGTTCGTCTTCAACCGGTTTTTCAGGGGAGGGAACGAGATGACCCGGACGACCCAGGGAACCGGCCTCGGGCTGCATCTCGTGGAGCAGATCGTGTCAGGACACGGCGGCACGGTCCAGGTCGCCTCCACGGGGCCGGAGGGAACGGTGTTCCGGGTGGAGCTGCCGCTCGTCCGGATCGAGGACGCGGAGACGCTAGAATCGGGCAGGGAGGCCGTATGAAGCGACACATCCTCATCGTCGAGGACGAGGCGCACCTCGCCGAGGCGCTGGCCCACAACCTCCAGTTCGAGGGATACCTGACGACCGTCGCCCACGACGGTGAAGAAGGTCTCAGACTCGCCCAGACCATGAGCTTCGACCTCATCATCCTCGACATCATGATGCCCAAGCTCGACGGGCTCGAAGTCTGCCGTCGCCTCCGCTCCACGGGCAACCGCGTCCCCATCCTGTTCCTGACCGCCAAGTCCTCGGATGCCGACCGGCTCCTCGGACTCAAGGTGGGAGCGGACGACTACGTCGCCAAGCCGTTCCTGCTCGAGGAGCTGATTCTCAGGATCCAGGGGATCTTCCGGCGTCAGGACTGGTACCAGCGGCCCCTGGACGAACAGGAGGTCTACCGGTTCGGCGACAACGAGATCAACTTCCGGACGTTCCAGGCCACGGCCCACGGACGGACGATCACCCTGACCGAGAAGGAATGCATGCTGATGAAGCTGCTCGTGGAGCGGCAGAACCAGGTCGTGTCACGGGAGGAGATCCTCGAACGGGTCTGGGGGTACCGGTTCAGCACCTCCTCACGGACCATCGACAACTTCATCGTCCGGCTCAGACGGTACTTCGAGGAAAACCCCAAGCGGCCCCGCCACATCCATTCCGTCCGTGGCGTCGGGTACCGTTTCACGCCCGAACCTCCGGGAGAATGATCACGGGCCGCGACCGCTGGCACCGCTGGGGTCTCGCCGCCATCCTCCTGGGCAACGCGGTGGGGTTCGCCGGAGTCGATCCGCCGGCGAGGGCGCTGACCGCCCTTCTCATCCTTGCGCTCGTCCTCGACATGAAGGACGCCGTCCCTTCTCTCCCCCGGCCGGTCCGCCTTGCAGCGCTCGGGCTCGCGGCGACGGTCGTGCTCCAGCTCGTTCCGCTCCCTGCGGCCGTGCGCGGCCTCCTCCAGCCGGGCCTCGCCGATGTGATCTCACCGGGCTGGTCCCCCCTCTCCGTCGCACCGTGGGCCACCATCGAGACGGCCGCCATATGGGTCCTCGCGGCCGGAATCACTCTCGTCGCCGCGAGGATGGCCCGGACCCGCTCGGGCCTTCCGGTGCTGCTCTGGATCGTGGCGCTCACCGGGGGCTTGCTCGCCCTGCTCGGCCTCGTCTCCGAGGCCGGCCTTCCGGACCGGGTCCTCCTGCTCCGTCCCAACGTGCAGGGAGGGAGTCCCTACGGTCCGTTCGTCAACGAGAACCATTTCGCCGTGGCGATGGAGCTGACGATCCCGGCAGCTGCGGCGCTCCTCGCCGTGGCGGCAAGGGGACTCGGAGCGGTTGGCGAGGCCCGCAGGCGCGCCCTGGCCTGGACGCTCGGCGCCGCCGTACTCGTCGTGCTCGGGCTCGCGGCACTGCTCCGGTGCCACTCCCGTGGCGGGATCCTCGCCATGGGGATCGCAGCGGTGGTGACGTTCCCCCTCTGGCGGCGGCGACGGCCGGGGAGGCGGCGACTGTGGACGGCCGTGGTCGTGCTCATCCTCGTGGGAGGAACCGTCCTGGCGTGGACACGGCTCCCCGCGCTGGCCGAGGACTTCAAGCAGCTCCTGGTAATCCGGGGCGTCGAGGGTAACGACCGCTGGGATCTCTGGCGGTCCACGCTCCGTCTCTGGACCCGGGCTCCCGCGCTGGGCACGGGGCTGGGAACGTACCGCCACGTCATCGGCCTCGACGCGCCACCGACCGGGACTGCCGTCCTCGAACAGGCCCACAACGACTGGCTCGAATGGCTGGCGACGACGGGTGCTGCGGGCACCGCCGCGCTCCTCCTGGGCGTGGGATGGCTGGCCTGGTCGCTGCGGCCGGTCCGGCTCCGCTCGATGCGGTTCGAACGGCGCTACGCACTTGCAGCAGCCGCCATGGCCCTACTGGCGGCTGGACTCCACGAAACACTGGGGTTTGCGCTCCAGACGCCGCTCGACCGGTACCTGGCCGCCGTCTGGATCGGGCTCGTGGCCGGTCTCGAGACCCGCCGGCATCACGAACCGCCCGATGGGCGGCTCCCGGAGGAGGCAGACCGATGACCCCCCTTCCCACCACACCGGACACCCTGCTCGCCCACGAGCGGCGTCTCCGAGTCCTCGTCGCCGCCGCGATCTTGCTGTTCGTCGCCCAGGCCGCCGTGGGGTTTCTCCTGCCCCGGGCCCGCCTGCTGCCCGGGCTCTCCTCGATCTGGATCACCGGACCCGCTCTCGCCGTGGGCCTGTGGCTGTCGCTCCGCGTCGACAGGGTCGCCGCACGGCTGGTGATCCGGGCACGGGACCGGTACGTGATCTCCGGGAACGTCGACCGGCTCCTGAGGGATCACCTGCGCGTCTACCTGACCGTTCTCGCCGTACTCGAGGGGATCGGGCTGCTGGGGCTCCTCGTGGCCGTCTCCGGCGCAGGGCCGCGCGCCGCCCTCTGGTTCCATGGCGTCGCCGTGCTGCTCGCGGCCCTCGCCTGGCCCACCGACCACAAGGTCCGTCTCTACCTCGACCGCGCGGAGACGCTGCGGCGGCACAGGACGGACGCCGGAGCGGCCGAATCGGCGGACTGACGGCGAAAGCCCCGGACGGCCGCCCGGGTCCCCGGCCAACCGCGGGCCTCCCCGGGTCAGCCGATCAGGTCACGGACGATCCTGGGAGCCGCCCGCAGCGCCTCGTCGAGCTTCTCCGGGTGCGGGCCGCCGGCCTGGGCCAGGTTGGGGCGGCCGCCGCCGCGGCCCCCGACCACCTCGGCCAGGCGGCGCACGACGTCGCCCGCCTTCACACGGCCCACCACGTCGTCCGTGACGGCCACGAGGAGCGTCGCCTTCCCGCCGGCCTCCATCCCGAGCGCCACCACGCCCGAGCCCAGCTTCTGCCGCAGGGTGTCGGCCAGGTTCCGAAGGTCGGGAACCGGCATCTCCGGCACCTTCCGCGCCAGGACGGCGATGCCGTCCACCTCCTCGCGGATCTCTGAGGCCCCGGCATCTCCGGAGGCCAGCCGGAGCTTCAGCGCCCGGACCTCCTCCTCGAGCTCCTTCAGCCTCCGCTCCCGCTGGTCGACGAGCTCGGGCAGCCGCTCGGGCGCCGCGTGGAACCGTCCGGCCAGCCCGTGGAGCAGCTCGTCCATGCCGTGCACGTGCTCCCACGCGCCCCGGCCCGTGACGGCCTCGATCCTGCGCACGCCCGCGGCCACGCCGCGCTCGGAGACGATCTTGAAGAACCCGATGTCGCCGGTGCGCTCCACGTGGCACCCGCCGCACAGCTCCGTGGAGACCGAGCCGTCCCCGATGGAGACCACCCGGACCACCTCGCCGTACTTCTCGCCGAACAGCGCCATGGCACCCGCCGAACGGGCCTCCTCGATCCGCATGATCCGCTTGACCACCGGCTCGTTCTTCAGGATCTCCAGATTGACCAGCCGCTCGACCTCCGCGAGCTGCTCCCGCGTCACCGGCTCGCCCCAGGAGAAGTCGAACCGGAGCCGTTCCGGCGCCACCAGGGAGCCCGCCTGCTGGGCCGCGGGGCCGAGCACGCGGCGCAGGGCGGCGTGCAGCAGGTGCGTGGCCGTGTGGTTGCGCTGGGTGTCGAGCCGGTCCCCCTCCGTGACCCGCGCCCGGACGGCCTGCCCCCGGCGGAGCGTCCCATCCAGAAGCTCCACGTGGTGGACGATCAGCCCCTCGATCGGCTTCTGGGTGTCGGTGACCCGCGCCCGGCCGCCGTCCCACACGATCTCTCCGGTGTCCCCGACCTGGCCGCCGGACTCGCCGTAGAACGGCGTCGTGTCCAGCACGACCTCGGCGCGGGCCGGCGCGGCCAGCATGTCCGCCTCGCCCTCCTCCGAGAGCAGGGCCACCACGCGCCCCTCGCCCTCCAGGTGGTCGTAGCCGATGAACTCCGAGACCACGCCCCGCTCCACGAGCGTCTCGTACTCCGGACGGAACCGGGCGCGCACGTCGCCCTTCCACGACTCCTGGCCCCGCTGGCGCTCCCGTTCCAGCGCCGCCTCGAACCCCTCCCTGTCGAGGGCGAGCCCCTCCTCCTGGGCGAACTCCTCCAGGAGGTCCACGGGCAGGCCGTGGGTCTGGTAGAGGTCGAAGGCGAGGTCGCCGGGGACCACGGTCCCGCCCGAGCGCTTGATCCGCTCCAGCTCCCGCTGGGCTACGTCGGTCCCGGCGTTGAGGGTGCGCGCGAACCGCTCCTCCTCCTGCCGGAGCTGGGTCGTGACGACCTCCCGCCGCTCCACGAGCTCCGGGTAGACGCCACCCATCAGGTCGACCACGGCGGGAACGAGCGTGTGGAGGAACGCGCCGTCCAGGCCGAGCTTGCGGCCGTACCGGAGCGCCCGGCGGACGATCCGTCGCAGGACATACCCCCGCCCCTCGTTGGACGGCACCACGCCGTCGGTCATCAGAAAGGTGGCCGCCCGGATGTGGTCGGCGATGACACGGAACGCCGGGGCCAGCGGGTCGTCCACCCGGTACCGGCGCTCCACCAGGGCCTCGATGGCGGCGAGGATCGGCGTGAACAGGTCGGTGTCGTAGTTCGAGTCCACGCCCTGCATCACCGTCGCGATCCGCTCGAGCCCGGCCCCCGTGTCGATGGACGGCCGCGGCAGGGGGTGCATCGCCCCCCCGGCGTCCCGCTCGTACTGCATGAACACGAGGTTCCAGATCTCGATGATGTCGTCGCCCGGGCCGTTCACCAGCTCCGCCCGGCCCGGCGCCGTCGGGTTTTCCCCGCGGTCGTAGTGGATCTCCGAGCACGGACCGCACGGGCCGGTCTCGCCCATGGCCCAGAAGTTCTCCTTCTCGCCAAACCGGAGGATCCGGTCACGCGGCGCGCCCACCTCCTCCCAGAGACGGGCGGCATCGTCGTCGTCGGTGTAGACGGTGAACCACAGCCGGTCCAGCGGCAGGCCCCACACGTCCACCAGCAGCTCCCAGGCGAAGGCGATGGCCTCCGCCTTGAAGTAGTCCCCGAACGAGAAGTTGCCCAGCATCTCGAAGAAGGTGTGGTGCCGTGCGGTGTAGCCGACGTTCTCGAGGTCGTTGTGCTTGCCGCCGGCGCGCACGCACTTCTGGGAGCTGGTGGCGCGGGTGTAGTCGCGCTTCTCCCGGCCGAGGAACACGTCCTTGAACTGGTTCATCCCCGCGTTGGTGAACAGCAGGGTCGTGTCGCCGGCCGGAACCAGCGAGGAGGAGGGCACGACACGGTGCCCCTTGGAGGCGAAGTAGTCGAGGAAGCTCTTACGGATCTCGTGGCTCGTCATGGCGCGCATGGTCTTCGGACTCCCTTTCCGCGGCCAGGCGGTCCACCGCCCGCCGCGCGTCCTCCGCGTCGAAGCCGCGTCGGACGAGGGAGCTTACCATCCGAGCCCGCTCCCGGGGAAGCCGCCACCAGCCCGACCTGGCCCGGACCTCCACCCGGGCCAGTGCCGACTCCAGCGCCGCCGCCTGGAGGCCGGCATCCACGGCCGCGGCCTCCGCGGCCACCCGGGACGGCGCACCGCGCCGCCGCAGCTCCTGCTCGAGACGGCGCCTGCCCCACCCCTTCCGGACGGCGTGGACCTCGACGAACCGCGCTGCCGTCCGGGCATCGTCCAGATAGCCGAGCGCCGTCACACGGTCGAGCGCGGTCTCGACCTCCTCCGGCAGAAACCCGCGGCGGAGGAGCTTCGACTCCAGCTCAGCACGAAAATGGTCGCGCAGGGCCAGCAACGCCAGCGCCTTGGCGAGCGCCGTACCCGCCGGTGACCCGGAGCGTCCGCCCTGTTCCCGGCCTACTTGCCGCTCCCCTTCGCCTCGACCGTCCCCGTCCGGATCGTCCCCCGGCCGCGGAGCGCCACCGCGCCGCCAAACCGGAGGGCGCGGGGAGCGGCCTCGGGCAGTCTGTTCCACTGTTCCACTGTCAGGATCCGCCTCATGGCCTCCCAGTGGTCCATGATGGCCCTATCGAGGGCGAGAGCCGCTTTCTCGAGCTCCTGCCGCGCCTTGGCCACGGCGCCCGGATCAGGCTTCTCCGCCCCGAGAGCCTCCACGACGGCTGCATACGCCTTGCGCTCAGCCTTCCGCAGCTCAACGATCCGCCCACGGTAGACCTGCTGTTCCTCCTCGAGCGCGGCGATCTGCTGCTGGGTGAGCTTCATCGCCTGCTTCACCTTCTTCCGCTGAAACCAGACCTTCCGGCCACGTTGCCGGGCGTGAGCCTCGCCACGGCCGGAACCCATCTGATCGGCCGGAAACCCGCTGCCCGTCAGGAGAAGAGCGAAGGCTCCGGCCACGGCCATTGTCACAACCCTTTTCCTCATGCTGTTCCCCTTTCTCCCCGGTTCATCGTCACGCGGAGAGTATACTCGCCCACGGAAAACGGGAGGGTCCGGCATGAAGGTTCGCCGTACGGCCGCCATCGTCATCATCGTCACTGGGATCGTGCTCGTCGGGATCACTGCCATCAGGCTTCTCGGCTCCCGAAACGAACGGGCGATCCGACTCGGGAAGCCCCGCTCCGGCCTCGACGTTCTGCTGATCACAGTGGACACGACCCGGGCCGATCACATCGGCTGTCTCGGTGGCGACGACAGCGTGACGCCGAACCTCGACCGGCTGGCCGAGCACGGCGCCGTCTTCACCCAGGCGATGGCCGCTGCGCCCCTGACCCTTCCGTCCCACACCTCCATGCTGACGGGTCTCTACCCGCCGCACCACGGCATCCGGAACAACGGGATGTTCTCCCTGCCATCCGGCGTGGAGACCCTGGCCACGGTGTTCCGGAAGGAGGGGTACCGGACCGGCGCGTTCGTCTCGGCGTCCATCCTCGCCCGGAAATACGGGCTGGACAGGGGCTTCGAGGTCTACGACGACGACCTCAGCAAGGGCCGGTGGGCCGGGAGATCCATGGTGCCCACACGGACCGGCGACGTGACCGTCGGGGCTGCGGCGGCGTGGCTGCGCGACCTGCCGGAACGCGACCGGTTCTTCTGCTGGGTCCACCTCTACGACCCGCACCAGCCGTACACGCCGCCGCCGGAGTTCGCGCGGCGGTTTCCGTCGGACCCCTACACCGCCGAGATCGCCTTCGCCGACGCCATGATCGGGAGACTGCTCGCCGGCCTCGAGCAGGAAGGGCGGCTCAGAAACACCCTGATCGCGGTGATCGCCGACCATGGAGAGGCCCTCGGAGAACACCGGGAACAGACTCACGGCATCCTGCTCCACCAGGCGACGCTCCACGTGCCGTTCATCCTGGCCGGACCCAACATCACACCGGGTCTGCGGATCGCCCGCCCGGTCAGCGGCGTGGACGTGGCTCCCACCCTTGCACGACTGGCGAAGGTCTCGTCCCCGAACCGATCGCGGCTCGACGGCGCCGACCTCGCGGAGCTCCTCCGCCACGAGGAAACTCCCGGGAACGCCAGGGTGCTGTACGCGGAGACACTGCTGCCGCAGTTCCAATACGGCTGGAGCGCACTCCGTGCGGTCCGCCGGGGTGGGTGGGAACTGGTCATGGGAACGCGCCCCGCCCTCTACGACCTCGACCACGACCCGCGCGAGCTGGTGGACCTCGCGGACCGCGATCCCGCCATGACCCGCGACCTCGCGCGGGAGCTCAAGAGGTTCGAGACGCCCGAGACCCAAACGGAGAACGCCGCCAAGATCGCCCTCTCCCGCTCCGAGCTCGAACAGCTCCGGTCGCTGGGATACCTGGGCTCGGATGTGGCGCCCCGCCGCAATCCGCCCGATCCGAGGGACCTGATCGGAGCCCACGTTCACATGGAGCGGGGACGGCAGCTCGCTTCGCGAGGCCAGACCGAGGACGCCTTACGCGAGCTCAACGCCATGATCGGCGAGGATCCCGACAACGTGTCGGCCCGGCTGCTCAGGGCCCAGCTCCTCACAACCCTGAAGCGATACGACGACGCCCGGGCGGACCTCGAACACTGCCTGGCCACGGACCCGGACAACGCCTCCGTGTACGCCCAGCTCGCCCAGGTCGAGCTGGCCCAGGGCCATCCGGCGAAGGCCCTCGAGCTCGCCCGGATCGGTGCGACCAAGCGCGGCGCCTTCGAGCGGCTGACGGTGATCCAGGCACGCGCCCTCGTGGCGCAGCACAAGAAGGGCGAGGCCGAACGCCTCCTCGACGCCCATCTGGCCGAACACCCCGACGATCCCGACCTGCTGACGGCCCGGGCCCGGCTCCTGATGGCGGACGGCGAGATGGAGCGAGCCGAGACCATGCTCCGGAAGGCGGTCTCGGTGGACGCCCTCCACCGGGGGGCGCGGCAAACGCTGGCCTCACTGCTCCAGCAGCAGGGCCGGACGGACGAGGCCGCCAAGGTGTACGAGGAACTCCTCCGGATCCAGCCGGACAACGCCGATGCCCTGGCCGCTGTGGGCCGGTTCACGCTCGACGATCCCGAACGGGCCCGGCCGTACCTGGAGGAGGCCGTCCGGCTCCAGCCCGGACGGTGGCAGCCGATGGTCAACCTCGCGGTCTGCTACGTCAGGCTCGGTCAGCCCGAGAAGGCGGAGTCGTACCTACGCAGGGCCCTGGCCATCGAGCCGAAGGCGCCCTCGACGCGAACGACCCTGGCCGCCGTGCTGGCGCTCCAGAACCGCCACGACGAGGCCCAGAAGATCCTCCGCGAGCTGATCGCCGAGGGGCACGACAGCGCGGAGGTCCGGAACAACCTGGCGCTGGACCTTGCCCGCCAGGGGAAACTCGACGAGGCCGAACGCGAGGCCCGGAAGGCGCTCGAGTTGGCCCCGAAACTGCGGGACGCCCGGATGACCATGGCTTCCATCCTCCACGCCCGCGGGCGGTACGAGGAGGAAGTCTCGTTGCTGCGCTCCCTCGTAGCCGACACCCCCGGAGACGAGGAGGCCAGACTCCGCCTGGGCGTGGCGCTGGAGGCGGCGGGACACCCGCAGGAGGCCCTCACCTTCCTGGAACCGGGGCTGGCCAGTTCCGGGACGAACCCTGCCATCCTTCTGGCCGCCGCCCGGGCCGAGGAACGTGTCGGCCGGAAGGGCGAGGCGATGCGCCACTTCGAGGCGGCGGCGCAGCTGTGTCCGCCGGGGCCGTGCCGGGACGAGGCCCAGCGGGCCATCGAGCGGCTGGCGCTCCAGCTCCGCACCGGTTGAGCCTCGGAACGACACGACGGCCTACCACTCCCCGTGCGCCGGCCGGGACGCCGATGGTGGTATCCTCCGGGGCCATGAGCGGAACGGATCTCTCGCGCACCCTCCGTGCGGCCGTGATTGGAACCGGCCACCTCGGTCAGCACCACGTCAGGATCCTCGCCTCCATGGACGGGATCGGCATGATCGGAGCCTGGGACACCGACCCCGGCCGGCTGGCCGAGGTGACCGCACGCCACGGCGTCCCGGCCCTCGGCTCCCTCGAGGATGCCGGTACGGCCGACCTCGTTGTGGTCGCCACACCGACGGTCACCCACCGCGAGATCGCCGGACGGCTCCTGGAGGCGGGCTGCCACGTACTCGTGGAGAAGCCGATCGCCGCGTCGGTCCAGGAGGCGGAGGAGCTCGTTACCCTCGCGTCGGAGGCGGGCCGCGTCCTGGCCGTCGGGCATGTGGAGTTCCACAACCCCGCCGTCCAGGCCGTGCTCGGCCTCGCGCAGGACGTCCGGTACCTCGAGGCGCAGCGGCTCTCTCCGTTCACGGCCCGTTCGGTGGACGTGGACGTGGTGCTCGACCTGATGATCCACGACCTCCAGATCACCTTGGCCGTCGCCGGGGAGCCCCCCAGCGGGATCCGCGCGGTGGGAGTCCCGGTCCTGACGGACAAGGTCGACCTGTGCCACGCCTGGGTCGAGTTCCCCTCGGGACTCGTGGCCAACCTGACGGCCAGCCGGGTCTCCGCGGAACGGATCCGGAAGCTCAGGCTGTTCGCCCGCGACGCCTACTTCTCGGTGGACTACGCCGAACAGACCGTCGGCTCGGCCCGCCTGATCCGGTCGGCCGAGGGGAAACGGATCGAGCCGCGGCAGGTCGCGGTGGAGAAGGCCGAACCGCTCCGTGCGGAACTCGAGGCGTTCGTCGCCGCGTGCCGCGGGGACGGGGCGGCGATCGTGGACGGCCTAATGGGGCTCGCAGCCCTGGAGACGGCGATCCGGATCCGAGCCGGCGCCGAGACGAACACGACGGGATCCTGAACGAGACCGCTGCACCGTCACTCCGTGGCGCGATGATCGAGGATCGAGAGGAAACCGGAGCCGCTTGCGCGGCTCCCCCGGGTCGCTGCGCTCCCCGGGGCCGTGCGGGCGGGGGCGCCCCCACCCCCGCACCGGCCCGTTCCTCGTGGGGCGCTCGATCGTTGAATGGCGAAGGGCTCCGGCGTGGGGACAGTCCCGATCGTGACGGCCCTGGATTCTCTGGATCGGCAACCGGAACATCGCTTCGCTCTTCCCTGGGTTCGTGGAGTGTGGGGCACCAGCTGGGAGTACTTCGTTTCGGCCGGGAATAGGGGAAGGGGACAGTGTTTGCCATTTGTCGGCACCGGTACTTGGCCGCTCCGGTGCTCCGGAACACCTGGCGGTGCTGGTACGATATCGGAACGATGGGGAAGGGGCTTCCGTGACGGACATCTTCGGGCTGATCGGCGTGGCGTTGCTGGCGGGGTGTTGGATCCCCCAGGTCCGGCATCTCCTCAAGACGCGGCGGGTGGAGGGGATCAGCGTAGGGTTCGCCTCGATGATCCTCGGGGCCAACGTCTTCCTGACGATCCACGCGATCCGGATCCACTCGCCGATCTTCGCCATCGTCAACGCGTTCTCGGGGCTGATGGCGGCGGTGCAGCTCGTGCTCGTGCTGCGCCACCGGGAGAAGGAGGCCGCCTGATGGACCTGCCCGTCGCATCCGTGCTGCGTCCGGAGACGCTGGACCGGGCGCTGGAGCTCCTTCACGCCGACCCGCCGCCGGTTCCGGTCTCCGGAGGGACGGACCTGGTGGTCCAGCTCCGCGCCGGACGCCGGAGCGCGCCGGTCCTGCTCGACCTCTCGCGGCTTCCCCTGGACGGGATCCGCGAGGAGGGGGGCGTCGTCGCCGTCGGCGCCACGGCGACGATGGACGCCATCGCCGCCTCGCCGCTGGTCCGCGAGGCGGCCCCGGCACTGGCGGAGGCGGCGGGACGTGTGGGCGCCTGGCCGATCCAGTGCCGCGCCACCCTGGGGGGCAACCTTGCCAACGCCTCGCCCGCCGCGGACACCGCGCCTCCGCTGATCGCCGCGGGCGCCGAGCTGCTCCTCGCCTCGGCGTGGGGCCGCCGGACGGTACCCGTCGAGTCGTTCTTCACCGGTCCGGGCCGGACGGTGCTGGAACCCGGCGAGCTGATCCTGGAGGTTCGCGTTCCACACCTCTCCCGGACGCCCGGGGACGGCGCCGTGGACCGGTTCACCAAGCTCGGGCCGCGGCGCGAACAGATCATCTCGGTGGTCTCCCTGGCACTTCGTTCCGGGATCACGGCCTCCGGCGCCCTGGAGGGGTGCCGCATCGCCGTGGGGTCCGTCGCAGCGACCCCGGTCAGGGCCCGCAACGCCGAGGCGGTCCTGGAGGGCCGGACGCCGTCGGAGGCGGTCCGCCGGGAGGCGGCCCGGGCGCTCCAGCGGGACATCGCGCCCATCGACGACGTCCGCGCCCCGGCCCGGTACCGCCGGATCGCGGCCGCCGTCATGCTGGACCGCCTGCTCGGGGAGGTGGCCGGTGGCTGAGACGATCACGGTGACGCTGACTCTCAACGGCGAGGAGCGAACGTTCGAGGTCCCCCCCGGCCGGCGGCTCCTCGACCTGATCCGTGAGGACGCGGGGCTGACCGGCACCAAGGAGGGGTGCGGCGCCGGGGAGTGCGGCGCGTGCACCGTGCTGCTCGACGGCCGGCCTGTCACCTCCTGCCTCGTGCTCGCGGCCTCGTGCGAGGGGCGCGAGGTGGTCACCGTCGAGGGCCTGGGCGATGGCCGTCCGCACCCGGTCCAGGAGGCGCTGGTGGCCACCGGCGGAATCCAGTGCGGGTACTGCACGCCGGGAATCGCGGTCACCGCCGCGGCGCTCGTCGGCTCGGGCGCCACCGGCGAGGAGGAGGTCCGGAGGCGGCTCGCGGGCAACCTCTGCCGGTGCACCGGGTACCACAAGGTGTTCGAGGCGGTCCGGCTGGCGGCGGAGCGTGGGGAGGGCGGCGATGGCTGAGCGTGGCGGTCCGCTGGGCGGGCGCCACCCGCGCCCCGACGCGATGGCCAAGGCCACGGGGAGCACGCGGTACACGGGCGACATCACCCTGCCCGGGATGCTCCACGCGGCGGTGACCGTCTCCTCGGAGGCCTCGGCCCGCGTCGCCGCGCTGGACACCGCGCCGGCCCGCGCCGTGGACGGGGTGGAGGCGGTGCTGACCGCCGCGGACGTCCCCGGCGAGAACACGATCGGCGTCATCTTTCCCGACCAGCCGCTGCTCGTGACGGACCGCGTCCGGATGGTGGGCGACCGGCTGGCCCTCGTGGCGGCCCGGACCCCGGAGGCGGCGTGGGCCGCGGCCCGGGCCGTGCGCGTGGAGCTCGAGCCGCTGCCGGCGGTCCACGACCCGGTGGCGGCGCTGGAGCCCGGCGCGCCGCCGGTCCACGAGGGCGGCAACCTCGTCCACACGTTCCGTGTCGCGCGGGGGGAGGACCCGCAGGACGCCCCGGTGGTGGTCGAGGCCGAGTACCGGATCGGGGGCCAGGAGCACGCCTACCTGGAGCCCCAGGCGTGTCTTGCCGTGCCCGAGGGGCGGGACCGGATCACCGTCTTCGCCTCCTGCCAGTGCCCGTTCTACATCCAGCGGGCCGTGGCCCGGGTGCTCGGCCTCCCGCTGGCCGCCGTCCGGGTGGAGCAGGCCGTGACGGGCGGCGCGTTCGGCGGGAAGGAGGACTACCCCTCGGAGCCCGCCGCCTGCGCGGCGCTCCTGGCCTGGCACACCGGCCGGCCCGTGCGTTTCCTGTACCCGAGGGAGCACGACCTCCAGGTGACCACCAAGCGGCACGCCATGGTGGTGCGCCACCGGTGGGGCACCGACCGGCGGGGCCGCCTGCGGTTCGCGGAGGTGGAGACGTTCGTCGACGCCGGCGCCTACGTGGGCCTTTCGACGGTGGTGGCCGAACGGGCCAACGTCTCGGCCATCGGGCCGTACCACGTGCCGCGGGTGGACGTCCGGACCCACGTGGTCTCCACGAACAACCTGTTCGGCGGCGCGTACCGGGGGTTCGGGGCGCCCCAGGTCACCGTGGCCGCCGAGGCCACCATGGACCGCCTGGCCGCGGCGGTCGGGATCGCCCCGGAGGAGATCCGCCGGATCAACGCCCTCCACGACCGGCGCCGGCGCACCTGCACCGGGCAGAGCCTCCGGAAGCCGGTGCTCGTGCGGCGGTGCCTGGACGAGGCGCTCCGCCTCTCCGATGCGTGGCGCCCGCCGGCGGGGGACGACGGGCTGCTCCGCGGACGGGGGATCGGGCTCGTGTTGTACGGCGTCAACCTCCACCACGGGGGCCAGGCGCTGGACCGGTCGTCCGCCGTGGTCATCCTCCAGGGCGACGGGTCCGTCATCGTCCGGGTCGGGCTGACCGAGATGGGCCAGGGGCTGCTGGCCTCGGCGCAAACCGTCACGGCCCAGGCGCTGGGCGTGGCGCCGGAGCGCGTCCAGGTCTGGCAGCCGGACACCACCACCGTGGGCGACTCGGGGCCGACCGTCGCCTCCCGCGGCTCCCACGCCTCGGGGCTCGCGATCCTGGACGCCGTCCGCCGGCTCCGGCGGCGGCTCGACCCCGTGGCCGCCGCCCTTCTGGGGTGCGAGCCGTCCGAGGTCGAGCTGGCGGACGGGAACGCGCGGGTGGCGGGCGCCCCGGACCGCTCCGTGCCGATGGAGCGCGTGGCCGCCGAGATGGCGGCGCGGCGGATCGAGGCCATCGCCACCGGCTGGTACCGGTCCCGGACCCGCCCGTTCGACCACGAGACGGGGCTCGGCGACCCGTACGAGTCGTACGCCATCGCCTGCCACGTGGCGCGGGTCGCGGTGGACCCCGGGCTCGGCATCGTCCGCGTGGAGCACGTGGCCGCCGCCCACGACGTGGGCCGGGTGATCCACCGGCACGGGATCGAGGGCCAGATCCAGGGCGGAATCGTCCAGGCGATGGGCTGGGTGCTGACCGAGGCGCTCCACCTCGACCGTGGACGCCTCCTCAACCCGGGCTTCACCGACTACCTGATCCCGACTTCGGCGGATGCCCCGGAGATCGACATCGCCCTGGTCGAGGAGGGTCAGGGAATGGGGCCGTTCGGCGCCAAAGGGATCGGCGAGCCGTCGTTCATCCCGGCGGGCGCCGCTATCCGGAACGCCGTCTGCGACGCGCTGGGACGGGCCATCGACACCACCCCGCTCCTGCCCCACGTGATCGTGGACGCCATCGGCGGGGAGCACCCGTTCTCCTTCGTCCTCGAGGAGCTGCCCGGATGACGGAGCGGCTCGCCATCCTCTCGGACACCCACGACCTCCTCTCCCTCGTCGAGCGGGCGGCGGACCGGCTCCGGGAGTGCGGGGTCCGGACCGTCGTGCACTGCGGCGACATCACGACCCCCGCCGTGGTCCGCGCGATGGGGGCCCTCGACGTCCACTGGGTGTTCGGCAACTGCGACGCCGACCGCCCGGGGCTGGAGGCGGCCATGGACGCCGCCGGGCACACCTGCCACGGCCTCCGGGGGGAGCTGCGGCTCGGCGGACGCTCCATCGGCTTCACCCACGGCGACCGCCCCGGGATCCTCGAGGCCCTCCTCGCCTCGGGGCACGACCTCGTCGTCCACGGCCACACCCACGTCCGCCGCGACGAGACGGCCGGCGGCGTCCGCATCGTGTGCCCTGGCGCGTTGGCCCGTGCTCTGTCCCCGGGGTTCGCCGTCGTCGAGCTGGCCGGCCTCACCGTCGAGTGGCTCGACCTCGCGCCCGCTCGGTGAGAACGCACGGCCGGCGGCTCACGCCTCCGGGGTTCCCTCGCGTGCCCCGGAGGCCTCGAGCCGCCACGAACCGTCCGGCTCGACCATGAACACGGTTCCCGTCTCGAGCCAGGCGGGGACCACCATCGCGAGCTTCCCGTCCTCGCCGGACGTCTCCCACGGCGTGTGGAAGTGGCCCCAGAGCAGGACGTCCACCCCCTCGGCCCAGGCCCGGCGGGCCTCCCGCTGGAGGGCCTCGACCGGCTTGACGTACCGGAACCGCCGGTTCGTCGTGGCCAGCCGTGCCTCCATCCCGGCGACGATCCGCCGTGCGAGAGGACGAGGAATCGCCTGCATCCCGAGGCGCGAGGCGAACGACTTGGAGACCGCCCGCCAGAACCGGTAGTTGAGGTCGCGCTGGTTGACCCGGTCGCCATGCACGCACCGGAACCGGCGGTCCCCGGCCATGAAGTCGTAGGTGAGACGGGAAAGGTCGCGCCGCCCGGCGAGGTCCACGTGATCGAGAAAGAAATCGCGGTTGCCCTCGACGAGGACGATCCGGACATCCGCCGACCGCACCGCATCCCAGGCAGCCAGGACGGTCCGGACGGCCTCCGTCCACAGCTTCTCCATCCCGATCAGGTACTGGAAGGCGTCCCCGAGGTAGACGATCTCGCCCACGCCAGCACCCGGAGCGGAGCGCACCAACGCCGCCATCTCCTCCGCATCGCCCGGCCGCTGCCCGACGTGCGCGTCGGCGATGATCCACCGTCTCATCGGGGCATCGTATCAGTCCGGCGACCCGACGATCCGCCGCAGGAAGCGCCCCACGGGCCCGTCGCCCCGAAGGATCGTCTCGCGCCGGCGCGGTCCCGTCGAGACGAGCACCACCGGCACGCCGAGGAGCCGCTCGAGTTGGCGGACATACGCCACGGCACCCTCCGGGAGATCGACCTCGTCCGTGGCGCCCGCCGAGCTCCCGGACCATCCCGGGAACGTCTCGTACACAGGCCGCAGTCGTTCGAACGCCTCGGAATCGCCCGGAGGAACATCCAGGCGGCGTCCCTGGCCATCCTCGTACGCCACCGCGACCTGGACCTCGTCCAGGCCGTCGAGCACGTCGAGCTTGGTGAGCGCCAGGGCGTCGATCCCCGCGACCCGCACGGCGTACCGGGCGGCCACGGCGTCGAACCATCCGCACCGCCTCGGACGGCCCGTGGTGGTGCCGAACTCGGCGCCACGCTCCCTGAGGCGCTCGCCGACGGCATCCTCGAGCTCGGTCGGGAACGGCCCTCCCCCAACACGAGTCGTATACGCCTTCATGACGCCGAGCACGGGACCGACCATCCGTGGTGGCACACCGCACGAGACCGCCGCGAGTCCGGGCAGGCAAGAGGAGGAGGTCACGAACGGGTACGTGCCGTGGAAGACATCGAGCAGGATCCCCTGCGCTCCCTCGAACAGTATCCGCCCGCCTTCCCCGTGGGTCCGGAGGAGCGCCTTGCCCACGTCCCCGACCATCGGAGCCAGCTCCCGCGCCGCGGCCACCACGGCCTCCACGGCCCGGCCAAGGTCCACAGCCTCCGCACCGTGGAGCGACTCGAGCTCCCTGTTGTGCTCCGCCATCAGGGCCCGGGCTCGCTCTGCGAGCCGGCCCGGGTCGGTGAGGAGGAACGCCCGGAGCGCCCTGCGGCTGGCCAGGTCCTGGTACGCGGGACCGATCCCACGCCCCGTGGTGCCGATCCGTCCCTGGCCCCGCGCCCGTTCCCGGGCGAGGTCGAGCGCCCTGTGGGTCGGCAGCAGCAGGGTCGCCCGCTCCGAGACGAGCAGCCGGCCCTCCACCGAGACTCCCTGCTCCGCGAGATGACCGATCTCGGCGACCAGGGCCTCGGGATCCACCACCATCCCCGCGCCGAGCACGCACAGTGTCCCGTCGTGGACGATCCCCGACGGCACGAGGTGGAGGGCGAAGCGCCGCTCGCCGTACCGCACGGTGTGCCCGGCGTTGTGACCGCCGTTGTAACGCGCCACCGCATCGAAGGCACCCGCGATCAGGTCGACGACCTTCCCCTTCCCCTCGTCACCCCACTGCCCACCCACGACCACCAGGGAACGCATCCCATCACTGGAAACCACGACGACCTCCGGGACGCCCATCATACCATCGGGCCCTCCCGGCTGTTCTCCGGTACGATACGGTCATGGCGGACACCACGGGATTCTTCCGGAGACTGCGGGACCTCGGGGAACCGGGCGGACCCCACGACCGCCGCCCCCTCCGCCGGCTCGGCAACCGCCTGCTGATCGGGATGCTGGTGACCTTCCCGCTCCTGGTCAGCCTTTTCTTCCTGCGGTTCGCCTACCGGGTGCTCGACAGCTGGTTCCATCCGCTGTCGGTCGATCTCTTCGGGCGGGTCGTGCCCGGCATCGGGACGGCGCTCGCCCTCCTGGCCCTGGTCCTGATCGGCAGCCTGGCGACCAACGTCTTCGGGGGGCGCATCCTTGCGTGGGTGGAGCACCGGATCGCCAGAATCCCGCTTCTCAGCCCGATCTACCAGGGGGCCCGACAGGTGACGGAGGTCCTGCAGGTTCGTGGGACGGAGCAGTTCAGGAGGGTCGTGCTGGTTCCCTTTCCCCACCAGGGAACGCTGACCGTCGGGTTCGTCACCCGCGAGCTCCCCGACGGTTCGGCGTTCTTCCCAGGCCCGGCGGCCCTCGTGTTCGTTCCAACCACACCAAACCCCACCTCGGGGTTCGTGGTCTGCTACCCGGCCTCGGAGCTGATTTCCACGGCGATCACCGTGGAGGAGGGGGTCAAGTTCGTCGTCTCCGGCGGACTCATCGTTCCCCCGGAGTTACTCTCGCCGCCGGTACCGTCAGGACACCGCTGATCTGTTCTCGCCGAAGAACGAGGCGGCGTCGATCCCCCGGTCCCGCAGCTTCTCCGGAACGCTTCTGATGTAGTTGTACCGGATCCCGTACGCCAGCAGCGCCCGCTCGAGCAGCCGGCGGCCGCGGTACAGACGGGACATGACCGTTCCCACGGGGATCCCGAGGATCGAGGCAACCTCTCTGTAGGCAAACCCCTCGAGGTCGGCCAGCAGCACGACGAGCCTGTAGTCGCGGGGCAGCTCCGAGAACGCCTTCTGGACCCCCTCGTCCATCTCCGTCTCGAGGAACCGCTCCTCGGGGTCGAGCGAGTCCTCACGGCCATCCGGGAGGACGATCCGCTCGAGCGAGCCTTCGATCTCGTCGAAGTCCACCTGCGCAGGCTGGAGTTTCTTCTTCCGGTACCCGTTGATGAACGTGTTCTTCATGATCCGGAACAGCCACGCCTTGAAGTTCGTGCCCTCCTCGAACCGGTGGTAGTGCCGGTACGCCTTGAGGTACGTCTCCTGGATCAGGTCCTCGGCATCCTCCCGTGAACGGGTCATACGAAGTGCGGTCTTGAACAGCTGTTCACGGTAAGGAAGATCGTTCGAGTCAAAGTTCCAGGACTGCACGGCTGATCCCGACATGTTCGCCTCCAAGCCGAAGGCATTCTTGCATGAAGTTGAGACCGTGTCAAGGAATGATTCCTATTTTTGTCCCTCCCCTTTCACCTATCGTAGCTGACTCATCCTCTGCTCCTCCCCTTCACTGGCCACCACGTGGAGGCCGTTCCGCCCTGACCGGGGGAACGGTGGTGACTGTCGGCTTGAGTTTCCGCCAGGGTCCCGCAAGTCGGCAGGGCTCCCGCCCGGCGCCGGGGTAGAATGCCACCCTGTGCGGGCCGGCAGGCCGCGGCTGGGGAGGCGCTGATGGACCGTCGAGGAGAGACCGGGGGACGCTGCACGAAGGGTGGCTTTTCGGCCGTCCGTTCCGGAACGTCCCGATGACTGCCGCCCGCATCCTGGCGGTGGCGGCGGGCGGCGCGGTGGGTGCCGTGGCGCGCTACGCCCTCTCGGGGTGGGTCGCCTTCTCGACCCGGACCTCACCGTTCCCGTGGGGGACACTCTCCGTCAACGTGGCCGGAGCGGCGGTGCTCGGACTCGTCATGGGTGCCGTGACCTCGGGACGGCTCGTCCTGCCTCCGGCGCTCCGGGACTTCCTGACCATCGGCCTGCTCGGTGCGTTCACGACGTTCTCGACCTTCTCCTACGAGACCGTCCAGGCTGCGCGGCTCGGGTACGATCGGGTGGCCGCCACCAACGTCGCGGCGAGCCTGCTGCTGGGGCTCGCGGCGTGCTGGATCGGCCTCAGACTCGGGCGGGCGCTGTAGCGCCCCGGGAGGGATCCCGCCATGGGACGACACATCGAGGGCAAGCTCGTGCGGATCTTCATCGGCGAGGGCGACCGGCACGGCCACAGGCCGCTCTACACCGCGATCGTCCACCTGGCGCGCGAGATGGGGCTCGGCGGCGCGACGGTCCTCCGCGGCATCGAGGGGTTCGGCGCGGACTCGGTGCTCCACACGGCCCGCCTGCTGCGGCTGTCCGAGGATCTGCCCATCGTCGTGGAGATCGTCGGCACCGAGCAGAAGCTGGGCCCGTTCCTGGAGAGGGTCGAGGCCATGCTCGACGAGGCCGGGTGCGGTGGCCTGATGACCGTTGAGCGCGTGGAGGTCGTGCGGTACGGACCGGGGCGGGCGTAGGGGACCGCACGGCTCCCGTCCTCACAGTCCAGCCATCAGCAGTCCCGGGTTCTCGACGATCGCCACGAGATCGGTCATGAACCGGGCGGCCTGGGCGCCATCGATCCAGCGGTGGTCGAACGAGACCGGGACGGGACGATCTCGGTCGCGAGGACCGGGAGACAACGTTTACTGCACGACAAGAAGCCTCGCCACCGGCCTCACCACACAGGCACTATTGAGCAGTTCCGCATAGGAATGTATACTGTTTTCAGAATCGCTATTGGGCCCGCGGAGGGCCCGGAAGGAGGGCACAATCATGAAACATATGAGGATGCTGACCGCCATGGCGTTGATGGTTGCGGCCTCGACAGTCGGGGCCCAGAACCTCCTCACCAACGGTACGTTCGATTCCGACCTGTCCGGGTGGGAGACCTATGACGACCGGGCCTCCTGGCGCGGCGACATGGGCAATACCCTCACCGGGGGTTCGGGGCCGGGGGCCGTCGAGATCCGCGGTGATGGAGCCGACTGCAACGGCGCCACCACAATGATCGGGCAAACGGTTGCGGTGGTTCCGGGGAAAACGATGAAGGTGCGTGTGGCCGCGTTCCTCCCGGGAGGGGACAACGAAGCGCTGGCCGTCAGCGCGAAGGTATACTGGAAGGACGCCTCCAACAACATCATCGCCACCACCGAGCTCACCCCTCAGTCGGTGGAACGGGACCAATGGTTCTGGATCGAGGCGGTGACGCGCGTGCCAGAGGGTGCGGCATACGGGGAGTTCCTGTTCGGAACAAAACTGCCGACTGGGAATGCATGCACGGCAGGAGCGTGGGCGATTTTCGATGATGCCTGGCTCGGCACCATACCTCCCGAGCTGTTCGTCCCCGCCGCGGCCTCGGCCCCAGGAGCCAACGGCACATATTGGTCGACCACGCTCTGGGCGATCAATCCCAATGACGTCGAGGTCCGCCTCGATGGGGCGTTTCTCCCGGCCGGACAGGACAACTCGGGAGCCTTGGCCTCGCTCCGGGCGATCACGACGATCCCGGCGCACGGCGCGACAGAGGTGACGGACGTCGTCGCCGCGCTCGGTGGTTCGGGCGCCGGAGGTCTTTTCCTGAGAGTCGTGGACGCCGCCACCGGCGACTCCCCTCCGGAGGGTATCGACGTTGTCACCTACACCTTCACCCCAAGCTCCTCGGGAGGCGGCAACTACGGTCAAGGGATACCGGCGGTGACGCCAGGTGAGAAGGAGTCGGTTCGCTGCCCCGGCGTGCGCCACGACGGTAGCTTCCGCACCAACGTCGGCGTTCTCAACACCTCCGGGGAACAGATCTCCGTCGAGGTCGAGATCCGCGGGACCGACGGCACGGTTCTCGGCTCGGAGAGCTGGACCCTCCCGCCGTACGGCCAGCGTCAGGAGTCTGTGGCATCGCTCGGAGTGACCGGACTCGTGGCTGGATACGCAGTGGTGACACGGACGGCCGGCAGCGGGGGGTTCCGCGCCTACCTCTCCCGGGTTGACAACGCCACCGGCGACGCCGTGTACGTTCTCGGCCGATGACCGAACGGAGCGGGGTGCTCTGGAGCACCCCGCTCCTCCTCATCACCTGACCTGGCTGCAAGGCCCCGGGTGCGGTGGCCTGATGACCGTTGAGCGCGTGGAGGTCGTGCGGTACGGACCGGGGCGGGCGTAGGAAACCGCACGGCTCCCGTCCTCACAGTCGAGCCATCAGCAGTCCCGGGTTCTCGACGATCGCCACGAGATCGGTCATGAACCGGGCGGCCTGGGCGCCATCGATCCAGCGGTGGTCGAACGAGACCGACAGGTGCATCATCTTCCGGACGACGATGGCGCCGTCGCGGACCACCGGACGTTCGGCGATGGTGTGGAGTCCGATGATCGCGAGCTCGTCCCCGTTGATGATCGGCGTGGCGAACAGTCCGCCGAGGGGACCGATGTTGGTGACGGTCGAGGTGCCGCCCCGCAACTCGTCCAGTCCGAGCCGCCGTTCCCGGGCCCTGGCCGCAAGGTCCCCGATCTCCCGCGCAAGCTCCACGATGCTCTTGCGCTCCGCGTTCCGGACGACCGGAACGATCAGCCCCTCCGGCGTGTCCACGGCGATCCCGATGTTGTGGTACCGGTGGAGGAGGAGCTCCCCACGCTCCTCGTCCACCGTGGCGTTGAATTCCGGGTGCCGCTGGAGCGCCATCACCACCGCCCTGACGAAGAACGGGAGCAGTGTCGGCCTGACGCCGTACCACCCGGCCACGGGCTCCTTCGCCCGCTCCCGCAGCGCCAGGAGCTCCGTGACGTCGGCCTCGTCCACGTGGGTGACGTGGACGTGCCGCTCGACGGACCGCACCATGGCCTGAGCGATCACCTTCCGCAGGTGCGTCAGCGGGATCCGCTCCACCGGACCGTCAGGGGTGGTCTCCAGGACGCCTGTCACGGCGGGCCCGGCCGCGGCCCCGCCCCTCTCCCCTCCCCCCGCTGCGAAGACCTGGACCGTACCCGCGGCGGACTCCGCCGGGACCTCCGCGGCACGGCGGACGTCCTCGTCCGTGATCCGGCCGCCGGGCCCCGTGCCGCGGACCGCCGCGAGGTCCACGCCGAGCTCCCGCGCCAGCCTGCGGGTGCGGGGCGTGGCCAGTGGACGCCTGGGCGGCCCGGAGACGGGCGTGTCCGCGGCCGGCGGCGGCTCCGGCGGGGCGGGAGCGGCCCCGCTTCCCGTCTCCTCCGCCGGATGGCCGGACGCCTCGCCGGCCTCCCCGACGGTCAACAGCGGCGCGCCGACGGGGATGGTGTCCCCGGGGGCGGCGTGGAGCTTCAGCACCACCCCGGCGTACGGCGTCGGCAGCTCCACCACCGCCTTGTCCGTCTCCACCTTGACCACCGGCTGGTCCCGCTCCACGGTCTCCCCCTCGGCGACCAGCCACTCGACGATCGTTCCCTCGGCGATCCCCTCGCCAACGTCCGGCAACTCGAACACGTGGGCCATCTCAGAACTCCAGGGTCTCGCGCACCGCGGCCACGATCCGGTCGCGGTGCGGCAGGTACAGCCTCTCCATCCTCGCCAGCGGCATGACGGTGTCGAAACCCGTGACGCGCCTCACCGGGGCCAGGAGCTGGAGCAGGCACCGCTCCATGATCAGGGCGGAGATCTCGGCCCCGACGCCGGCCTGACGGGGCGCCTCGTGGACCACCACCGCCCGGCCCGTCCGGCCGACGCTCTCCACGATGGCGCCACGGTCCATCGGGTCGAGGGTCCGGAGATCGAGCACCTCGGCCTCCACTCCGTCCCGCGCCAGAAGCTCGGCGGCGGCCAGGGCCTGGGGCACCATGGCGCCCCAGGCGATCAGCGTGACGTCACGCCCCTTCCGGGCGAGCCGGGCCGGTCCGATGGGCACCCTGTGGCTCCCCTCCGGGACCTCATCCCTGGAGGAACGGTAGATCCGCTTGGGCTCCAGGAACAGCACCGGGTCGTCATCGAAGATCGCCTCGAGCAGCAGCCCCTTCGCGTCGGCCGGCGTGGAGGGCACCACGACCTTGATCCCGGGTGAGTGGACGAACAGCGCCTCGTAGCTCTCCGAGTGGTGCTCGGGCGCATGGATGCCGCCGCCGTACGGCATCCGGATCACCATCGGCACGCCGAACCGGCCGCGGGTCCGGTTCCGCATCCGTGCCGCGTGAGCCAGGATCTGGTTGATCGCCGGGTAGACGAACCCCATGAACTGGATCTCCACCACCGGCCGCCAGCCCGTCATCGCCATGCCGATGGCCGTCCCCACGATGCCGCTCTCCGCCAGCGGCGTGTCGATGACCCGCTCCGGGCCGAACTCCTCGTACAGCCCCTCCGTGGCGCGGAAGACGCCGCCGTTCGGGCCGACGTCCTCCCCCATCACCAGCACCGACGGGTCCCTCCGCATCGCCTCGGCCATGGCGTCCCGGACCGCCTGGACGAGCGTCCTCCGGGAGGTCTCCCGCCGCGTCTCCGCCACCGTCGTCTCCACCGCGGTCGTGGTGCTCACCGCTCCACCTCCCGTTCCAGCTCCGACGCCTGCTCCTCGAGGTACTCCGGCATCCGGGCGAACATGTGTCCGAAGATCTCCCGGGGCGGCTGTGGTTCCATCGCCATCATCCGCGCCACCATCTCCTCCACGACCTCTGCCGCCGCGGTCTCCGCCGCCGCCTGTCTGGTGTCGTCCCACCAGCCGCGGCCCTCCATGAACCGCCTCAGCCTGTCCAGCGGATCCCGTTGCGCCCACGACGCCACCTCCTCCGGGTCCCGGTACCGCGAGGCGTCGTCCGCCGTGGTGTGGTCGCCCATCCGGTAGGTGACCGCCTCGATCAGCGTGGGCCCCCCGCCCGTCCGCGCACGCTCGAACGCCCCGCGGCACGCCGCGTACACGGCGAACACGTCGTTGCCGTCCACCTGGATCCCGGGGAACCCGTACCCCCACGCACGCTGCGCCAGCGTCTCCGAGGCGGTCTGCCGGGACAGCGGCACCGAGATCGCCCACTGGTTGTTCTGGACGATGAAGACGGTGTTCGCCCGGAACACCCCGGCGAAGTTCATCCCCTCGTGGAAGTCGCCCTCCGAGGTCGAACCGTCGCCGATGAACGCCACCGCCACGGCCTGCTCGCCCCGCATCCGAAGCGACATCCCGACGCCCGCCGCGTGGGGGAACTGGCTGCCCACGGGGACCGGGACCGGAAAGACCCGCGTCCCCGGCGGGAACGCCGATCCCCGCTCGTCGCCCGCCCAGTAGGCCAGCAGGGTCTCCCCCGGCACCCCCCGGACGATCATGGCCACGTGCTCGCGGAACGCCGGGATCAGCCAGTCGTCGTCCTCCATCGCCGCGACGGCCCCGACCTGGACGGCCTCCTGTCCCCGGAGCGAGGCCCAGGTCCCCATCCGCCCCTGCCGCTGGAGCGTGATCGCCTTCGCATCGAGCGTCCGTCCGAGCAGCATCCAGCGGTGCATGGTCTCCACCTGTTCCCTGTCCAGCTGCGGCATCAACGCCTCGTCCACGGTCCCGTCCGGCGCCAGGACCTCCAGCCGCCGGGTCACCGCCTCGTGGATCGTCATCACCGGCATCGCCTGTTCCCCTCTCCTCGTGATTCGCCCCGATCAGTATCGCGACATCTTCTCAACAATGCGCCGTACCAGTCCATTCCCCACACCGCGTGGACAGCACATCACGCCAGACCGGGACACCCCGGTTTCTCCTTCCGCTGGAGTGCTTTCGAGGCGAACAATCCCTTTCGAACGGGTCTCGGAGCGGCATGGGACGTACTCGGCGGACCGAAGAAGAACCGCACCCCGGCAAGCGGTGCGTCCCGAAGCAGCGGCATGACCGCAACCGGACGATTGCGATCGTCTCGAACCAGTGCAACAACCTCGCTTCAGAGGCCGGACTGGGGTGCTCTGCTCAAACCAGCGGGACTGATGGAAATGGCGGAGAAGTCGGTGACGGGATGGAGAAGGGGGTGGGAGAACAGAGCAGTGCTCCTGCCTTGCGTGGAAGGAGAAGGAGCGATTCCCCGGAACCTACTGTTCGTCCGCCGCGCAGCGGAACCCCGTGGTCTTGCTCCACGAGGCGGGAGCGCGGTGGCCGCGCTGGGAGACCCGGAGCTTCGCGGGAAAGTCGAGGTAGGAGCCGCCCCGGAGGACCCGGTCCGGCTCCTCGTCGCCGCTGCCGGTTATCTGAACCCACGGCCGGCCGTCCCGGGGAGCATCGCGGTAGCTCGGGTGGTAGACGTCCAGGATCCACTCCCGTGCGTTGCCGATCATGCCGAGCACACCCCACCGGTTGGCGGGAAAGCTGCCCACCGGGGCGGAACCCATCCACTGGTCCGCCCCCTTGGTCCCGAACGCGTTGACCCGGTCCGGCAACCAGTCGGCGCCCCACGGGTAGCGCGTGTCCGCGCCGGCGCGCGCTGCGTACTCCCATTCGGCCTCGCTCGGAAGGCGTTTCCCGGCCCAGGATGCGTAGGCGCGCGCCTGGTACCAGTCCACCCAGAGCACCGGGTGATCCGCGTAGGCGAGGTCGTCATACCGCTTCGTCTTGTGAGGCGGCGTACACCGGCCCGCCTCGACGCACCGGCGGTACTCGGCGTTGGTCACCTCGGTCCGGTCCAGCCAGAACCCCTCGAGGTGCACCGTGTGGGCCGGTTGCTCGTCCGTCTCGGCCTCGTCGTCCCCCCGCGAGCGCCCCATCAGGAACGACCCGGCAGGGATCCATACCATCGTCCGGCCGTCGCCTCTCCAGAGCCGTGCGGTACCGGCCCCGGGCACGAGGCTCGCCATCAACGACCTCGAGGCTGTATCGGCGGGTGCCAGCTCGACCGCCAGGACGAGACAGCGGCGGGCACCCGCCGTGTCCTTCTTCCGTTCGAGCTCGGCCGCGGTCCGCTTGAGCACCCCCGCCACCGACTCGACGATCCGGGCCACCCGCTTCGCGACCTGCTCCGTGCCCTCCGACGCTGCCCTGAGACGGGCCAGATCGTCGCGCAACCGTCCAACCTCCGCCCTGGAGGCCGCATCGAGGAGATCTTTCTCGATCCGGCCGAACAGCTCGCTGGCCACCGGGTCCGACGGGTCCCGCTCCAGGATCGCCACGGCCCGGGGGAGCGCCTCCCACGGCCGCCCCTCGAGCAGGGTCCAGGTCAGGGCGCGCCGTTCGAGGTACCGCCGGTCGGCGGGATCGAACCCCGTCCCGTCCAGCTCTCGGCCGGGAACCGATTCAACGGGGAAGGCAGTGCGCGCCATCCCGAGGAGGACGTCGGACTCGATGGAGGGAACCGGGTCGGCAACACAGCGGAACCCCACGTCGTCGGTGAACGTCGTCGGGTCGAGCCACGCCCGCGCCGAGACCCGCGCCAGCTTGATGCTGCGGCGCCAGGATCCTCCGCGGATCACCCGGCCCCGGCCACCCTCGACCCACGCGGAACCGTCCTTCGGCGCCGCCACGATATTCTCGTGGTACGTGTCCTCACACCACTCCCAGGCGTTGGCCGCGAGATCGTACACACCCCAGCCGGTCCACGGAAACGAGGCGACGGGCGCCAGTTCCTCCCAGACGTCACGGCCCGAGGTACCCCGGACGTTGCACCGTTCACGCATCCGGTAGTTGCCCCACGGGTACCGCCAGTCCGTCCGCTTACCACGCGCCGCGCGCTCCCACTCGGACTCGCTGGGCAGCCGCCGTCCCGCCCAGCGGGCGTAGTCGGCGGCCTGCTCCCAGGTGACGTTCACCACCGGTTCCTTCGCGTGCGTCTCGTCCGCGAACGCATCCCCGTCCCGAGGCGGCGTGCACGCCCCGGACTCGACACACCGCCGGTACTGCCCGTTGGTCACCTCGGTCCGCTGGACCCAGAACCCGGGGCACCGCACCCACCGCAGATACCGCTCGTCCGCCCGGCAGTCGCCGTCCTTCGGCGTGCACCCCATCAGGAACCGGAACGGCGGGAGCCACACGAGCTCGGCACCGTCGAGCAGCGAAACCCAGACCTGGCCCGGCTTCGGCCCCGACGGCGGCACGAGAAGCGCTGCGAGCGACTCCTCCACGCCGCACCCCGGATCGAGCTCGAGCGCCAGCGCCCACGCCCGCCCGGCCCGGTGCGGGTCCGTGGCCACCTCACGCCGCCCATACCGGGCAAGCTCCTCGGCGATGCGGTGCTCCACGCGGGAGACCCGGCTCGACGCGTCGGGCAGCGGGCTAAGAATCGCCTGGAAAGCGTCGAGGAGCATCCTGACCGCGGCCACGCGGCCCTCCCCGGCCTGGCGCACGAGGCTGACCTCCGCCCGTGCGAGAACCTTCCTGGCCTCCTGGTCCGAGGGGTTCTCCTGGAGCCTGGAGACGGCGCTCGGCAGTCTGCTCCACGGCCCGGCGCCTGCGTTGCCCGGGACCATGAGCAGAACGCCCGCGACGAGAAGGACGTGCATCGTTCGGGACGGAAGACCCTGCATCGGCGACTCACATTGTACCCCCATCCACGGACACGGGTACACTGCCCCCGTGACGGACCGGGAACGGGAGATCGAGTACTACCGGCAGGTGGAGGACTTCTTCGCCGGTCTGCGGGGCGTCCCCCACGTCCTCTCGCCCAGGGACTTTCAGCTCCTCCGCGAATGGTGGCGCGACGGCGTCCCCCTGGCGGCCGTCCTCGGCGGCATCGCCGAGGTGTTCGAGAAGAAGCGGGAACGGAACGACCCGGATCCCGTGGTCAGCCTCACCTACTGTCGCCATGCGGTGGCACGGCACGCCCGCGCCCTCGCCGAGGCGAGGACGGGACGGCACGCCCCGTCCGCAGAAGCTCCGCCCGGCACGCCGCCCGGGGAGGCGCTGGAGGCCATCGCGGAGGCGCTGGAGGCGGCGGCCCGGGAGACCGGTGCGGCCGCGGCCCGCCGGGCCCTCTCCGGCGCGGTGGACCGGCTGCGCCGGACGGCCCCGCGCGCGGAGAACGAGGCCGAGGCCGCGGACATCCTGGCGTCGGTGGAGACGTGGCTCCTGGCCGCGCTCCGCGAGGCGCTGCCATCGGAGGAGCGCGAGGCGCTGGAGGAGGAGGCCCGGGCCCTCGCCCGCCGGAGCGGTGCCCGGGGCGAGGCGTTCGACCGGACGGTCCGGGCCGCGGAGGACCGCGCGCTCCGGAGGCGGTTCCGGCTGCCCAGGCTGGAGATCGAATGACGGAGACGGTCCAGATCGAGGGGCTCGGGGGACGGGGACGGGGCGTCACGCATACCGTGGAGGGCGTCTGCTTCGTCCCCGGAGCGTTGCCGGACGAGACGGTGACGATCGGCGAGCCGCAGGCGCGGCACGGCGTGTGGGAGGCCCCCTTGCTGGGCGTCTCCGGCCCCGGCCATCCCGCACGGAACCCGGAACCGTGCGGTCACGCGGACCGGTGCGGCGGGTGCGACTGGCCCCACGTCCTGCCGGAACCCGGCGCCGAGCTCAAGCGGGAGATCGCCGCAGCGGCGGCCCGGACCCATCCGGAGCTCGCCGCACGCCTCCGCGAGGCCCCCGTGATCCCCTCGCCGCCGGCCTACCGCCTGCGCGCACGTTTTCACTGGGACCCGGGCCGCGGCGTCCTCGGGTTCTACCGCCGCCGGAGCTGGACTGTCACCGGCATCGCGGGGTGCCGGCTGCTCTCCCCCCGTCTCGCGAAGACCCTCCCCCGGCTCGAAGCGATCCTGCGCGACACCGTCCCCGGCACGGTGGACCTCGAATGGCTGGAGGACCTCGAGGGCCGGGCGGCTGTCGCCGCCCTGAGACCCGGCCGAGGCGGACCCGACGCCGTTCCCGAGGCGTGGCTCCCGCCGCGGTCCACGGCCGGCGAGCTGGTGGACGGCTGGCGTCTCCTGACCCGTTCGGGCCGTGACACCGGAGGCTGGGGCACGCGCTCGGTCACCATGACGCTCCCCGTGCCGCTCTCCGTCCCCGTCGGCGCGTTCTTCCAGGTCAACCGGCACCTGGTCCCCGTCATCTTCCGGGAGACGGCCCGCCTCGTCGGCCCCGGGAACGCCCCGGTCTGGGACCTCCACGCCGGGGTCGGACTGCTCGCCGCCGCAGCCTCGACAACGGGCGACAGGCCACTCACCCTGGTGGAGCCGTTCCGGCCGGCCGGCCGGGCGGCCGCGGAGAACCTGCCGGCCGCCCGCGTGGTGGTGGGCCGGACGGCCGAAGCGTACCTCGCCCGGCACCGCAGGCTCGCCCGGGAGGCCGTCGTGCTCACCGATCCGCCGCGTTCGGGGATGACGCCGAAGCTCCGGCACCAGCTCGCCGGGTGGCACCCCGCGCGGATCGTCTCCATGGCCTGCAACGCCGCCACCTGGGCCCGGGACGTGGCGTTTCTCACCGCCCACGGCTACCGCCTGGCCGAGGTGATGCTCCTCGACCTCTTCCCGTTCACCTCCCACGTGGAGATCCTCTCGCGGCTGGAGGCCGTGTGACCGCCGGGGAGCGCTCCGCGGCCGTGCTCTGGCCACTCCTCGCCTTCGCGGGGGGCGTCCTGGCGGGCGCCGCGCCGGCTCTTCACTGGAGCGCGACGCCACATCCGGCCGCCGCGGCAACGGCCCTGGCGGGCGCGGGTCTTCTCGCCGTCGGGTTCGGGCTCGTCCGGCCCGAGGGCAGGACACGGATGCTCCTGGCCGCCGGCCTGGCCCTCGGGTTCGCCTCGGGAACGGTCCACACCGCCCGCCGGGCGCGGCTCGTTCGGGCCGTCCCCGGCGGAACGGTGCTCCGCATCCGGGCCGTCCCCATCGAGGGGTGGACGCCCTCCAGGTGGGGCGTCGCCACGCGCGCGAGGGTCGAGGACGCCCGCGCCGGGAGCCGGACCGTCCGGCTTCCGTCGCCGCTCCGGCTCGAGCTCCGCGGACGCGTCCCTCCTGGAACGCTGCCACCACCCGGCACGACGGTGGAGGCACTGGTCCGGATTCGACACGTCGACCGTCCGGGAGGCCGGAGCGTCCTGGTGGCGAAGTCGGCCCGCCTCCTCCGGGCCGCCGGCCCCCCCGGAGGTCTCCCGGGGCTCCGGCAACGGCTCGCAAACCGGCTCTTCGAGGCGGCGGGAACCTCCGCGGCGGCGATCCGTGCCGCCGAGCTCGACGCGGCCCTCGCCCTCGGGCGGCGCGATCTCCTTCCCGCGGGTACGGTGGAGCGGTGGCGGGCGTCGGGCCTCGCCCACGTCCTCGCCGTCAGCGGCCTCCACGTGGGGATCGTCGCCGGCCTGGCGTGGCTCGTTGGCACCGCAGCGGGCCTCGCGCCGGGGCCACGCCGCCTCGCCGTGATGGCCCTGATGCCCGCCTACGCGCTGCTGGCTGGCGCCTCACCCTCGGCGATCCGCGCCACGGCGATGATCGAAATCTACCTGCTGGCCCGGCTCCTCGGGCGGCATGTCATCCCACTCGGAGCCGTCGCTCTCGCCGCAACCGTCATGGTGCTCGCCGCGCCCAGCCTCCTGCTCCGGCCCGGCTTCCAGCTGACCGTGCTCGTCACGGCCGCGATCCTCCGCTGGGCGCCGCCCCTCGCCCGTCGCCTTCCCTTGCCCGAGACCGCCGCGACCGCGGTCGCCGTTCCCGTGGTTGCCCAGCTCGCCGCCATGCCGCTCACCGGGTGGTGGTTCGGGCGGGTCGTCCCGGCGGGGATCGTGACGAACCTCGCGGGACTCGCACTGCTCCCGGTCCTGATCGTCGCAGCACTGGCCGCAACCGGCCTCGCCGCGATCCTGCCTCCCCTGGCGGCCATCCCGATCGCGGTCACGGGGGCCGCGTCCCGGCTCCTCGTCGCCGCGGGCACCCCGGCGCGTGCCCACGCGGTTCCGCTCCCACACCCTCCGGCCGCGGTCACAGCACTCGGCCTCGTCCTCGCGCTGCTCGCCATCCTGCCCGGTCGGACCGGGCGCCGGGCGCTTGGCGGAGCGCTGGTCGCCGGCGTCCTCCTTCTCCTCCTGCCGGCGAGCCACCGGAACCACGCACCGGTGACCCTGCTGCCGGTCGACGACGGCGCCGCGGTCCTGATCGACCTCCCGGACGGCCCGATCCTCCTGGATGGCGGCCGCCGGCCCCTTGAGGCGGACCGACTCCTGCGGGACGCGGGCGTCGGGCCCCTCCAGGCCGTGGTCGCCAGCCACACCGACGAGGACCACGCCGGAGGCATTCCCGCCGTGCTCCGGGACCATCCGGCCGGACTCCTGCTCCTGCCACGGTGGATGGCATCCTCGCCGCAGGCCGTTCCCCTCCTCCGGGCCGCCCGCCACCGCGATACGCGGGTCGTCCCCCTCGTCCGCGGCGTCGCCGTCGCGATCGGGACGACCCACCTGGAGACGCTCTGGCCCCCGGCCACCCCCCCGCCCGGGGGGAGCGGCAACGACCGCTCACTCGTGCTCCAGCTCCGAGCCGCCGACTGCACGGCGCTGCTGCCGGGCGACACCACACGCCGGGTGGAGCCGCGCTACGCCACGGCCGTCGCCTCGGGCGGCCTGCTCGTCGTCCCGCACCACGGAAGCCGCAGCTCCTGCTCGAGCCTGCTCCTCGCCAGGGTGGCCCCACAGGCGGCACTGATACCCGCCGCCCCGGGAACCCCCTACCACCATCCGGCGCCGGAGACGCTGTCGCGGCTCCGAAGGGCCGGGATCCCGTTCCATGTCGCCCGCTGGACGCCCTGGTGCGGCGCGACGCCCGACGCCGCCGGGCGCTGGAGGCTCGAACCGTGACCCGCCCGACCCTCCTCGTGGTGGTGGGCCCCACCGGTTCGGGCAAAAGTCGTCTGGCCCTGGAGGCGGCCGAACGGCTCGGCGGAGAGATCGTCTCGGCGGACGCTTTCGCCGTCTACCGCGGCATGGACATCGGAACGGACAAGCCCGACGCCGCGAGCCGCGCCCGGGTACCGCACCACCTGATCGACGTGGCCGACCCGAGGGAACGGTTCTCGGCCGGGGAGTTTCTCCGGGCCGCGGACGAAGCCATCGCAGGAATCACCGCCCGCGGACGGGTGCCCGTGGTCGTCGGGGGTACCCACTTCTACGTCCGGGCGCTGCTCCTCGGCCTGTTCCCCTCTCCCCCGGTCGATCCGGCCGTGCGGGCGCGTCTGGAGCGCGAATGGGAGGAAAACCCCCGCCACCTCGTGGCAAAGCTCCGCGAGGTGGACCCGGAGGCAGCCGGCCGGATTCCCCCAGCCGACCGCCAGCGCATCCTCCGTGCCCTCGAGGTCCACGAGTCCACCGGGATCCCGCTGACAGAGCACTGGCGGCGCCAGCGGCGCAAGCTCAGGTACCCCGCAGTGCTCGTCGCGCCGGAACGGGACCGTGCAGAGCTCTATGCTAGAATCGAGGCGCGCGTCGAAAGGATGTTCAGAAGCGGGCTGGTGGAGGAGGTGAGATCGTTGCTGGCATCCGGAGTTCCAGCCGGTTCCCACGCGATGAAGGCGATCGGCTACCGCGAGGTAGTGGAGTACCTCTCGGGGCGAACGGAGCTCGAGGAGGCGATCCGGCGGACGGCGATCGCCACACGGCACCTGGCCAAGCGGCAGATCACCTGGCTCCGTCACATGGAGGAAGGTCCCGTGCAACCGGTTCCGCCCGCCGAGGATGGTGGCGCCAACCACCTGGAAGCACTCTGGCGAAGGGCGAGAGAGGGCAGGACACGACCATGACGAAACAGGCCAACACGACCATCAACGTCCAGGATCCGTTCTTCTACCAGCTGCGGAAGGAAGAGCGAATGATCCACGTCTACCTCGTCAGCGGCAAGCGGCTGACCGGGATCCTCCGCCGTTTCGACAAGTACGCGCTCGTCATCGAGACGCAGGGACACGAGCAGCTCGTCTACAAGCACGCCATCGCGAACATCGTCCGGGCAACGCCCTACTCCGACCGCCATGCGGGTACGCCCTGACGCCGTTCCCGGACCGGGGCCGCTCCTGGCCGGCCGCCTCCGGTGGACCGGCTGGGTCGTCGTGGTTTCCCTCGGCCTTCTGGCCGCCGCGTGCACGAGCACGGGGCCGGTGGCGAGGGGTGTGGAGCCGCCGTTCCCGTCACCGCTCGAGGGACCGGGCGTCCCTGAGGCGCCTCCGGCGGTCCGGCAGGCGGTGGCCGAGGGATGGAACGCCCTCCGCACGTCGGGCACCGACGCGGCGCTGGCCGCCTCGCGACGGGCGGGACGGCACCCGCTCGCCGTCCTCCTGGCCCACCAGGCGGCGTACATGGACGGTGCGACCGGCCTGACCGGTCCGCTGGAGGCGCTCACCGGCGACCATCCCGGCTGGGCCTCGGCGTGGATCACGCTCTCCTTCGCCGCCGAGCGGGAGGGCGACACGGAGCTCGCGGCACGGGCCGCAGAGCGGGCCGCCACGCTCTGGGACGATCCACGGTGGACGGCGCGAGCCGCCCGTCTCCGGGACGCCTGGGCAGCGCCCCTCGTTGAGCAGGCCCGGATGGCACTCGAAAACGGGGATCCGGAGAGCGCGCTGGCAGCCCTCGGCCGGCTTGAGGAGGCGGGCATCCGGGACGAGGCAATCATGGAGCTCGAGGTCCGCGCCCTCATCGCCGCCGGTCGGGACACCGAGGCGAAGGCGCTCCTCCGGCAGTTGCCCAGGACCCCCGAGCGAACGGCGCTCGCCGCGAGTCTTGCCGAGAAGGACGGAAACTGGGTAGAGGCGCTCCGGCTGTACTCCGCCCTACCGGAGACGTGGCCCGGCCGGAACCGGAACCTCGCCCGCGTCAAGCTGCGGTGGCGTCTCGGAAACCTCCCGCCATCGGTCCGTGAAGCGTTCGAGAGTCCAGAGCTCGACCGTGCGAGGATGGCGACGATCCTCGTCGCACTCGTGCCCGAGATCGAGGCGGCGAACGACCGGGCCGTTCCGGTCATGACCGACGTGGTCGGCATCCCCGAGCAGCGGGAGGTTCTCGCCGTGGTGCGCGCGGGGATCATGGAGCCCCTGGGCTGGGACTCGAACTTCCACCCGGAACGCGTGGTTTCCCCGGAGTCCGCGGCCGAGATCATCGGCCGTCTCGCCTCCTTCCTTGGTAGGCCGCTTCCTCCCCCGTGCGGTTCCACAGCGACCCCGGACTGCCTCGGTTTCGAGGCGCCGGTGTCCGGCGCCATGGTCCGAAAGGCGATCTGGGCTATTCTGTTCCCGGAGGAGGCGCACGGTGACGATGGAAACCCATGAGTTGCTCTCACGGATCGAGCTGTTCAAGGGGCTCG
>Ga0256835_1000318_pt1 | contig 37459 bp, 29 predicted proteins | sample PIR30metaG_FD_185972 | JGI IMG/M metagenome (GOLD analysis project Ga0256835, IMG submission 185972) | Hydrothermal vent microbial communities from East Pacific Rise, Pacific Ocean - PIR-30 | ecosystem: Environmental > Aquatic > Marine > Hydrothermal vents | place: Pacific Ocean: East Pacific...
TACCTACCTTGTTACAAAAGGTGATGGACCTGCGCACGTCATCTATGGATACGGCCTGAGGTGTTGTCACTATTATGGCCTTGGCATCATCACCAAGAATCTGGAGCACTGACAAGGGCTCGTCTCCCGTACCAGGAGGACAGTCAACCACGAGGTAGTCAAGATTTCCCCAGGCAACCTCCTCTATAAACTGCTTTATAAGACTGCCCTTTACAGGCCCTCTCCATATAACCGCCTCGTTGTCATCCGGCAGCAGAAAACCCAATGAGATAACCTTGAGGTTGTCGTTCCATTTAACAGGTATAAGCCAGGGTGGTTTCAACTTGGCCTTTTGTCCCCTAAGCCCCATGATTCTGGGAATGCTTGGTCCATGAACGTCCACATCAAGAAGTCCAACCTTTTTCCCGCTCTGGGCCAGGGCAATGGCAAGGTTGGCTGCTACAGTACTTTTTCCAACTCCTCCCTTTCCAGAAAGGATGACAAGCTTGTTCTTTATATGATCAAGGCATGCCTTTTCTGCCTCTGGATTGCCTCGAGACTTACAATCTTCCACATTACAACTGCTGCACTTGCTTTCAGACATAACGAATTTCTCCTGACAATTTTTATTAAAATGACCATAATAGTGAGACTTATTCACAAAAAGTCAAGACTATATATCAGGTATTCGCTGCCGCGTCATACAATTTAATGGGACAACTGACCTGCTGTATTACGGCTGTTTCCAGATGCAAGGCAACTTCATCATGTTGATGTGCCTTGAGGTATGGCTATGAAAGTAATATCATGCAAAATTTTCCATCTGAACAAGAGCAAATAGCGCAGATGTTTTATCCTGGGGAGCCTGACCCATTGCTATCCTGTAGTCGTATGGCAAACTGAGAAATTTCAAACAAATGGCTTGAATCTATTTTGTTTTTTGTTATTTTATTGCCCTATCGTAGAAGAAAGACTGCCGTCGCATGTCGGCAGTCTTTTTTAAATTTATATACATGCCAACTAGAGGTTAAATAGGATGGAAAGGATTCCCTTCACGCCTGAAGGTTATAAAAAACTCAAAGAAGAACTGGAACAGCTTGAACGGGTTGAAAGATATGAAGTCATAAAGGCTATTGAAGAGGCAAGAGCCCATGGAGATCTTTCAGAAAATGCAGAATATCATGCAGCCAAGGAACGGCAAGGCCAACTTGAAGCTCGCATCCAATATCTCAACAGCAAACTTGCAGCAGCAGAGGTAATAGACTGCTCTAACCAGTCTTGCGATAAAATAGTATTTGGAGTGAAAGTGAGGCTTGAAAACCTGGACACGGGCGAAGAAGTAATATACCAGCTTGTTGGTCCGGATGAATCAGATATAAAACAGGGAAAAATTTCCATAAAATCTCCATTGGGCATGGCGCTTCTTGGAAAAGAAGAAGGAGACGAAGTAGAATTCCGCTCTCCATCAGGGGTCAAAACTTACGAAGTTCTTGAAATCTTCACGGACTAGCAGGACCTATTTCAGACCTCCTTCAAGACTACTCCAGCCTCTTCAAGCAAGGCCTCGGCTGTTCCTCCATGCCTGCTCTTGACTATTACTTCATCAGGCTTGAAACCGAGAAGCCACTTTCCCACAAGAAACCCTTTCTTTTTAGGAGCTGACTTGTGCGGATTTTCTACAATCTTCCTTTCCACCACTTTGCCATCTTTTGTATCCACCACTTCGATCTGGAACCAGGGTGCACCAGCAAGATGACTTGATACAGGACCTTCTGGACCTTCCAAAGGTATTATCCTGACAAGCCTTTCTGGTGGCTCAAAATGAGGTCTCACCCTGGCAAGGACCACCTGGGGGTAACGAGCTACTATCTCTTCTTCTAACTTATCAGCTACCCTATCTGCCACCTGATGAGAGGCCGTCTTCATTGCGACATCCATATCAATAATTATTCTGCCACCTGCTCCTCTGCTGTAAACCCTTTTCACCCTGGTTATCAGAGGATGAGACTCCACAAACTGAATAATGGCCCTCTCTGTCTGACGGTCTATGGCTGCATCCAGAAGTTCTTTAAGGGCGGACCACATTAGCGCTCCACCAGACCTAAAAACAAAAAGGGAAACTATTATGGCAGCTATTCTGTCCACATGGTATCCAAGTAAATTTGCTGAAAGTCCTGCCAAAACAACCAGTGTAGAAAGACTGTCTGCCAAATAATCTTTACCATCCGCAACGAGTGCAGGCCTTCCAAGCCGTTTGCCAGCCTGAATCTGAACAAGTCCGAATATGAAACTTACGGCTAAACAGAAGACAGTGACCGGCAAGGCCAGCCAGACATCGGGGTGGATCTCTGGTCCGAGGATGGCACTTTTGGCTATTTCATAACCGGCAATCAGGATGGCAATAGAACTTGCCAAGGTGGCCAGGGTCTCAGCCTTGTACAGCCCGTATGGGAAGGCAGGATGTTTCTTGTTAGCAGCCCATATACCAAGAAAGGTGGCAACAGAGGCCACCACATCTGTAGCAGAATGAACGGCATCGCTCAAAAGGGCCCTACTGTTTGCCTTAAAACCGAAATACCCTTTAACAAGGGCAAGACTCAGGTTAAGAAGAATAGACAGAAGAGCTTGCCGTCTAGCTGACCCAATCTGGGCCATTTCTATTTCTTGATTCCCTTGCTGTTCAAGGGATTTGTCCATTTCCATAGGCACTTTTCTGTTGATTGTTTTTGAAATTATTTAATTGTAACATTCCTTAGCCAGATCTCGCCATAAACAATTTCTTGAACAACTACATTTGATAAAAGTTCCTTTTTAAACCTACCAGATCACGGATTAAAAACTGGGCAGAATCCTGTGTGATCTATTCTGGATGAGTGAGCAAGTGCAAGTCTGTTAGAAAAAAGCCACAGCAATCTTTTCAGGCAGGCAAGATATGTTACTCGACTGATTATTTTAAAAAATCATAAAGGGCTATCGTGGCTTGGAGAGTGACTGTTTTTCTTGATTTCACGACCTACTACCGCTGTAAGCTCACGCACCCTCTTTTCCAAAAACTCAAGTCCCTTTTTGGCTTCGCTGCAATGTGGATTTATCTGCAAGGCCTTCCCAAAGGCCTCCCTTGCCTCTATAAACCACCCACCTTCAAGATAACTCTCTCCAGCAAGACAGTAGGCCCTGTCAAATCCCTTTCCAAACAACGTATTAAGAAGCATCTCCGGTCCGTGTCCAAGGAAATCTATCACACCTTCCTTTGATCTTTCGTGCCACTCCAGCAGAAACCGCACCAGCAAGGGGTTGGAACGTTCTCCTTTCATGACTTGAAGCAGATGGCCCTGCGCGTGCTCAAACAACCAGTCTATTCTGGAAATGGACCTTCTAGCCTCATGGGTCATCTCATCAAAAAATTCCTGGACCACCTTAGTCCCGGTCCCATTTAATATTGCTGCCGCCTTGTCTGGGAAAGTATTTCTGTAACGCTCTATCATGTAGGCGTTTTCCTTGAGTTTCATGGCTTCATGAAAGATGGCGCCGATCATCCAATCAAACATCACGCCATCGCTATCTTTAATGGCGGATTCGCTATCGCTCCATATCAAATGGCAAAGATCCTTTAGTATCCATAGCCTTCCCCTTTTTTCCTCGGTACCTACCCAAAAATCCAGGCCATCGTAGCGCACTCCATGCCTGCAAACATGCTCTTTCAGGTCCTTGAAAAAGGCATAGCATTCAAAAAAGTCCTTAACTATGTTTTTTACAAAAAGCTGATGCCTTTCCCTTAACCACTCTTGTTCCATATCAGAAAGCCTCTTCAACTCCTTTGCCTGCATGCAAGAGATAACACCATGGAGTTTTCTTTAAACATGAGCTTTTTCTCCACCATTTGCCCAATAAACTGTTCTAATTTTTCTTTCGGCAAATGCGGGGCCTTGGCAAAAATTTCCTTCAAAGACACCGGCTCTCCTGCTGCAAGATAGAGATCCCGTGACAAACCTGTAAGCCTGTGGGTAAGGGCCTGCCCATCAGGAAGAATCTGCCTGATAACCATAAAATGTCCCCCATCCCTATAGGTAAGGCTGCTCCCCTTAATGCCAAGTTCCTTTCTCCTTTCTTTGAAAAAACTAAGTTTTTTTTCTACAGATTTCCACAAAACAGACTGTCTTTTTCTATCTCCAGCATAATCAAGGATTAGAGGGGTTAAGGACTCGGCAATCTTTGGAGGAAACAGGTCCGAATATTTCTTTGCGGCCCTTACATAACGAATTCCATAATCTTTATAACTGTTATGAACCGGGCTTGCGTTTCCAAGCCAAAAACTGACCGGTTTTAAAGGGAAAAAAGGCCAGGCATAGTCCAGATTTTCCAGGGTCTCTTCTACTTCTCTTTCACTACTGCCAGGAAAACAGATAATCAGATTTGCCTGTAAATCAATTCCCAACTCTGCACAGCATCTCATTAAATAAAGATTTTGGATGGTAGAGGCACCTTTTTTCAGCCTTTTGAGCAATCTTGTGCTTAAGGCCTCTATACCCACCTGCAGAGAATCAAGACCGCCTCTTTTCATTATCGCAAGCTCTCCTTTTGAATGAACGGCCCTAATCTCAGCAAATATAGAGTAATCCCTACCTTGAGCAGCAAGGGCTTCAAAAATCTTTGATGCTCCTCTCCTTGGGAGGCAGTTATCCATAAATGCAAAATCAATTGCCAAATAGCGTCTAGACAAAAAATCAATCTCTTTGGCTACCCTTTCTGGAGTCTTGGCCCGATAGCCTTGCCACTGTAAATTGAGATTGCAAAAGCTACACTGCCCCCACCAGCACCCCCGGGAGGCCTCGACAGGTAAAACCACACTTATTCCACCTGAGCCCTTTATTTTGGAAAGTTCCCTAAAATAATCGTCAAAGTCAGGCGCTGGCAGCTCGTTCATATCGCGTATCTGTTCTTTGCCCCCCAGGCCATGCTGCCCCCTTTTTATAATGGCCTTCGAATCTATAACAGAAGCCAGACCTAGCAGATACCTGCTAAGACTCAAAAGAGGGATCTCGCCTTCACCATCTATTACATAATCAACCCATGGAAAGCTCTTTAATATGCCAACTCCCACCGCCCCGCTTACACTGGCACCTCCCATAACTATTGGCAGGCCAGGATAGTGCTGCTTAAGAAGTTTAGCCACAAAAAGACCAGCAGATAACTGATTCAGGCAGACTGAAATCCCAACAAGACGGGTGTGTGAAAAATCATAGATGCTTAAAGCCCTTTCAAGTGCATCCCTGGAAAGGAGACATATACGACCAAAATCTGATTGAACCTTTTTAAGTCCCCTTTTGGAAAGAGAGGTTTCAAATAGCCTTGCTGGACCGTTTGTATCGGGAAAAAGAATATTAGAAAAAACTGCCTCTGATGCCCAGCCTGACTGACTTATTACGTTATAGTCTGAAAAATCAAGGGCAGCCGCAACCTGCAGATAGGGATGCAGGTTTTGTATCGTCGTGCCTTTTGGAAGATTCTTTTTAAGATAGGCCTTAAGTACGCCAAGCTGTATGGAAGGTCTGTTAAAAAGGGGCCACGGAGGGGCAATAAGCACTATATCCACAAGGCCCCTCCTCCATACTTTTTGATGTTTAAACTGTTCTGTTAGCCATTTCCATAAGCCTTCTCACCCTCTCTTCAGTAGGAGGATGAGTGCTAAAGAGCTTGGCAAAGGAAGAGGCAGTCAAAGGGTTAACTATATACATCTGAGCAGTAGCAGGATTTACATTCATAGGCAGCCGGTGGTTCCATTCGTCAAGCTTCTTCAATGCCCTAGCCAAAGACATTGGACAAGAACAAATCTTTGCCCCGGTTGCATCAGCAAGATATTCTCTACTCCTTGAAATGGCCATCTGTATCAGCATGGCTGCAATTGGCGCTACAATCATCATAAACAGCGCGCCAAGCATGCCGCCGCCTCCGTCATCATCATCCCTGGAACCACCCATGCCCCCAAAAATCAGCCCCCACTGGGCTATCTGGGCCAAATAACTGATAGCTCCTGCAATGACTGCAGCAATAGAACTTATAAGGATGTCCCGATTCTTGATATGGGCAAGCTCGTGGGCAAGGACTCCCTCCAGCTCATCCCTGTCCAGTATTTCAAGGATGCCCTGTGTTACTGCCACTGCTGCATGCTCTGGATTTCTACCTGTTGCAAAGGCATTTGGTGTCTTTGTTGGGATCATGTAAACCCTGGGTTTCGGAATGCCCGCCCTGGCAGCAAGAGACGCCACTATTGCATGTAGCTCCGGAGCTTCTGCCTCGCTGACTGGCTGGGCCCCACTCATGGCAAGGGCCATCTTGTCGCTGAACCAGTAGGCAAAAAAGTTCATAATCCCTGCCAGTACCAGGGCTATTATCATTCCGTGCTGGCCGCCAAGACTTTTTCCTACAAGCATGAATAGAGCCGTAAGACCAGCGAGCAGAATAAATGTCTTAAGCACATTGTTCACTTTTAAACACCTCTCTGTCTTTTATTATTTTTGGGCCACTAAAATATGGACACTTCGCAATCACTTGGCAAGCTGCCTTGGACACATCGAATTTATTAAAATTACCTATTAACCTGACAATATCTCCGTTGCCTTTTCCACGTCATTCTTACTTCCTATAAACAGAGGCACTCTCTGATGAAGGGCCTCTGGCTTTATATCAAGAATTCTGCGCGATCCATCTGTAGCTGCGCCACCAGCCTGCTCACAAACAAAGGCCAGAGGAGCAGCCTCGCATAAGAGCCTCAGTTTTCCATGGGGCTTGGCCGGATCTTTTTTATCTGCAGGATACATGAAAATTCCGCCATAGAGAAGATTTCTATGAAAATCCGCAACCAGACTCCCGATATACCTAGACGTATATGGCTTTCCACGTTCGTTGTTGGGACTCTTAAAATAATCAACCACCGCCTTGACCTTTTCATCCCAGTAGGACCGGTAACTTTCGTTTACTGAATAAACCTTGCCTGTTTCAGGAATCTTGATGGAAGGATGAGAAAGGAGAAATTCGCCTACCGATGGATCAAGGGTAAAACCATCAACCCCCTTGCCTGTAGTATAAACCAACATTGTGCTGGGACCATACAAGAAATATCCTGCTGCAACCTGAGTTGTTCCTTCTTGCAAAAAATCCTCAAGCGTGACATAGCTTCTGTCACTGGTCTTTCTTCTTATGGAAAATATTGTTCCTATATTAACATTTACATCTATGTTAGAGGAGCCATCAAGGGGATCAAATACTAATATGTAGTTCCCCCTAGGCATTTTGTCAGGCACCTCAATTATGTCTGCGTTCTCCTCAGAGGCCATGGCACAGAGCACGCCCGCATGCTGCATCCGGTAAATCAGTATCCTGTTTGCATAGTCATCAAGTTTTCGTACCTCTTCCCCCTGGACGTTCACCTTGCCTGTCAATCCCAGTATGTCTACCAGCCCGGCCTTTTTAACTTCTCTGGAGATGATCTTGGCTGAAAAGATAAGTTCGCTTAAAAGTCTTGTAAATCTTCCAGTGGCCAAGGGATTTTCTTTCTGATGGATAAGAAGATGTTCCATTACGGTTATGCCCGTGCTTTCCATGATCCTCTCCTTTCGCTTAAAGGTTATCAGACGACTCCTGGCATAGCGTGCATGTTTCTATTTTACCTGAAAATTCCTGCCATTTAAAGCCATTGCCAATTCTCTTTTGCTTTAACCTCTACCACATTATAGTGTAGTATAGATCAACATTTACAAGACAAATATTTCAGACCGACTCCAAAAATGTTAGAAGTTACCAGTTTGTTTAACCAATTAGGAAAGGGGACAATCCGGATGATCCAATATGAAACCAAAATATGGCTCCTGCTCGCTCTTTTCTCATGTATCTGCCTAACTGTTGGCTGTAATAAGGTCTATTACTCTACCATGGAAAAAATGGGCATCCACAAAAGAGATATACTGGTAGACAGGGTAGAAAAGGCACGAGATAGCCAGCTTGAAGCCAAGAAAGAGTTTGCCTCAGCTCTTGAGCGTTTTGCAAGCGTTGTAAACTACGATGGTGGAGATCTGGAAGAAAAGTATAAGCAGCTCAAAGACGAGCTTGAAAATCTCGAAGCCAGAGCACAAGAGGTGCACGACAGAATAGAGGCGGTTGAAGACGTTGCCGAGGCCCTCTTTGATGAATGGGAGCAAGAGCTCAATCAATACAACAGCCCGCGCCTCAGACAGGCCAGTGAACAGAAGCTTAGAGAGACCAAAAGACGTTACAAACAGCTGATCCGGGCCATGAAACGTGCCGAGGCCAAAATAGACCCTGTCTTGCTTCCTCTGAGAGATGAGGTCCTTTTTCTCAAACACAACCTAAATGCAAGAGCAATATCATCCCTGAAAGGCGAACTTTCAAGGATTCAGATGGATGTATCTGTTCTGGTTAAAGACATGGAACGCGCCATAAAAGAAGCGGATGCCTTTATAAAAAACATGGAAGAATGATCAAAGCATGCTGCCCAATTTTTTTACTGCAACACCATGGTAGCTGATGCGATTACATTAGAGAACGGCAATAATGCCAATAAATCCATCTAGAACATTGAACTTCAAGAATAATAAATGTGATCTTAACAACTGAGTCGGATGGAGAGGGTGATCAGGTATTTGGGAACAGGGCCTAGAGATTCCTGGTGAAGGGAAGCGGCTGAAACTTCCATTTAGCAAGCATGAGCGAGCGGCTTTGGAGCGTTTCAGCGAAGCGAACCATATAAGTGGCCCTGCTTTCCAGTCCAGAAGAGCCCTTCCTTGCCCGTCTGCCTATTCCCTGAAAGCGGCTACCGCATACTCAATCTAATACAAATTACTCAGCTGTATCGTCTTTTTATCCATTTTTTATATCTTGACATCTTATACGCAATGCGTATAATATTGACAGCATAGATATATCTCGGACATTTAACCATGGAAGGAAAGGACCTGAAAAAAATCAGGGAAAAGCTTGGTTTCAGTATAAAGGAGATGAGCGAGCTTTTAGACACTCCCTACCGCACCTATCAGGACTGGGAGCTTGGCAACAGGCGTATCCCAGGCATATGTCAGGTAGCAATCGAGTGTCTACTAACGTGCAAAAAGGCGCTCAAAATCAGAAGAAAAAAGGGAAAGAAAAAGTATACAAAGGAGGTGTATATCATGGGACGTGAAATTATACTGTTCGAGACCGAGGAGAGAAAGACTGCCGCTGAAGTGGCAACATTTCTGCGTACCCTGGCAGACAAGATAGAGGCCGGCAATATAACCCTCAAGGCTGGAGCAAAAGAATTGGCTCTCACCTTGCCCAAAAATCTCGTGTTTGAAATAAAAGTTGAGGAAGAGGAGAAAAAAGGCAAGACAAAAAGAAGCCTGGAAGTAGAGATCGAGTGGTATGTTGGTGAAATTGGAGGACCAGACGAGGGAGTAGAAATAGCATAACGCATTCTTGACTCCTGATTCGAGATAATCAGTGGCATGAGCTGCCAAATCCATTTTCCTCATGCCACTTTTTCCGTTTTATCCTAAAAACCGGTTCAAAAGGGCCCAAGTGGCAAAGAGGCGGTAAATATCTTCATAAACTTGGTCCTCGTCATTCTCCTGGCACGCAAAAAAAGCATGCTGGCTGCCTTTGCAGGTTCAACCTTCCCTTAATGTACGCTCAAACAAAAATCCATGGCTGCTCCTCCACAGTATCTAGACGTACGCCTGCGGTTGGCTGAAAGGGTTTCAATAAACTTGCGGCCCTGCTAACACTGCTGAACTTCCACAGGATCAGGGATAATCACAAGTCATCTGCTGTCAGAAAGGTAAAAGGGGGTTCATGCATTAATACTCCTGCTGATTATTTGTTAAAATTTACAAAGGACGTTTTCAATTGAGGAGGATTTGGTTATAAAGGCCTATCTCAAGAAAGGCAACAGAAAAACAAAAGGAGGCAGCTTATGGAAAGAACCCTTTCTATTATCAAGCCCGATGGGGTGCGTAGGGGTTTAATCGGTGAGGTAATCAAGAGACTTGAGGCAGCAGACATAAAGATAGTGGCCATGAAGATGATAAGGATGACTAAAAAAGAGGCCCAGGGCTTCTATGCTGTACATAAAGATAAACCTTTTTTTGACAGCCTTACTGATTTTATGACGTCCGGCCCCATAGTGGTTATGGTGCTCCAAGGGGAAGACGTTATCTCTCGCTATAGAAAACTGATGGGCGCTACCAACTACAAAGAAGCCGAGCCGGGAACAATCCGTGCAGATTTTGCCACTGACATAGAAAAAAATGTTGTCCACGGCTCGGATGCACCAGAGACGGCAGCAACCGAGATCAAGTACTTTTTTAGCGAACTTGAGATAGTAGGCTGATATTTCTTGGAACTCGATTTAATCAAACTGATAAAACATCACTCAAGGACCCTTCCAAGCCAATCACTGGAAGGGTCCTTGATCACTGCCATAGGGGATGACTGTGCAGAATTCTCTCCTTCTGCCGATTCCAACTTGTTGCTCACTACTGACACCATGGTAGAGGGCGTCCATTTTAGTCTATCCTATTACACTCCTTTTCTTCTAGGACGAAAACTTGCTTCAGTAAATCTTAGCGACATAGCAGCAATGGCAGGAAATCCCAGGGCTGCCCTCTTGAACCTGGAGGTGCCACCTGGTCTATCAGATCCTTCTGCAGCCTTTTGGCCCCCATTCATCAGGGGCCTTGTTGAAAGACTGGCTGAATTTGGTGCAGTGCTCGCCGGCGGCGACACCGTCAAGGCCAGCAACAACAAACTTAGCCTGACCCTCACCGTTATTGGAGAAGTCTCCAAAGGCCAGGCCATTTACAGGAAAGGGGCTAGGGCGGGGGATATGATATACTGCTCAGGGTTTGTAGGAGAAAGTGCCCTGGGCCTCAAAATCCTTCAGGAAAGACACGTTCCCCTGCCTCTACCTGTCAAAAGACACCTGATAGCCCGGCATCTTGATCCTACGCCCCGACTGCATCTTGGGGAAATGCTTGCACACTGTAGTGTCACGTCCATGATAGATATATCAGATGGAATTGCAACAGATCTTGCCCATATCTGTAAAGAAAGCGGTGTAGGGGCGGACATCTTAGCCAACAGACTTCCCATCTCAAGGGCAGCCCGCTCAGCAGCTTCTGCCCTTGGCATCAATGCCATCTCCTCATGTCTTTATGGCGGGGAGGACTATGAACTACTCTGGACTGTCCCTTCATCAAAATCAGCGGATATGGAGAAAAAGATAGCCGCAGCAGATGGTCATGGCCCCTTTTTTATAGGAACAATAAAAAAGGGCTCTGGAGTATGGCTAAAAGACAGTCAAGGCCTTCACAACATCACTTTCAAGGGCTATGAACACTGAGGCAAAAAAACAGGTATTTGAGGAATGTCTGGACCTTTCTCCCCTGGGTTTTGTACCTCTAAGAGTCCATTTTCAAAACGGAAAACTTATCAGAATAACCCTAGAATCAATAGAACAAAAAAGGCCGACAAATTGTTCAGCTGATATTTACGCTCCTTTTCTCAAAGGACTTCTGACTGGAATGGCGCTTGAGAAATTCCCTGTGCCCTTTAAATTAACAGGCAGTCCTTTTCAGAGACACGTCTGGCATCTTACCATGGCCATTAAACATGGTGAGACAAAAACCTATGGACAGTTGGCAAAGGCTGCCAGCTGTGCAAGCGCGCAGGCTGTAGGACAGGCGCTTAAAAAAAATCCACTGCCTATCATAGTGCCTTGTCACCGGGTAGTTGGAAAGAAAGGGGAACTAACCGGCTTTTCAGCCGGGATAGAGATAAAAAGAATCTTACTTCAATTCGAAAGGATGACGTCATATGAAAATAGCAGTAATGAGCGACAGCCACGACCACCTCTGGAATCTGAGAATAGCTGTAAAGGAGGTTGAAAAGCTTGGTATAAAAGCAATAATCCACCTTGGAGATCTTATCTCTCCCTTCATGTTAGAGGAGGTTGAAGGCTTTTCAGGCACATTCCACCTCATCTATGGTAACAACAACGGGGATCACATACTGCTCCAAAAAAAGATTGCCTCTTTGGGAAGTCTGGTACAATTTCATGGCTGGCTTGGAGAGCTGGAGATCGACTCGAAAAAGATTGCCTTTATCCATGACCCTTTAATAGCGAAAAAACTTGCAAAATCAGGAGACTATCATGTGGTCATGTTTGGTCATACACACCTGTGGCATGAAGAAAATGTTGGCAGCTGCCTGTTATTCAACCCAGGCGAAATACTTGGCAAAAAAGAGGCCCCCGGTTTTGGGATTCTAGACTGTGAAAACCTGAAGATAGAACGGATAGTAATTGGCCCCAAAAGGGATTAACACTTGGAATTTCAGCCCTAAAATACCACCTAGATGTCACAGTTCATAATTGGCATAGATACGGGAGGAACTTTTACTGATTTTGTTATTCTTGACAAAAAGGGAAAACTAAAGAAATGGAAGGTACTTTCCACTCCATCTGATCCTTCAAGGGCAATCATCCAAGGCCTGGAGGATGTTCTTAAAGACTTCTCAAAAGAGCCGATAAAGATCGTCCATGGCACCACAGTTGGGACAAATGCCTTTTTGGAAAGAAAAGGCGCGAAAACGTGCCTGATAACAACAAAAGGCTTTGAAGATGTCCTCTTTATAGGGCGCCAGGCACGTCCGGCCCTTTATGATCTTTATGCACAGAAGCCGCAGGACATGATATCCAGGCAGATGGTTCTTGGCGTGGAGGAAAGATGTAATGCAAATGGTGAAATACTGGTGGAACTGGAAAGGTCCGAGCTTGAAAAGTGCGCCTCTTTCCTTGACAAAAGATCTGTCCAGAGCATAGCAGTATGTTTTTTGCACTCTTACATTAACAGCGAGAATGAAGAAAAACTGGGCCGCTTTCTTGAAAAAAGAGGGATGAAGGTCTACCTTTCATCCCGCCTCATCCCTGAATTCAGGGAGTTCGAACGTATGAGCACCACTGTAATAAACGCATATCTTGGCCCTGTAGTGGGAAATTACATCCGTACTCTTAAAGAAAAACTCCCCATGGCATCCATTATGGTACAACTATCTAGTGGCGGCTGTCTTCCTGCAGACAGGGTCGAACACATGGCAGCTGCAACCATCCTTTCGGGCCCGGCAGGAGGAGTGCTTGCAAGCCTTGAGCTTGGAAAATCCCTTGGAATAAAAAATATCCTCACCTTTGACATGGGCGGAACCTCGACTGACGTGTCCCTCTGTCCGGGACAGCTGATATACACAAGAGACTATAGGATTGAAGGCTTTCCCATAAACCTCCCTGTCATAGATGTCCATACTGTAGGAGCAGGGGGCGGCTCGGTAGCCTGGATAGACAAGGGAGGACTGCTGAAAGTTGGCCCCAGGAGTGCGGGTGCTGATCCAGGCCCTGTATGCTATGGCAAAGGAGAAGAAATCACCGTTACCGATGCAAACCTGTTTTTGGGAAGGCTTAGGCCAGAGCGTTTTTTAGGAGGCCGGATGGGCCTCGAAACAGATAAAGTGTGCAAAAAGATGGGCGAGCTGGCCTCACGGCTTGGCCTGGAACCTGTGGAAACGGCCATGGGGATAATTAGGCTTGTGAACCTTAATATGGTGCAGGCCTTGCAGAAGGTATCCATTGAAAGAGGTTACGACCCGAGAAAATTTCACCTGGTAAGCTTCGGAGGAGCAGCAGGCCTTCACGCACTTTCAGTCGCCCAAGAACTTGGAATCACCAGGGTCATAATTCCCAATATGGCAGGCGTTTTCTCCGCCCAGGGCCTTGCATGCTCTAACCTTGTATTTGAGGCGTCAAAGGGCTTGTTCTGGCAAAGCAATCTTCATGACATGTCCGTACTCAAAAAGGCAATCTTCGAACTTGAAAAAAGTGTCAATATGCAGGCACGTTCTTCGTTTACCACTCAAGAACAACGGGTAAAGACAGCCTCCTTTGTGGATGTACGGTATCTCGGGCAATCCTTTGAGATAATGATACCTTTTGAAAATGAATGGCAAAGAACATTTCATAAAGAGCACAAGAGACTCTATGGCTATTCCATGCCACAAAGAGCGATCGAGGTTACAGCGATAAGGACCAGGCTTGAGATTTTGCAAAAGGGCAAGAAGACTCCTTTGACATACACTCTCAATGAGATTTCCAACCTTGATGGGGTTGATCCTGTCTCTTTGCCCCATGAATTTTCTGATATAATCTTTGAAAATGGAAAAAAGAAGGTGGCTGTGGTAAACAGAGACGATCTACCCTACAACAAACTGGTTCAGGGGCCCTTTCTCATAACAGATGATTTCACCACCATCCTGGTACAAGAAGGATGGGCCATGGCAGGATGCAATGGGCATTTAATCGCCCTAAGGATGTAGTTTAGAATGAAAATTAACGAACTAGCAACCAACCAGGGCCGTAGCGACAGGTTTTTTCAGTTCGTACTAGATGCAGTAAACAGCGGGATTCTGATCCTGGATCCAGCGGGGAAAATACTGTTTTCCAATTCAAAGGCACACGAACTTTTCCTCTCACCCTATCCATTGGATATCATGAAATTTGAGCAACTTTTCCTAGAACAAGACAGGAAGATACTGGTTCCCAATATCCTAAAATTAGTAAAGGACAGAGGAGAATTTCAAGGAGAGGCCATGCTCAAAAAGGCTGATGGAACGGGATTTATGGCCCACCTTTCTATTGCAGCATGGCAAGGCCAGGATGAGAGCAAACCTGTCTTTATTGTAACCCTGACAGACATATCACGACTCAAGGACATAGAAAAGCACCTCCACAAATCAGACAGAATGATTTACCTGGGCCAAATGCTTGATGACATAAGTCACCAGATCAGAAACCCGGTGCTGGCCATTGGTGGCTTTGCCCGACGCCTTCTAACAAGCCGTGTGGAAAAACCAGAGTATGTCAGGGTGATAATGGAAGAAGCCAACCGCTTGGAACAGCTACTTGATGTTCTTACAAGATTTATCCAGCTGCCAAAACCAAAATTTTCCATATGCAAGGCCCAGAATATAATAGATCTCATAACTGCCCTGGCAGAAGAAACATGCACACGATTCCAGGTAAATTTGCGAATTTCAACCATTTATGACTCGGGTCATTTTATTGTTACCGATCTTGGTCTTTTGAAGTCGGCCATGGAACCGGTAATAGTAAATGCGTGCGAGGCCTGCACGGAATCAGACAGAAAAGGCGGCCTTCACATAGGCTTTGAACAGGCAGGTACCCCCCCATGGAGACTCAGAATCACAATTACTGATTATGGCATAGGCATCAGACCACCGTTTATAGACAGGATATTTTACCCATTTTTTACTACCAAAACCGGACATCTCGGCATGGGACTCACCTTTACCAAAAGGATATTAGACGAGCTCGAAGGCAAGATACAGATAAAATCGTCTTTTGGTGAAGGCACAAGATTTATTGTCGAGCTTCCAGGCGATAGAAGAAGACCCATACGGACCAAACTTCTTTAGACTTTAGCTTAAGAATCATGTTTAGAAAAAAAGCCAGGCTGAAAGAAGGATTTTCCACCGGGGCCTGTGCAGCAGCTGCAGCCATGGCTGCCTGCATCTGCTTGAAAAAACCTGACAAGATAATTCAAACAGTAGAGCTTCCCTTTCCGGACGGTATAAGGCGCACAATAAAAATCTCATGGACCAAAAATCTTTCTGACACCAAGGCACGGGCATGTGTTGTTAAGGATGCAGGCGATGACCCCGATATTACACACGGCGCCGAGATATGGGCCACTGTAGAAATCTTGAGCCATGGACCACAAAACAAAATCGAAATAGTGGGCGGAAAAGGCGTGGGAAGAGTTACCAAACCTGGGCTTGCAGTTGAGCCAGGACAGCCAGCCATCAATCCTGTTCCAGAAAAAATGATCACCAAGGCAGTACTTGGCGTTATGGGGCACGACACAGGTTGCATAAGGGTTACAATAACGGTGCCAGATGGAGAACGGCTTGCCGAGAAAACCTTGAACAGCAGGCTTGGCATTGTTGGGGGAATATCCATCCTTGGAACCACTGGCATTGTAAAACCCATATCAGAGGCCGCTTGGTGTGCCACTATCTCTGTATCAATGGATGTGGCCCTGGCAGTCGGCCTCGACACCATATGCCTGTCAACTGGCAGATCAAGCGAAGAGGCAGCCATGAAAACCCTCTGCCTGAAAAAAGAGGCCTTTATCCCAATGGGCGATTATGTCGGATTTTCACTCCAGGAGGCTGCCAAGAGACCCTTTGGGCAGGTAACGCTTGCATGTCAGTGGTCAAAACTTGTCAAGATGGCAATGGGCTGGGACCAGACACATGTCAGGTTTGGCCCCTTGGATCCAAAGGCTGCCCTTGGATTCTTGAAAAAAGAGTTTGGCATTTGTGTTGAATCCCATAAGGAGATAAACACGGTTAGGCAACTATTTTTGCTGCTTCAGAAGGAAACAGAGGGTCAGAAGACAATAGGACACGTCTGTAGACACGCCTATAAAAGGCTGAGAAACTTCCTGCCCCGAAGACAAAGACTCGAGCTATTGCTTGTATCTTATGATAAAGAAATTATACACAAAGAACCCTAAAGCCAGCTCATCCGTATATGCGGATCCAATTCATCTTTAACATGTGGGCAGGAATACAGACTGGCCTTAAAGCGTCTTTCACGGACTCGAAGCCAGGACATCTTCGGATTCTTTGCAAAGCGTCATATATTAAATTTCTATTACCAAGTTCTCTAAAAATTATAGTGTACTGTAGATAGCCTTGTCATAGGCCTTTAGTATATCGGCCCGGCTTATTATCCCTCTTGGTATCTTTTTATCTGTTCTATCTGCCAATACGACCAGTTCATCGGTTTTTTCCTCAGCCATCTTTTTAAGAGCAGTAGCGAGAGAATTCCAGGGGAATATGGTAGGTCTGTCTTCCATAAGATCCTTTACCCTAATATCCGAGTCAAGACCTTGGAAAGTTACTGCATGACGCACAGCCTGAGCCATTATAACACCTGCATAACTGCCATCTTTATGAACCACAACAAAACAGGAAGCAGGATACTTTGACATATACGAAACAAGCTCTCTCAATGTCCAGTCTTCAGGAACAGGCTCTGGCTGCTGATCCTGCACCCTCTTTAACACCTCATGGACAGTCAGCCTGGCAAGGATTCCAAGAAGGAAATCCCCGTGATGTATGGGGGTATCAAACCTTGTGGTAAGCTGTTTTTCATAAATGCCCTTCTGGCCCTTTAAGAGAAAGGCCAGGGTAGAAACCCATACTGATGGAAGGAGAAGCTCGTAGTTCCCTGTCATCTCGCTCACCATGATGACAGTAGAAAACGGGGTGCTGGCAGCAGAGGCAAAAAAACCTGCCATTCCGACAATAACGTACGCTTCGGGATTTGGCACTAGACTTGGCCATATGTGCTGGAGCATCAATCCCACTGCCCCTCCAAGGGTCCCGCCAATAACTACTGATGGCCCAAAAACTCCTCCACTCCCGCCTGAGCCAATGCTGAATGCAGTGGCAAAGATCTTTCCCACTGCTACGAGCAGTAGGGTTGTAAGAAGGAGTTTGCCCTCAAAGGCCTGCTGAAGCACTCCATAACCTGTATATATTGCTTCAGGAAGAAAGTAGCCAATAACACCAGTGAGAAACCCACCAATAGCGGGTTTTATGTGGTTTATGGTGGGAAGTTTTAGAAAAAGGTCACGAATAAAATAGAATACCCGGGCATAGATCCTTGCTCCATAGGCCACCGCTACTGCAAGTATGGTATAGGGCAAGATCTCGGCTGAATGATGAAAGACATAGTGTGGTGTTTTAAAGAGGGTTCCAAAGCCAAAAAAAAGGGAAAAAACACAGTAGGCTATAACTGAAGTAATGGCTGAGGGCACAAGGAGCTCGTACTCCATATCTATGTCCCTGTAAAGAATTTCAGCCGCAAATATGGCGCCTGCAAGCGGGGCGTGAAATATGGAGCCGATTCCGGCGCTCATGCCAGCCATCATTAGAGTGCGGCGCTCCTGGGTGCTAAGATGAAGCTTTTGGGCAATGATGGAACCAAAGCCAGCCCCTATCTGGGCAATAGGGCCTTCCCTTCCCCCTGAGCCACCAGAGCCAATGGTAATGGCAGAGGCAATGGTCTTTACAAGAGGAACCCTGGCCCTGATTGTTGCATCCTTGAAATGGTAGCTTTCCAGAGCGGCATCTGTCCCGTGGCCTTCTGCTTCAGGGGCGAAGGTGTAGATCAACCAGCCGGAGATTATCCCTCCAAGAGTCGGCACCACCAGGAGCATCCACCTGATAAAAGGGGTATCGGTAGGGGGAAAAAGAGGATGCTCCCCGCCTGGGCCTTCAGGCCTGTAACCAGCCATGTAGTCAAGAAATATGTGACGAGCAAAGTCCAGAGCGACAAAGAAGAAAACAGAACCAAGTCCTGCAATTATTCCTGTAGGAATAGCAAGAAGAAGGAGTCTTCTAAGATGAAGCCATCTTTTGATATTTTTTATGAACTTTTTCTTAAGCTGGAATATCATAAAGCCTGCACCTTTGCCTTGGGCTTTTTTTAAAAAATATTGTAGCGTATAGCTATTTGGAAGTAAAAGGAAATGATATTTATAGCCGGTTTTGATCCACAAGAAACAAGTTTCCTCGTAAACCGTCTTATTGAAACATCCTCTGTGGTCTTTGCTTCAAAAAGATTTCACTACAAGCTGTCAGGACAGTTGGGAGAAAAACTCCAAGACATCGTACCTCTCCACAAGATGTTTCAAAGGCTCAGAACACTGCCCTCATCCGATGATGCCGTTGTACTGACATCAGGCGATCCGCTCTTTTTTGGCATTGGCAGAAGATTTTTGAAGGAGTTTCCCGCAGAACAGTTGGCATTTTATCCGGCTCTTACCACAGTTCAAAAGGCATGTGCCCGTTTTGCGCTGCCTTGGGATGATATGGATTTCGTAAGTCTTCACGGAAAAAGGGAGAAGGGTTATCAGGTCCTAATAAAAAAAATCCTGTCAAAAAGTCCCTTTAAACTGGCTATATTTACTGACAATAAAAATCCACCCAATAAGATAGCAAAAAGGCTCGATGAAAAAGGCCTGGAAGATGCCCGTTTTCTTGTTGCACAGGACATAGGCGGCGAAAATGAGGCATTTTGGGACATGTCTTTACAGGAGGCTATCAGCAGGGATTTTCATCCCTTGAATCTATTGATAATCAAAGGGGAACACAACAGGAACAACCTTGGATTTGGCCAGCCGGAAAACTGTTTTTATCATGAAAGGGGACTTATCACAAAGCCAGAGATCCGCTCGGTTATTCTTTCCAAACTAAGGCTTCCAGACTCTGGCGTGATGTGGGATATTGGGGCTGGCTCGGGATCTGTCTCCATGGAGGCATCTGTCATCTCACCAGGGCTTGAGATCTTTGCCATTGAAAAACAACAGAAAAGGTGCCAGCACATTTTAAAGAACAAAAAAAAGATTTTGGGCCTTAACATAGAGGTGATATGCGCTGAAGCCCCAGAGTGTCTCGTTAATCTTCCAAGGCCAGACCGGATTTTCATTGGAGGAGGCCTCGGCTCGGACAGACTTCTGGAAACAGCCTGGCGACGCCTTGGGGACGAGGGCATACTGGTAACATCAGCCATACTTGTTGAAAGTCTGCAAAAGGCCCTTGCCTTTTCTAAGGCCAGAGGCAGAAATCATGAACTTGTCCAGATAACCGTAAGCCACGCCAAAGACCTTGGCCAAGGAACATATCTTAAACCAGGAGCTTGTATCTCCATCTTTACACTATGCAAGAAGAAAAGGGCCTTTTAAAACCATATAAACTTCTGCAGATGGCAGGACTACCGCTAATCCCCATGCTTGCCTCCTTTTGTCTCTTGCACAGAAAATACCGAAGCCAATTTATGGCCCGTATTGGAGTCCACCTGCCAAAGCTCGACAAACGAACTCCAAAGATATGGATCCATGCCATGTCACTTGGTGAATACAATGCAGCCAGACCTCTTATAAAGGCCATCTCTTCAGCCATTCCCGATGCTATCTTGATCGTTTCCGCATCCACAAGATCTGGCTTAGAGGCACTCAGAAAAGACAGCCTGAATCAGAATCATGTAACTGTGGCCATGCCCTATGATCTCTTTTTTATTACGAAAAAATTCGTAAACAGACTTTGCCCAAACTGTTTCCTCCTTGTAGAAACAGATCTGTGGCCATGTCTACTGTGGGATCTGCACAAACATGGCTGTAAGATCATTCTTGCAAACGGAAGCATTTCATCAAACTCTGCTAAAAGACTTCAAAAAATCCCAAGACTTGCACGGTTTCTTTATGGACCGTTCACAAAACTATGCATGCAATCAAATGACGATGCCAAAAGGCTGAAAGGCCTTGGCATAGGACATGACAAGATCGAGGTGCTTGGAAATCTGAAATCTGACATTATCCCTCCTGCCATCACAGATCAGGTTCGAAAAAGACTTATGGAAGCAACCGGCTTCCCGATTACAAGCCCCATACTTTGCGCGGGAAGCACCCATGAACCGGAAGAAAAGATTCTACTCGAGGCTTTCCTACGCCTTAGGAGACACCACAAGGATCTTAAAATGATACTTGCACCACGTGATGTTAGGAGAGGCAAAGAAATAGAGAGAATATGCTCGCAACTTAGCTTAACATACAGATCCAGAAGCAAAGGCCCAAAAAGAAACAACCCTGATATATACATTCTTGATACCTTGGGAGAGCTGCAGAAATTTTACGCGATTTGTCATCTGGCATTTGTTGGAGGAAGCCTTGCGCCTGTTGGGGGACACAATCTTTTGGAACCCATCCATCTTGGAAGGCCTGTGATTTTTGGCCCCCACGTGGAAAGCTGCCAGGAAGTGGCAAGGGCTTTGATGGAAAAGGGTGCAGGCTTTATGGTAACGGATCAGATAGCACTTGAAAAAACAACAGAAAAACTCTTGCCAGCATCTTCAAGTTATGACTCTGCCAAAAAGGCGGCCATAGATTTTAGCCGATCCATCAGAGGAGTTGCCGGCAGATACGCGGAAATGGTCAAAACGCTTTTACACAACAATGATAACCTCTAATCAGGCAGAAAAATTATTCCTGATAGGACGTCCCTTTTCCTTTATATACGCCTGCCTCATGAGCCTTAGAAGACGTCTTTATGGCAGGGGGATACTTAAGGCAAGGAAACTGTCCTGCCCTGTGATAAGCATTGGCAATCTGAGCCTTGGCGGAACAGGAAAGACACCCCATGTTGTCTCCATCTGCTCCTTTTTAAAAAACCGTGGATACAGGCCTTGCATATTGACCAGGGGCTACGGGGGAAAAGCAGGCAGAGGACCTGTTGTGGTAAGCGATGGCAAGGATATCATGGCCTCTGCCAAGATGGCAGGAGATGAACCATGGATGATGGCCTCACAACTTGAAGGGGTTCCTGTTGTGGCAGGTTCTGACAGATACAGATGCGGACAATATGCCATAAAACACTTCCGGCCATCTGTCTTTGTACTTGATGACGGATTTCAGCATATCAGGCTGTACAGGGACATAGACCTGGTACTAATGGAAGCTCCCAATCCTTTCGGGTCCGGACATGTCTTTCCCGGAGGCACCTTAAGAGAGTCACCAAAGGCCCTTAGCCTCGCAGATGCTGTAATCCTTACAAAATGTAACGAAATGCCTTTTAATATGCTCGAACTTGTTGAAGAAGAGATTCGTCCATTTATGGAGGGGCAGCCAATATTCAGGAGTTTCTACCAGTTGGCCAGCATTGAGATAGTATGTGGAGAAAAATTAAAGAAATTAGATAGTAATAATCTGTCAAATTATCACTTTTTCTGCTTTTGCGGGCTCGCAAGGCCGGATTCCCTTACAAAGTTGTTAACGAATTCTGGCGTAAAGGTGACGGGTAGCATTTGGTTTCCAGATCACCACTTTTATTCTCAAAAGGACCTAAAAAGAATAGGCGAGATGGCCAGACTGAAAGGTTGTTCTATTGTTTTGACAACAGAAAAAGATTTTGCCAAAATATTAGTTGACCAGTGGGATAAAATTAACAGAAAGATATCTTTGGCAGTGGTCAATATAGATGTAGGTCTGCCACAATCTTTCTGGCATTTTCTCACCTGTCGACTGGAGGGATCTGGGCCTATTTAGGTGTGGAATTAGTCTGCTTGCAACTGGTCAAGGGGAGAAATTCATGAAAATAAATCTAAGGGGCGGCCTTTTAGGGCCCTTTTTGGAATCAACACTGATCTGCCTTACGGCTGTACTGTACGGCCTTAATGCATATGGTAAAACCGCCTCACTTCCTTTCTATGAACCAGAACGCATCTACTACTTTATGGACGAACCCGTTGTAACAGCATCAAGGTTCCGACAACCCACTAGCCAGGCTCCTTCTACGGTCTTGGTTGTTACCGACAAGATGATACGCGAAAGAGGATACAAATGCCTTGTAGACGTTGTTGAAGACCTGCCAGGCTTTGATATTCACAAACACATCGGAGGCCAAGCAGGTGGCACTTACGTTATTCAAAGAGGCATCTGGGGCAACAACAAACTGCTGGTCTTAAAGGATGGCATCAGGCTCAATCCGGAAAACGGAAGCAATCTCGTTTATGGAAATCAGCTTTCTCTTGGAGATCTGAAACAGATAGAGATCATGTACGGACCGTCTTCAGCCATTTACGGAGCAGATGCATATGCAGGAATTATCAATCTCATAACCAAAAAGGTGAAACAGCAAAAACATGCTGAACTGCAGATCTCGGGAGGAAATGCTGACAGTGTTGACGGTCATATATTGGTACAGGCAAAACCCACGTCAGGATCATTCTTGCACCTTTATGGTCATGCCTTTAGTTCAAACGGATTTGACCTGGCTGACATATACAGTGATTATCACTATCATATGCCAGGAGATGGACGTGTACGTTTTTATGACACCAGTCAGAAGTTTGAAATCCCTGAACGTGACTGGGACCTTACCCTAAAAGGCGGATGGAAAAACCTGAAATTTGAAGGCGTCTACCTGCATACAAGCCAACCAACAAATATTGCTGCACCTTTCAATACGGGCCGGACACAGCATTCCAAAGACAGGGTAGAGCTAGATACGTGGAATTTCAGGCTTACCCATTCTCTGGGTCTTTTGAAAAATCTAAGGGCTATCACTAGATTTCAAGGACAGATTTATCGCATGGATCCGCATAGCAGGTACGGTCGAAAAAAGTTCAACAACTACATATACGAACGTTCGGACATGCTTGGCCTGGAAGAACAGCTTCGTTTCAATTACCCAAAAGGCAAGATTATTGGTGGATTCACCTTCAAAAGGATCTCTACCATGCCATACCTTAACTCCAGGAAACCTTTTGATAAGGGGGATATTTACAAGGATTTTCCGGTAAAGGAGGTCATCACCTCGGACGGCAGACATCTGAGTGTTGGCCCATTCAAAGAATACGACTACTGGACCTACGGAGCCTATATCCAAAGCAATCATCGATTTGGCAAAAAACTGTCTGTATTTGCAGGTGCACGTTTTGACTGGGAGACTTTTACCCATCACAACTCATTCAATCCCAGAACAGGCATAATCTACACCATAAAGAAGGGAGAAACCCTCAAGCTTATGTATGGAAGAGCCTATATTTCACCTTCTGCATATTTCAGGTTCAAGGCCTGGGTAGACTACAACTATGCTCATCTTCCACCATCGGTCTTTGGAAGGCGTCTGGATCCCGAAAAGGTATCCTCCATCGAACTTAATTATTCAAGGCATACAAGGCGTTTCTTTCTGAACGTGTCTACATATGTCTCTCGATCTACTGACTCGATATTAGAAGCCGGGCGTTTCATAAAGGATGTTCTCCTTGTGACGGAAACCGGCATGCAAAAGGCCACAGTGGAGATTGCGGACAACGTGGGTAAGGTCACAAATTTTGGCATAGATATCGGGGCAAGTTACAAGTTCAGCCGTGCAGTGGTAGCTAATTTTGGCTATTCTTTTATAAATTCTAGACAGAGACTAAGAGGCCACAGCTTTGATGGCCCAAAAATCTCCAACCACAAGGTCATGGCAGGACTTACAGGCTATCTTGGAGAACACTTTTCATACAACATCAGATGCAGGTGGAGAAGTGAAATCCATACCAATCCCACCAATACCGTTTATCATGGCTCTACCATTCCAGGCATATTCCTTTTGGATGCCAACCTCAGGTGGCTTAACCTTCTGCCTGGCCTGGATGCACAGCTTACAATTAAAAACCTGCTGGATTCCAAGTATTTTACCGCTGCCAATGAAAGCGGAGACCCGACAAATGGAGCCTCATTGCCAAGGGTGCCTCAAGATCCATTCAGTTTTTTGATTGGCGTTAGTCACACGTTTTAGGCTAGTCCATGCTGCCACTATTACAAAATTCACCAGCTAGATACAAAAACCAGTGCTATCCATTGGCCGCACCCATGCTGTATGCCATCCTTGTTATCCTCTTTGGCCTTTGGGATGCCTGGCCCATACATGGAGCAGACAAGGAAACAAAAAACTTTGTCATTGTGGTTTCCAAGGATTTGAGACCATATCTGGAATGCGAACAGGGAGTTAGACAATTTTTAGAAAATTGGCACAAAAAGCCTCATAAAATCATATCCATGCATCTGGCGGAAAAAAGCCAACGCTATGTAAAAGAGGCGATAGCCAACCTGAAACCGGATATGGTGATCTGCATAGGCACAAAGGCCACCTATCTGCTTAAGGAAATAAAACCGGATTGTCCATGGGTTGCTACTTTTATCATTGACAAGACGATAGAGAAGCTAAAGGCTCAAGGCATAGTGGCAGTTAGCATGGATGTACCTATTGAAAAAAGAATATCTGTCCTTTGCAGGATAAAAGACCACATCCATGCAGCCGTTCTTGCGCGTGATACTCCTGTAAGCCCAAAAAATTATGTCAAGTATGGACCTTGCCAAACAAAAGATGCCTACTTTAGAATCTTTCCCTTCTTTTCATCCATAGAGATAGCGCTACAAAACATATTAAAAAGCCTTATAAACGCCCTTTTTATTACGGCAGACCCTGATGTCTTTAGCTCTCAGGAAGTGGTATCCTACACCCTTTTGTGGGGCCTAAGAAACAAGGTTGCCATTTGTGGCCTCTCATCTGGCTATGTCAGAAACGGTGCCTTATACGCTTTGGAAGCAGACCTTAAATCATTGGGTAGACAGACTGCCAGACTTGCCCTGCACTATCTGTCTGGAAAGATAAAGGGGAACGTGATTGTCCAGCATCCCAAACGACTGGTCTTATCCATAAATTTGAAAACTGCCTCAAGACTCGGATTAAAGATCCCTGAGTCGGTTTTGAAAGAGGCTCGGGTAATAATCAAATGAGGATTGGCTTAAGACTTAAAGTTGTCATTATCTTTGTACTCATAGAATTGGCCATGGTAGTGGCGATAGGAACGCTCTACACCCAAAAAGCCACCTCTATGCTGGAGGAAGAATTTATGGCAAAAGGGCGGGCTATAGGCCAGTTTTTTGCCAATACGGTCAAGCTTCCTATTCTCAGCGGAAACAAAGAGATGCTCATGGACCAGTGTGATCGTATGCTGAAAAGGCCTGACATAGCCGGGGTCAAGATATTTGATGATAATGACAAGCTGCTGGCCAGCTGCTCCAGAAAAACGTCAGAGCCCATAGAGCAGATCTCGTGCCCGGTTACCATTGTTAGAGACACGTCAGACGATGTGGAAGGTATTTATAATATAGCTCCAGAAAAGGCCATAGAAACCATAGGTAAGGTCCAGCTCTTTCTTTCCAGGAAAAATATAGATGAAAAGATACTTGGTCTTCAACTCTACTCTCTTGCCATTTGCCTAGGGGCCCTTGCTCTGTCGGTATTTTTGGGATCACTGATGGTTGGCAAAGTGGTAGTCAATCCGATTCTAAAACTGAAAGACGAAATCTATCGTTTTTCGCAAGGCATGCTCCACCATAGAATCAGGCTTCATACCGGGGATGAAATCGAAGAATTGGCAAATACCTTTAACAACATGGCTGACTCCCTTATAGGATATATTTCAGATCAGATCGACAAGGCCACAGATAAGGTCCAGCTAAAAAACCTGGCTGTCCTGGGTGAGCTCTCAGCCATGCTTCTCCATGAAGTTGGCAATACCCTGAACAGGTTTGGACTTATAAAGTATCAGATATCTCAGGAAAGGCTTTCAGAGGCTGGCCTAAAGGCCATTGAGACCTTTGATGAAAACCTTGGAAGTCTTAAAAGGTTTACCCAGAACGTGTCTCTATTTTCCAAGAAACCCGAGGTAATCCTTGGAAGGATAAACATCAAAGAACTTATACAGGCCCTTTGCAGCTCCCTCAAACTTATAGACAAAAAAGGGATTCACATAAAGACGGAATTACCCTCTAGAGAGTGCATAATAATGGGAGACAAGGAGCTGATGAATCAGGCCATCTTGAACATCCTCACCAATGCAATGGATGCAGTAGGTCCAGCAGGCAGAATCAGGGTGAGTCTGAAAGATATGGACGATCGTATACAAATTATCATTGCAGACAATGGCCCGGGCATACCACAAGAAGAACTTGGAGAGATATTCAGGCCATTTTTCACTAAAAAAGGACCAAGGGGCACAGGTCTTGGACTTGCCATTGCAAAATCTTTTATAGAGGCACATGAAGGACATATAGAGGTAACCAGCCGACCAGGCAGGACCGAGTTTATCATTATCATTCCAAAACATTTTCCCTTTTAAACACCCAACGTTACTAAATAAACCGGGCCTAGCATGCTATTTCTGAAAAAGTTCCCTGCACTTTATGCCGATAAGAAATCAGGAATTAAAAAGTCCAGACGAAGAGTCTGCAATCAAAAAGATTGCACAGACTGCAATAGGCATTATATATTTAATGTTTCCATAAAATTTCTTTTGGTCCATGGAGGAAACTATGGCAAGAGTAACCGTTGAAGACTGTTTGAAAAAGATTCCAGACCGCTTTTTGATTGTTCACCTTGCAATTGAAAGGGTCAAACAACTGAGAAAGGGGGCACAGCCCCTGGTAAAAAGCAACAATAAAGAGATAATTACAGCCCTGCGAGAGATAGCTGCCGGAAAGGTAACCTTTGAAAATCTTGAGGAATTGGCAAAGGAAGCTGAAGAAAAACGTATAATGGAAGCACTTCGCATGGAGATTGATAAAAATAACAACTAAAGAATATGAAAAGGGACTATTACGAAATTCTCGGCGTAAGCCGAACAGCCACCATAGAAGAAATAAAAAAGGCATATAGAAAGCTTGCTCTGAAATATCATCCTGATCGCAACCCTGGCGACAACGAGGCAGAGGAAAAATTCAAGGAGGCTGCAGAGGCCTATGAGGTATTAAAAGATCAGGAAAGGCGCCGCCTATATGACATGTATGGTCATCAGGGATTAAATGAAAACGGTTTCAGCGGTTTTTCTCAAACAGAAGACATATTCAGTGCATTCAACGATCTTTTTGAGGACTTTTTTGGATTTTCTCCAGGCAGAACTCGATCCCGTTCAAATGCAGGGCCCAAAAGAGGGGCGGATCTGCGATATGACCTGACCATAACCTTTATGGAAGCTGCTCTTGGAGCTGAAAAAGAGATCGAAATCCAGAGACTCGAAAAATGCAAAAAATGTTCAGGCACTGGTGCAAAGCCTGGCAACCAGGTCATCACATGCCCTACCTGTAATGGGAGGGGCCAGGTAATACGGTCCGAGGGATTTTTCCAGGTATCTGCCACCTGTCCTAACTGCAATGGTCATGGAACAATCTTTACCGAACCCTGTCCGTCTTGTCAGGGAAAAGGGCGAACACCCCAGTACAGAAAGGTAAAGATTAAGATTCCTGCAGGTGTAGACACAGGTGCAAGACTCAGGCTAAAAAACGAAGGAGAAGCCGGAATAAGAGGCGGCCAGCGCGGAGACCTCTTTATCGTCATCCATGTAGAACCTCACGAATATTTCTATAGAAAAGGTAATGACATCTGCTGCGAAGTGGAAATCTCCGCTATCCAGGCCTGTCTTGGTGATACTATCGAAGTTCCAACCCTCGAAGGCTCTGAACAGATAAAAATTCCAGAAGGTACCCAACCAGATGCAATCTTCAGGCTCAAAGGCAAAGGGTTCCCTGATCTTCGGGGTTTTTCCCCTGGGGATCAGCTCATAAAAATCAAGATGGTAATACCTAGGGATCTGACACATAGGCAGAAAGAGCTTCTTCATGAGTTTTTAGAGATAGAAAAAGAAAAGAAAAAGGATGGTTTTTTTAAGAAAATCCTGCGTAAGGTAGAATTTACAAAGGGCTGATCATGACCGGAAAATTTACCCATCTTGACCACAAAGGCCAGGCTAAGATGGTTGATGTCACTGCCAAAAGTCCCACCAAGCGGACCGCCATAGCCACCGGGACAGTCAAGATGGGGATGGATACCTTTAAACGGCTAAAGGATGAAAATATCCCAAAGGGGGATGTTTTCAATACAGCCAGGATTGCCGGAATAATGGCAGCTAAACAGGTGGGAAACCTTATTCCCCTCTGTCATCCCCTGCCTGTTGAATTTGTAGGGATAGACTTTTCTCTAAAGCAGGATATACCAGGGGTGACAATCACTGCTACTGCTTCCATAGATGCCAAAACCGGAGTGGAAATGGAGGCAATGACTGCTGTAGCAGTTGCAGCCCTTACCATATATGACATGTGCAAAGGGCTTGAAAAAGGCATAGAAATTCTTGAAATAAAATTGCTGGAGAAATCAGGCGGAAAAAGCGGACACTGGGTGAGAAGGCAGCCCTGATCCGCCCTAAACAGATTGACACGGTCATCTCTTCAGCCAGGTTATTTCAGGAAGTTGTACAATATGAGGAGGACTTCAATGGATCAGGCTCAGCTTGAATATTTCAGGAAACTTCTTCAGGACAAACTAAATGAGCTCCTTGGCGAGGCAGACAAAACATTAGAAGAAATGACGGCCAGCGATAGCAAGGTGGCTGACCCCGCAGATCGGGCAACCATAGAATCAGACCGGAGTTTTGAGCTTAGAATAAGAGACAGGGAGCGCAAGCTCATTAAAAAGATAAAAACCGCCCTTGAACGCATTGACGAGGGCACCTATGGCATATGTGAAGAATGCGGCGAAGAGATAGGCATCAAACGTCTTGAGGCACGCCCGGTAACTACCATGTGTATAGAGTGCAAATCAAAACAGGAAAAAGAGGAAAAGATAAAAGGACTGTAGGCCTGTTAAATTAATGCCTGAACTCAGAAGAGATCCTATTATTGGACGATGGGTCATTATTGCATCAGAGCGCGGGAAAAGACCTTATGATTTTGTTCTTGAAAAGGACAAAACCAAGGGGGGATTTTGTCCACTGTGTCCCGGCCATGAACATACAACCCCACCAGAAGTACTAGTTTACGGTCGACCAGATCACAACCCCAATGGCCCGGGATGGCGGTTAAGGGTTGTTCCAAACAAGTTTCCTGCCCTGATTATTGAAGGAGATCTGGACAAAAGAGGAGAAGGTATCTATGACAAGATGAACGGCATAGGTGCCCATGAAGTAATAATAGAATCTCCCAACCATCACGAAACACTGGCAGAAATGGATGTTGAGCAACTGGTTTTGGTATTTCGTGCATACAAGGACAGAATTATAGATCTTGCCAGGGATATGCGCTTTAAATACATCATAGTGTTCAAAAACTTTGGCAGGGCTGCTGGTGCATCCCTTGAACACTCTCATTCCCAGCTTATTGCCTTACCAATTGTTCCCCAGATAATTCAAGAGGAACTGGATGGATGTATGCGCTACTTTGATTACAAGGAGCGTTGTGTGTTTTGTGACATTATCCGTCAGGAACGATCACAAGATACGCGCCTTGTAGACGAAAACGAAGACTTTGTTACAATCTGTCCTTTTGCACCAAGATCTCCCTTTGAGATGTGGGTCATGCCCAAAAGACACCAATCTAGATTTATTTCAATGGACGACAGCCAGCTCTATCAGCTCGCGCGGCTCTTTTCTTCAACCATGAAAAAGCTGGAAAATGTCCTTCCAAACGTCCCTTACAACTTTATGCTACATACCGCACCCTTAAGGGATTCCCATTTGGAACACTATCACTGGCACATTGAAATAATGCCAAAGATAAACACGGTGGCTGGTTTTGAATGGGGAACTGGTTTCCATATAAATACTGTCCCGCCAGAAGAGGCCGCTTCTATTCTCAGGGGTTCATGATATAATTTTGAACAAGGGGGAGTTATGAATGAATCAAAGAAAAAGATCCTGGTAGTAGATGATGAGGAAAGCATACATCTTCTTTACAGGGAAGAGCTAGAAGAGGAAGGCTATCAGGTAATATCTGCAATGAGCGGAGAAGAGGGCCTAAAACTGTTCCAGGAAGAACAGCCTGACCTTGTCATACTGGACATCAACATGCCAGGAATGGACGGCATCGAGGTTCTCAGGCAGATGAAACAGATGAAACCAGATGTCCCTGTAATCTTGAGCTCAGCCTATCCAGAATATAAACAGGATCTGGCCTCATGGGCATCCGATGATTACATTGTCAAGTCTTTTAATCTTGATGAACTGAAAAACTCGGTTAAAAGACACTTAAATAAAGGCTAGGGCACATATTTTATATAAAAGGATATCTTTTGATAACCGTTGCCTCCTACAGCCTCTATTACGGTATCATACTTTTTCTGAATAAGGTCGAATATCGAAAAACCGGTTTCTCTTTCTAAAGGCATCTTTAGGGCCTTGGCATTATGGGATACAGACAATACCAGATGACCGTCCTCTTCGAGGGTCTCGATTTTAAGATGCCTTTCATTCTGTGTTTGCATCTCTCTGCTCAAGTGCTGGATCAGGGCAATCAAGGCATTTAACCAATCAAAATAATCTCCTTCAAAATGGGGCAGATTTCTTTTTAAATCCAGACTCACATTTATCCTTCTAAACCTCTCGTGAACACTCAAAATATGCACGGTCTCTTGCACCAGCTTGTTAAGCGAGATGGTACTTTGAAAGGCCCCGAGCTTTTCTCTTTCTCTCCTCTTGGCGGCGACAGTACAGTGTTGGGTAATCTGATCTACAAGCCCGTCGATGGTCTCAAGTTCCAGCAACCAATCATCAACAGCCATCTTAGCTGAGCCCGCCTGACGCTGATGCGCCATCTTCATCTTCAAAAGATCTATTCGGCCAACCACGGCAGATAGAGGACTTATTATATCTTCTAAAAGTTCATCCACTATATGGCCCATCAAGGTGAATCTGTACTGTTCAAACAGGCTTTTGTTTTTTCTCTCAATATTATTTTTTAGTTTATAAAGGGCGGTAACATCTCTGACCTGAATTAACACGGCTTCGTTGATCGGATGACAATTCATGTATTTGTAACATATATTATAAAAATGGGTCTCCTGCTCTCCGCCTGCTCCCCCGTATTTTAAGGCAAGGGCCCTGTGGTGCTTGTCTTTCTTAGTATAAAGAACCTCCTGAAGATCCTGCTTAAGATTAAACTGCTCAGAAGAAAAAAGTTTCAAAATGGAAGGAATTTCAGTGAGCTTCTGTCCCCTTGCCTTGTCTCTATCAACAGGGACAAGGGGCTGACGCCTGCTAAGCGACATTATCCTCATGTTTGAATCTACCAAGAAAGCTCCCTCTGCAAGGGTATCAAGCATGGAATCCATAAAGTCTACATCTGCTTTTCTGTTCTTGGAGATTAAAAGAAGGATTTGAAGGAACAGCCTCTGGCTGTCTTTTATAAACACACCACCTAGACAGCCATCATCCTGGGATTTTTTCCATCGGATCTTGCCCTTTAGGGATACCTGATGCTCTGGTAGCTCAATATCTGGAGAAATAATAAGCTCTTGCCCCTCTTTAAATGTGTCTTTTTCTGTCTTAAGAAGAAAACCCTTGGGGCTTATGTCCAGTATCAAACCCTTTTCAGGCTGGGGCCTGTCAGAATCTAGACCGAGCAGCAATTGAACAGGCATGTGTATGGGAATACGAGGGAATTTCCTTCGGTCATCCTTAAATGACTCTTGAGATACTACAAGACTGTTGGGCATTTGATTTAGCACCTTTCCCTATCGGTCACCTGATTACCTTTGAGGTGCAAACAGAATACCAATGACCCATGCTGGAATTATGCCTTTTAGCGGAAGATGCGGGCTATTTTGAGTGGCACATCAATATCTAGGTAAAAAATTTTCCAGCAGAAAAGAAAAAAAATTCCTTTGGAACAGAAAATTTATTCAGCCATCATGGGATGGTAACGCTGATGCCATCCCTTATATACTCTTCTTTTAGGGTCTCTATACCATACTCTTTGATCTTGTACAGTATAGCCTTGTAGCTGATCTTTAACAGAACTGCAGCATCCCTTTTATTGCCGCCGGTCCTTCTTAAGGCTTCCTCAATAAAAATCCTTTCCGCCTTGGACTGGGCAAGCTTTTTGACCTGCTTCAAAGACGGAAAAGAGTCAAGAAATTCATCTTGGATTCCATCTATTACCGAATCAATAAGATCCTCCTCGCGAGAAAAATCCTTGCGTGGTATCTTGGTATCAGATTGGCGCTTCAAATCTTTCTTTGCAAGCAGTTCCTGTTTTACCGCATCGTCATTGCCCATGACAATGATCTTCTGCACATAGTTTTCCAGCTCCCTAACATTTCCAGGCCAATAATAATCCATGAAAATATCCATTAGTTCTTCAGAAATGCGAAGACCCCTGACACTTCTGTTTAGGACCTTACTGTATTTAATAAGAAAATGGTCTATAAGGGCTGGAATATCTTCTTTGCGATCTCGCAGGGGAGGAACCTCGATTTTGATAATGTTGATTCGATAGTAAAGATCTTCTCTAAAAGTACCTTTTTGGATATCTGCTTCAAGGTCATGGTTAGTTGCGCAAACAACCCAAACATCTACCTTTTTGTCTTTTATGCCCCCAACTCTGCAAAATTCAGAATCCTGGAGCACCTGCAGCAACTTGGCCTGGAGCCCTATAGACATATCTCCAATTTCATCCAGAAATATGGTTCCACCATCTGCAAGCTCAAACTTACCAGGCTTGGCCTCGGTTGCGCCGGTAAAGGCCCCCTTCTCATAGCCAAAGAGTTCGCTTTCCAAAAGCTCATTTGGCAGCGCAGCACAATTAACCTTGACAAAAGGTTTGGACACCCGAGGAGACTGCCGATGCAGACTCCGTGCGACAAGCTCCTTGCCAACACCACTTTCGCCCGTAATCAGGACACTGAGCCCGGTATCAGAGACCTGAGTAATTAGCTCCTTCAACCTTCTTATGGGTGCGCTATTACCAATTATTTCCGTCATAATTTCAATTTTATGAGACGACTATTAATTAAAGAAAAAAAATAAAAGAAAAAACCTTCCCTTTTAACTTTGCTTTATTTTATTGATATCGTCAAGTTTTAGGAAAAGAATTAGCAAATTTGCAGGAAACTGTTGGGACTTCAAACTGCTAGGAAGGCATAAAAAAAGCCCTCCAGAATAACCTGGAGGGCCAAAATTAATCCCGGCGGTGACCTACTCTCCCACCCACTAACGGGGCAGTACCATCGGCGCTGAAGGGCTTAACTTCCGAGTTCGGAATGGGATCGGGTGTTTCCCCTTCGCCATTGCCACCGGAAACCTATTTTGTTGGTATATATAAAAACTTAAATATGGGCCTTCTTCTGAGTATCCGTAGTTTGCATCTGGAAACAAGTGAAAAAATTTGGTCAAGCCTCACGCCCGATTAGTATCGGTAAGCTTAGGGTGTCGCCACCCTTACACCTCCGACCTATCAACCTCGTGTTCTCCGAGGGGGCTTCAGGGGCTTAACGCCACGGGAGATCTAATCTTGGGGTGGGCTTCCCACTTAGATGCTTTCAGCGGTTATCCCATCCGAACATAGCTACCCAGCGATGCCGTTGGCACGACAACTGGAACACTAGAGGTTCGTCCATCCCGGTCCTCTCGTACTAGGGACAGCTCCCCTCAAATCTCCTGCGCCCGCGGTAGATAGGGACCAAACTGTCTCACGACGTTTTAAACCCAGCTCACGTACCGCTTTAATGGGCGAACAGCCCAACCCTTGGGACCTGCTTCAGCCCCAGGATGCGATGAGCCGACATCGAGGTGCCAAACCTCCCCGTCGATGTGAACTCTTGGGGGAGATCAGCCTGTTATCCCCGGAGTACCTTTTATCCGATGAGCGATGGCCCTTCCATTCGGGACCACCGGATCACTAAGGCCTGCTTTCGCATCTGCTCGACTTGTAGGTCTCACAGTCAAGCTCCCTTCTGCCTTTACACTCTACGGCTGGTTTCCAATCAGCCTGAGGGAACCTTCGCGCGCCTCCGTTACTCTTTAGGAGGCGACCGCCCCAGTCAAACTACCCACCAGGCACTGTCCCTGACCTGGATTACAGGCCGAGGTTAGGATCCTAGAGTAGCCAGGGTGGTATTTCAAGGACGGCTCCACCGGAGCTGGCGCCCCGGCTTCACAGCCTCCCACCTATCCTACACAAGCTACCCCAAAACCCAATGCCAAGCTGTAGTAAAGGTTCACGGGGTCTTTCCGTCTAGCCGCGGGTAACCGGCATCTTCACCGGTACTACAGTTTCACTGAGTCCCTGGTCGAGACAGTGGGGAAGTCGTTACGCCATTCGTGCAGGTCGGAACTTACCCGACAAGGAATTTCGCTACCTTAGGACCGTTATAGTTACGGCCGCCGTTTACCGGGGCTTCGGTTCGGTGCTTCTCCCCGAAGGGATAACACCTCCCCTTAACCTTCCGGCACCGGGCAGGCGTCAGACCCTATACGTCCTCTTCCGAGTTAGCAGAGTCCTGTGTTTTTAGTAAACAGTCGCTACCCCCTTTTCACTGCGGCCCGCCTCGGCTCCCTCCGCTAGGGAGTTCACCTACACGCGGGCGCCCCTTCTCCCGAAGTTACGGGGCCATTTTGCCGAATTCCTTAACCAGGGTTATCTCACGCGCCTTAGGATACTCACCCTGCCTACCTGTGTCGGTTTGCGGTACGGTCACGATTGCGACTCGCTACGAGGTTTTTCTTGGAAGCATGGGATCAGTCACTTCAGGGCTTAAAGCCCACGTCATCACCTCTCGGCGTTAACGAGGCTCCGGATTTGCCTAGAGCCTCCGCCTACAGGCTTGAACCGGGACAACCAACGCCCGGCTGACCTACCCTTCTCCGTCACCCCTTCACTCAAGCGCCACAATCGTGGTACAGGAATATTAACCTGTTTCCCATCGCCTACGCCTTTCGGCCTCGGCTTAGGGGCCGACTAACCCTGAGCAGACGAGCTTTACTCAGGAAACCTTAGGCTTACGGCGAGCAGGATTCTCACCTGCTTTATCGCTACTCGTGTCAGCATCCGCTCTTCCAGGACCTCCACCACACCTCGCGATGTGGCTTCACAGGCAACTGGAATGCTCCCCTACCACTCTGTTTACACAGAGTCCGCAGCTTCGGTGGTATGCTTAAGCCCCGTTAAATTTTCGGCGCAGGCCCACTTGACCAGTGAGCTGTTACGCTTTCTTTAAAGGATGGCTGCTTCTAAGCCAACCTCCTGGTTGTCTATGCGTTCCTACTACCTTTCCCACTTAGCATACACTTGGGGACCTTAGCTGGCGGTCTGGGTTGTTTCCCTCTCGACCGCGGACCTTATCGCCCGCGGACTGACTCCCGGGCTACACACAGCGGTATTCGGAGTTTGGTTGGGGTTGGTAACCTGGTGAGGCCCCTAGCCCATCCAGTGCTCTACCCCCGCTGCTCAGCACCCGAGGCTATACCTCAATATATTTCGGGGAGAACCAGCTATCGCCGAGTTTGATTAGCCTTTCACTCCTAGCCACAGCTCATCCAAACCGTTTTCAACCGATACTGGTTCGGGCCTCCAGTGGGTTTTACCCCACCTTCACCCTGGCCATGGCTAGATCACCCGGCTTCGGGTCTACTCCCTGCGACTAAACGCCCTATTAGGACTCGCTTTCGCTACGGCTACACCTTGCGGCTTAACCTTGCCACAGAGAGTAACTCGCTGACTCATTATGCAAAAGGCACGCCGTCACTCCGCCGAGGCGGAGCTCCGACCGCTTGTAGGCAGACGGTTTCAGGTACTATTTCACTCCCCGCACAGGGGTACTTTTCACCTTTCCCTCACGGTACTGGTTCACTATCGGTCGTCGGATAGTATTTAGCCTTGGGAGATGGTCCTCCCAGCTTCCCACAGGGTTCCACGTGTCCCGCGGTACTCGGGATCCCGCTAGGCTGCTTCAGGTTTTCGTCTACAGGGCTATCACCTTCTATGGCGCAGCTTTCCAGCTGCTTCGACTAACCATCCACATGCCATGTTGCGGTCCCACAACCCCGGCCAGCATGCTGACCGGTTTGGGCTGGTCCGATTTCGCTCGCCGCTACTTTCGGAATCGCTTTTGCTTTCTTTTCCTCTGGGTACTAAGATGTTTCAGTTCCCCAGGTTCGCCTCTGTAGCCTATGAATTGAGCTACAGATGTCACGCCATAACGCGTGACGGGTTTCCCCATTCGGAAATCCCCGGATCAAAGCCTGTTTGCGGCTCCCCGAGGCTTATCGCAGCTTACCACGTCCTTCATCGCCTTCCGACGCCAAGGCATCCACCGTCTGCCCTTAGTAGCTTGACCAAAATTGTCTTTGTTTCCTAAGGACTACGGATTTCTCAGTTTATTGCCCATATTTAATTTTCAAAGAACTCGTTATTTCCATTCAGGTGCCTTTTCAAAAGCAACTCAATGGAAACAACTTCATTTACGGCCTGTCTCAACTGGTGGAGGTGACCGGGATCGAACCGATGACCTCCTGCGTGCAAAGCAGGCGCTCTCCCAGCTGAGCTACACCCCCACTCCATTCATTTACTTCGTGGTGGGCCTAGATGGACTTGAACCATCGACCTCACGCTTATCAGGCGTGCGCTCTAACCAGCTGAGCTATAGGCCCATAGTCCATTTGCCGCACACCGATCTGTATTTTTACAAAGAGCGGTTATGCCGATCCTTCAAAACTGAATAGCAGTCTGTCGGGCAGGTTTTTGTTCATTCCTTAGAAAGGAGGTGATCCAGCCGCAGGTTCCCCTACGGCTACCTTGTTACGACTTCACCCCAATCACTGACCATACCTTGGGCGCCTGCCTCCCCTTGCGGGGTTAGCTCGACGACTTCTGGTACAGCCAGCTTTCGTGGTGTGACGGGCGGTGTGTACAAGACCCGGGAACGTATTCACCCCGGCATGCTGATCCGGGATTACTAGCGATTCCACCTTCACGGA
>Ga0256835_1000320_pt1 | contig 37285 bp, 42 predicted proteins | sample PIR30metaG_FD_185972 | JGI IMG/M metagenome (GOLD analysis project Ga0256835, IMG submission 185972) | Hydrothermal vent microbial communities from East Pacific Rise, Pacific Ocean - PIR-30 | ecosystem: Environmental > Aquatic > Marine > Hydrothermal vents | place: Pacific Ocean: East Pacific...
TTACAACGGCATGACCACGGGAATCGACACCAAGGGGATTTTCAGCATGGTGATACAGCAGGAGATCATTGACAGTGAGAGGAACATAGAGACCTTCGAGCAGTTCATTAACTCCTTCCTGAGCGGACTCATGCCCTTCATCATAATGACCCCCTTGATGCTCGTGCTCCTGGGCGGAGTTGCCAACATGCCCTTCATCGAGTACCTCTTCATCAACCTCGCCTTAGGGCTGGGCGTCGGCCTCATCCTCTTGTTCTCCGAGAACAAGTTCCTATATTATCCCGAGCAGATAATGTTCAATGGTAAGCTCTTCCTCATCCAGCTGGTCTTCGCCGTTCTGGTCTCTGTTGCCGCCTATTTCGTCATAGGCACATACTCGCTCTTCTTGGGGGTCCTGACCTTCTTCATAATCGGGTACCTTGCCACCAAAGATTACATAGGGCTCAGGAAGGACACCTACACGTTCCTTCCCGTCTTCCTAGCCGACTTGGGTGGGAGGATAAGCATCGGACAGACTTTCACGGAAGCGGTTACCTCCATGCCCCTAGACATCTACGGCAAGTTCTCAAGGGTCCTCAAGTTCAGCCTGGGTAACTTAGTCAATGTGGGAGAGATACCGGAGAAGAAGGACTTCGAGAGAATATACGTTTACAAGATATACAAGAAGCTGATAACCGATCTGCAGAAGGGTATTTACGGTTACGAGGCGCTCCTGAACGTGAGGACGATAATATCCCTCATGTCTACGGTGTACGAGAAGATTAGGGGGACCTTATCGATGAACAGTTTCCTTATGGCCGTCAGCCTCTCCTTCAGCATGCTCTTCGTGGATCTCATGGCCTTCCTCGGTGAGAAGGTATCAGAGTCCATGGCCCAGGTGCAGCACGCTGGGACCCAAGTGGCGACGGGGATGCAGGGGATGCTCATGCTGCTCTCCTTCCTGAAGGCTAAGAGCTGGATAATAGATGTCTACTTCCTGTTCGCCGTCATATTCATCTTCATATTCGGGATCTTCACGAGCAGCGTCTCCGACGGTACCAGGCATGGGAATGTCCAGAGCATCGTCTATGCGATAGTCTCGATGATAATGATAGTGGTGATCCACTCCCTAGTGTCGCCAGCCCTCTTCGCGCTGTACCGCTGAGGGGGTGAGCTGTAATGGAGACCCCGGAGAACCTGAGCTGGATCGCGATAGTGCTGGCCGTGGCCATAATAGTGGGCCTTTTCATAGCATACCAGACTTCAATATCAGCTAAGGAGCTGGGCCAGGGCATATATGTGAGGATCTTGAGATCAGAGTACCTCTCCCAGCCTCCTTTCCTCCATGGAGATGGAGGAATCTACAGCAGCGGGTCGTCAGGATACTCTGGAGGTTCCTTTGAAGGTGCGTCAGGAGGATACGCTATAGACCTGAGGATCGGAAACATGGAGAGCTCCCCCATAGTGAGGATCAAGTTCAAGACTGTAGGGTTCGGACACGGTGAGATCTACCTCATGACTGGTGAGAACATAACCGATGGCTACCTCCTAGAGGATCCCTTGGATCCGAAGGAGAGTCTAGAGCTCTCTGTGTTTATACCATCGAAGTACGTACCCAGTGGAAAGGTCTTGGTGGTGGAAGGTTTGCTTGAAGATGGCAGAACCACATCTAGGTGCGCTAGAGTCCCATGAACGTTGAGCTTAAGGGAGGATCAGCTCGTCCCCTTCCACCTTGAGTCTCCCTGACCCTTGCGTAACCAGCAGATAACTGCCCGGATTGAGCCTAATAGTCCTGTGGGGAGAAAGCAGCTCGCCCCCGGTAGGGAGGGAAACGAAGTATATTGAGAGCTCCCCTTTGTAGAGCACCTTCCCCCTGACGTTCAGGCCGAGCTCCTGCATCTCCCCCTCCTGAGCTATCTCCAAGTACGCTGGGAGATCCCGTCCTTTCTCACAGGGCAGTCTGAGTTTCCTACCCTTGAGCCCCAATTCGCATGATCCGTGCACGATGAGGAAGGGCTCCGACTTGGGGATGGGCGTGCCACTCAAAGACATCGAAATCGGATTGCCGCAAACATCCACCTCAACTCGAGAGGGGAGGGTCGGTAAGGAGGAGACAACGGCCAGAGAGACGCAGGTGGGAGCGGGGGTAGAGGGGGAGGATGTGCATCCTAAGGTCAGGACATCCACTCTGTAGCCTGAGGAGGAGAGCATGCATCTGGGGCTTGGCTTCAAAGACAGATCGGCCTTCAAACGGATGATGTCAGCTTTCTCCTCACCCAAGACATCCACCTTGGCTCCTTCCTCTCGACGACTCTCTCCGATATGGATTTAGCGAGGATGCTCCTCCTCACCTCCTTGAGGAATTGAATGATGCTCTCCTCAACGTTGATTCCCTTCAATGCCGATACAGGGACTACCTTGCTCTTTATGCCCAGAAGAGAGGCTATGGTCTCGGCGCTCTTCGCCTGCGGGAGGTCCTGCTTGTTCGCGAGTATTATGAGGGGTACGGAGCCAGCGGCCTCCCTCGCCTCCCTGTACTGGCTCAAGGCGTAGACCATCTGCACCGGACGGGCGCTGTCGATCACCAATATCACGCCATCCTTGCCTCTCGCGAGCACCTTCCTCACGGGGGCGAAGGCCACCTGCCCCGGGGTTCCGGTTATGGTGACCTTCCAGATCTCATTCGAGGGATCCACCAAGTCAAGCTGATTCTTCCTGTATATTTTGTTCTCGGTAGCATCCCAGATGATTATACCGTAGTCGAAGCCCACGGTTGTGGAGAATGTCCCCTTGGAGTAGTCCATCCTGACGGCCCACGGGTCGAGCCTATGAATCAAGGTGGACTTGCCAGCCTGGTGCGGGCCCATCACCACTAGCCTCATCTTTCTCATCGGGCATCCCACCCTTGAGAACTCTCAGGGCCCTCTCTATGCCCTCCTCAACTTCCTTCAGTAACTTTTCCCGATCCTCACCTCCGTAACTGGGGTCCATCAGGAGGGCCAACTTCTTCTCGAGGGAGTCAAGGTACTGCTCGCTTATTCCGGCCTTCTGGAAGATGGGCTTCATGTCCTCGTAAGTATCCTTGAGGAACTCGAACTTCATCCTCAGCTTCCTGAGCTCGGAGCTGGGAGCCCTAGGTAGTATCTTCCCGTCGGAGACCGTGATCAGTCCCTCCTCCTCCAAGTTGGAGATGAACCATTCCCTCCACATCTCGGGTATGAAGGACAGTTCGTCTATCTCCAGGTAACCCTTCTCCTCCAGTTGTTCCCTCACGTATTCCCTCCATCTCGGATAAAGGGAGAGGAGCTCCTCCATTAGCCCAGGTAGGGAGTAAGCTGTGCTTGGAAGGCCTCTGGAGAGTCTGAATGCCCTGAGGGTCTCAATGAGGCTCCTGAGGAAATCAGGCTCGGTCCTATATGACAGCTTCTCCGGCTGGAACTTGATCTCGTCGGTGAAGTGATCCAGCTCGCTGCTGAGCTCTTTAAGGGCGCTCACCGTGTCCCCAAGCCTGGAAACCTCGTACCTCAAACTGGCTATCTCCTCGGGCATGGAGATGATGCATGGAAGCCTGGGGGAGCTAAGCCCTATCATGGATATGGTCTCAGTGAGGTGGGGCATCTTCTGGCTGATCTTGTCCAAGACCTCCCTCTTGACCGCCTCTAGCTCGGACCTCAGGTTCAGCAATCTGATTGATGTGGAGAGAAGTGTTTCAGAGTCATCGGATAGTCTCCTTATCATCTTGAGGAGGTACGTCACACCGTAGGACTCCTTCCCGAAGTTGGAGGAGAGCCAGTTCAGGATCTGATCCTTGAGGGAAGATACCTCCGAGAGGAGGAGGAACGTGCAGCCCCTCAGCTCCAGCTCCTTCCTGTTGTCCTCCATCCTCGCGAGAGCTTCGAGTATCTCGTTGAGCAGATCGTCAGTTATCAGCACCGCTTCCTCGCCCCTCCTCACCTGTCCCTGGGATTTGGTCCCGTCAACGGCCTTTTCCAGCTCGGGCTTTATCTCATTCCATATCTTCTTTGCTATGTTCAGGTCCTGAAGCGTTTTTATCTCGTATATCTCCGACTTGAGCTTCTCGTCCTCTATTCCCAGAGATTCCAGCGTCTTGAGAAGTACCCCCCTCACTGCCTCCAAGAGACGAGCCTCCGTTTCCTCCAGCTCTTCCTCCGTGGATATGAGTACCTCCTTCAACCTCTTGGCCTTCGACTTCTTTCTGAAGAAGCTCCTCATATATGACTTATCCACGGAGAGATTTGCTAGAGATGTGAGGACGAAGTTCCTGACTATGCTGACCTTATGGGAGATCTCCTTGGAGACATCGGCCATGCCACCGAGGCTGGAGATCTCCTTGAGCGCCTCCTCCAATGACTGGCACTTGTTGAGGACCCTCGCTATTACATCCAAGACTCCATCCTTCTTGAGCAGGTCAACGAACCTGTTTATCCTCTCGGGAGGAAGACCTGAGTTTCGCAGGTGATCGAGTATCTCCTCCAAGGTCTTCGGTTCCATTCAATATCAGGAAGTCGGAGCCTACCCAAAATATAAATGCATCCTAGTGTCCCTTACGCATGATGTTGGAAAGATACCTAGAGGAAGATGAAGCGAAAAAGTTGGAAATGAAGCTTCTCACCTTATCACTCTACGAGGACGTTTATTACATGGTGAACGATCTCAGGAGAGCAGATAGCCTCCTCAAGGCTTCGAGTCCCCTCCTCAGGAGGAGCTTCGACAGAGAGCTCAATGATCTGGAGAGGGAGGTCTCCTTACTCGTAAACGAGATGAGCAAGGTCCTCAATCGTTCCGACGACCAACCTCCGAAGAGGGAAGAGTTGAGAAGGCTCAGGGATGACATCAGGAGAATGAGGAACAGGATAGGAGATCTACTCACCCAGATAGGGAGGGAGATAGAGTTGGCGACATCCGTCTTGGGGGAGGTGTTAAGACGCATGCCGGATGCTGGTGCGGAGATAAGGTTCCTGGCGGCCAGGGTGAACGAGGCTCCAGCCAAGCTCAGCTACATGCCCAGCAACTATCTGGAGATGCTTATGGAGTTGATGAGGGACATCCTCCCGCCCTATGACGGGGATGTGGAGCGCATAGCCGAGAAGCTCGATGAGATAGGGGAGGTGCTCAGGGAAGTTTACAGTGATTTCGAGGAGAAGGAGATCGCCAATAAGATCAAGGACCTGATGGAGATCCTGGGATATCTCAGGTTCCTGGTGGGGAAGTACAGGCAGCTGGCTCCCGGCGTGGCAAAATATCTGGACGAGCTGAGGAGCAGCTCTGTCATCTTCCCGCGTGGTGGTGAGTGATGCCCGAGTTGACGAGGGAATTCAGAACCATACTCGAGAGATTCGCGGGTGATGTGGGGGAGGACCTGCTCTTCATAGGCCTGTTCACCCCGGATGGAATCTCCCTCTACGATTCCCTCTCCGAGGAGATGGTCAAGGACTTCTTCTTGGCCTCCAGCGCCGCCATAGTTGAGATATCTCGCTCCCTCTCGGAGCACGCCGGCCTGGGAAGCTTTGATGCGTGCCTCCTCAAAGCGGCTGAGGGATACATGGTACTGGCTGCGGTGGGAGGAGATGTCTATCTGGGACTTGGAGTGAAGGACTATGAGAGAGTGAGGGAGAGGATCGACTCGTTGATCTCGGAGCTCAGATCTTATCTGGGCGGTGACGAGTCGAAAGCTGACTAAAAATCTTTTACCCATTATCGCTCTCCTCCAGCGAAAAACTATTTTTAGGTAAACGTCACAGTATTGCGATGCCCTTCGGAAGGCTCATCTCAAATCTGTTGGGCCTCTTCAGGAGGTCAGCTACTCTGGTCATTTTAGGGCTTGATGGAGCTGGTAAAACTACTCTTCTCAATTACTTGAGGAAGGGAGAGCCCGGATCGACGATACCGACGGTGGGAGCCAACTACGAGAGGCTCAGGGTCAGGAACTTGGAATTTAACGTGTGGGATCTGGGCGGGCAGAGGTCCCTCCGAAGGATCTGGGCCGAGTACGCCGAGAAGGCCGACGCCATCATATTCGTCATCGACTCGGCCGATAGGGAGAGGTTCGACGAGGCCAAGGCGGAGCTCTGGAATGTGATCTCCATGATGAAGAGGAACATACCTCTCCTAGTGCTGGCCAACAAGGCCGATCTGGAGGATGCCGCAACGGTCATGGAGGTAATAGACTACTTCGAGCTCACCAGGCTGGAGGGGATACCCTGGCAGGTGGTCTGGACCAGCGCCCTGACGGGCTTCGGGCTGTTCGAGGCGTTCGCATGGCTCTATGAACAGCTCACGGGTGGTGAGGTCGTTCACCCCATGAGAATCGAGGAGCTTGTGATCCTCGATGAGCAGGGCAACCCCTTGGTCTCAACGTCCTCCTCCAAGAGCCTCACCCTGAGCGCGTTCCTCTCTCTCACGAAGAACTACACCGAAGATGCTCTGAGGGACATCCCCCAATCCATAGAGATGAAGGACAGGAAGATCGTGATAGCCTACAAGAAGGGCCTGCTCGCCGCGGCCCTGATACCCAAGAGGTCCCCCGAGAGCAAGGTCAGGGCCCTTCTAATGGATGTGATCAACAGCATATCGAAGACCAAGGACTACAGCAGGGTGAAGGACATCCTCATCGATATGATGGCCAGGTACGCCGAGTGACCAACGGGGATTTCTCAGATCCCTCCCCTCTGAAATATTTGTTATTTTCCACGCTGGTATCCTTTTATTATTTACTGGAAACGGGGAGTGGAGGATTATGGGGCTTGAGTATCTGCTGCTTGCCTCGCTCGAGCCGGGAGGGCTGGAAATCATTGCTGGCTATCCTAAGAGCTTCTCCGATGAGATGAAAGCTGTCCCCCTCAGATCCTTCCCCTTCTCGGCTAGAGGAGGGGAGATCGTAAAGTTCGCCCACGGAGGGTTCTACTTCGTCGGTATCACGCTGAAGCTGGAAGGAGAGAAGCCCAGAGCGGGAATAGCCTCCTTGCTTGCGGTCTCAAAAAGTCAAGGGGATGTCGTCAGGCTGGAGAGTGGACTAATTCAGGTTTACAGGCAGCTCAGCGAAAATAAAGCACTGACGAAGGAGCTGCTGAAGAGCATCCTCCCGGACATATTCAGGACATTGGAGAGCTATGAGGCCTCGGGTGAGGAGAGGAAATATGATCGGGGTATAGTTGACAAGGCCCTCGAGAGATCGAGGGGTCTCTTCTTCATGTAGGAGGTGATATTTTGGCCTCTCTAATGTCTATCCTCATGGATCCCTATCCTCTGGCCCACCTAGTCGGGCTTATCACCGAGGTTATAATCTCCTTATACGTCTTCATGGAAATAGTAAAGACTCGAGAGAGAAGGCTGCTCCTCTCCCTCGCTACCTTCATGGTGTTCGCCCTCTCAGAATTCTCCTTGATCTTCTACTACTGGCTCAATAAGGATGTGTTCCTAGTGTACGCGGAGACCACGGTAAAGATATTCAGTTGGTTCCTCGCACTGAGCTTCCTCTTACTATCCTCGGCGGCGGTGGCTACGCTTGCAGTGTATCTGATGGAGTTCAGGGTCCTCTATTTGGTACCGGTGATGATCTTCTCTTTCGTTCTCTACGTGCTCTTCTATACCTACTACCTGTTCAGGGCGGTGTTTCTAGGATACATACGATCCATCGACATTATCAGGGTCACCGTCACCTTGGGAATCAGCATATTGTTCGCCATGGCCTTGGCAGGTGAGGTCCTCTTCGTCATCATCTATAGGAGGACCAAGAGCCTCAGGGTTCTGAGCTTTCTCATCGGAACGACCGTCATAGGTTTCATAAACTTGGGAGGGGAATTCCTCTTGGAACTCGTCCCGATGACCCTCATAGAGGAACCCCTAGAGATTTACAGGACCTACTTAGCCATGATGAAGGGGTGGCCCCTCAATCTAGTGTACATCGCGGTGTCGCTGATACTGCTCCTCGGTCAGATCAGGTTACTCGATGCCTTAGCTAGACTGAGGGGATTGAGGGTCAGGAGGGAGAGGTCCTGGATAGAAAAAATGATGGAAGAGGTATGAATTCACGGGACGGTCATCAGGGTAAAGACCTCCCACACCTCCACTTTTCCATCGGAGTTGGTGTCCTTCCACCCCAGCACCACGAGTACCTTGCCGCTAACTTCCTCGGGATGGTTGAGAAGGTAGAGCAGGGCAGCCCTTGTCCCGTACCTCGTTAATCCGGCCAGCCTGATGCTAAGATGCCCGTTCTCGCATTTCAGATAGATGACCGCGTAATCTTCCGATCCAAAGTGTGCGGTGAATTTGGTTCCGTTGAGCTCCAGGTTCAAGCTCACCATTTTCACGCCGTACCTCTGCCATGGCTGAGGTTCCACTGCCTCCCTCCCTATCACTACCTGCCCAGCAGTTCCACCACCCTTCCCGAATCCGGAGAGGAGATCCCGGTTGTACACCAGATCGGCGTACATACCCGTATAGCTCAGCGACTCCGGGATGTCCTGGGGCAGGTAGCAGCCAGCTGCCTGCAGGGGTCTCGGAGAGGGCGATTTAGTCGGTACACTGGAAACGCTCTTTTTGGGATTATCTTTCACGAAATGGGCTACTATTACGTGATCCCTGTCCACCGAGATCCTTAGCACCCTAGTGGAGATCTTACGATAGCCATCAACCGTCCAGTGGTCGAACCTGTATCCGGCATTTGGGATCGCCCTCAGCACCAGCTTTCCTTCCTCCACTACGTGTTCTCCCCTACCCAGTGGTTTCACCTCGCCTGCATAAAGTGGATCTACCTGAATTACGACCTTGTGGACTTGTTTAGGGGTGGTAGTGGGGATGGTAATAGGGGGTAGAGAGATGGTCGTCGGCGTGATGGGTATTACTGTGATGGTGGGCCTCGGGAGCGTTATCGATGTTATGGTTATGAGGGGTATTGATGTCCCGGTGACGGCCAGCCCAGTGGGTGAAGTCGGCGCAGTGAGCTTCATGAGGGGCATCGCTATCGTCGCCGGCAGAGGGGTTGCCGATGCAACGGTGTACCCTGACAGGATGATTAGCGCGGCGAGGATCACTAGGGTCACGAGCCTACTGGACTTCATTGTACCCGCACCTCTGGGAAAAAATTGATCGAAGTAAATTCAATAAATACCTTACCAAGATCTGAATTCTTATCCATATTCGCCCTCTTAGATCACTAACATTAAGTGCCGGTCGGTCTTGGGCAATCGGCGGCATATCAGCTCTGGCTTTCGGCTTTCAGGCCCAATCTAAAGGGCGGAGGTCATCGAACATTTTTGAGCAGGAAGTATAGGTATTGTTCCCTCGACCGTAGACCGTTCCAGGTTGATCGGCTGGTGGCCCCATTCTCGGCCCCCTCAGATGCCCCCCGATGCAGGTCCATCCTAGAAGGTTCTACCTGTACAAAAAAGCTATATCTAACTCTGGTCACTCTCCGGGGGTGTTTCCCTGGATCTCAAGTGGAGAAGTCGTATGGTAACCGAGGGGCCGGAAAGAGCCCCTCAAAGATCCTTGTTCAAGGCCGCAGGCCTTGATGATGAGGACCTCAGTAAACCCCTCATAGGCATAGCCAACTCGTGGAATGAGATAGTTCCCGGTCATGTTCACCTAGACAGGGTCGCGGAAGCCGTTAAGCAGGGAGTTAGGGAGGCAGGCGGTACTCCTCTGGAGTTCAACACCATCGCGATATGCGATGGCATAGCTATGGGGCACGAGGGCATGAAGGCCCCTCTCCCGAGCAGGGAGTTGATAGCTGGTAGCGTCGAACTGATGGCGAAGGCGCACGCGTTCGATGCTCTGGTGCTGGTCACCGCATGTGACAAGATAACTCCGGGCATGCTCATGGCAGCCGCCAGGCTCAACATCCCGGCTGTCCTGGTAAATGGGGGATGCATGCTGCCCGGCACGGTGGACGGGAAGGAGATGGCCCTGAGCCACGTGTTTGAGGCTGTGGGTCAGTACAAGGCCGGTAAAATAGGTGAGGAGGAGCTGAGGAGGATAGAGTCCATGGCAGTCCCCGGCCCGGGGTCTTGCGCGGGCCTCTACACCGCCAATACGATGGCCATAGCAGCCGAGGCGCTGGGTATGGCGCTCCCGTGGACGTCCACCATACCGGCCGTCTCGGCGGAGAGGATCAGGGCCGGGAGAGCGGCAGGGAGGGCCGTGATGGATCTGTTGAGGAAGGGAATAAAGCCCAGGGACTTGATGACGAGGAAGGCGTTCGAGAATGCCATAAGGGTCGACGTGGCCCTGGGCGGATCTACCAACGCGGTGCTCCACCTCATGGCGATAGCCAAGGAGGCTGGAGTTGACCTCCCCCTCGAGCTCTTCGATGAGATAAGTAAGGAGACGCCTCACATCACCAACCTCAACCCTGCTGGCCCGCACTACGTCAGGGACCTCCACTACGCTGGTGGCGTGCCAGCGGTCTTCAAGGAGCTCGCCGAACTGATGCACTTGGATCAGCTCACCTCTGCAGGCGAGACCTGGGCGGAGATAGTGAAGAGGGCCGAGGTGAGGGACAGGGACGTGATAAGGCCAAAGAGCAATCCTTACCACGAGCAGGGTGGCCTGGCAATTCTCTGGGGATCCTTGGCCCCGAGGGGAGCTGTGATAAAGCAGACAGCCGTAGATCCGGAGATGCTGGTCTTCAAGGGTAGGGCCAAGCCCTTCGACTCGGAGGAGGAGGCCGTCCAGGCTATATTCGACGGCAAGATAGCTGAGGGCGACGTGGTGGTGATAAGGTACGAGGGGCCGAAGGGAGGTCCCGGTATGAGGGAGATGCTCACCGCCACGGCTACGATAATGGGCATGGGGCTCAAGAGGGTCGCCTTGATTACGGATGGGAGGTTCTCAGGGGCCACGAGAGGGCCGGCGATAGGTCACGTCTCGCCCGAGGCTGCCGAGGGCGGACCAATAGCCCTGGTGGAGGAGGGGGACGAGATCCTCATAGATGTGCCGAACAGGAGGCTTGATCTCCTAGTGGACGAGGACGAACTGGAGGAGAGGAGGAAGAGATGGACACCGCCCCCTCCGAAAGAAAGCGGATTCCTAGCTATCTACTCCATGCTAGCAGCCTCAGCGGATGTTGGGGCTGTGATGAGGCCAGATCTGGACCTCACTCGGTGAGTTCCCTCGGTACTTCTCCTTTTTTCAGCTTCCTCTTGAGGTAGATCCTGAAGATCGTTATGTATGCGGTGTAGAAGAAGGTCCCGTACGCGAACCCCAGGAAGGCCAGTCCGAGCAGTATCAGCAGGGCGCCCGCGACCCCATTGAATGCGAGCGTGGGGTATCCGAGGGCTATCAGCATGGGTTCAGTTATCAGGAGCCTCGCCAGGGGATAAGCCAGGAGCCAGGCCAGCGCGACCAACAGGTAGGGATGTCTGAGCCTCTCCGGCAGAGGAAGGGCCCTTACGATCCTGTCAAGGTAGTAAGAGAGAACGAGCAGGGGCAGGAAGCTGGCCAAGGTGTATGGAATTCCGTGGTACCCGCTTGATATCACCGTGACCACCAGAAAGGCGATCATCGGTACTAGGGTGCACAGCAGACCTATCCATCTTATGTAGATGAACTTCGGAGGAGCCTTGTACATCCGGCGGACCTCCCCGACACACATAAAAAGGTGGGTGGTGGCCCCTCACTCCAGTATCTCGTAGGGGGACTCGGTGGGCCACTTGGGCACCAAGGGAACCATCATTATGCCGCCAACTGCCACGTACCTCAGTACCTCCTTTCCGGTGTTGTGGATCCTGTGCCTCACGCCCTCGGGCAGGAAGACCCCATAACCGGCCTTCACCGGGTATCTCTGGCCCTCTATCTCCACCTCCCCCTCCCCCTGCAGGATGTAGTAGACCTCCTCGCACCTGTGCCTGTGCAAGGGGGTGTGGTGGCCTGGATCGACCTCCACCACTCCCAGAATGAGGGTTTTCGGGTCGGGGTCCACGTTCTCCGGATATATTATCTTCAGGTCCCTCACGGGCTTCCTCTCGCCGGCCCCCTTCTCCATGGGAGCGCCGCCGGTAACCTCCTCGGGGCTCACCACGTACTTGGGCATGGTCACACCTCTCCCGTCAGATCCTTCTTCAGGAGCTCGTGCGGGGGAGAGAACACCTCCACCACGACCGTGTCCTCTAGGGCCCTGGCCTCGTGCTCAACGTCTGGGGGGATAATGTAGGCATCTCCTGGGTTGAGCTCGTGCGTCTCATCCCCTATCCTTATCCTGAGCCTCCCCCTCACGATGTAGCCTGACTGCTCGTTCGGGTGAGAGTGAGCGGGCGCTACAGCTCCTTTCTTTAGTGAAATCTCGAGGAGAAGGATCTTCTCCCCCAGCGCGAGGGCTCTTCGAGTGACGCCCGGCCAGGTCTCATATGGCTTGGCCTCGACCCTCCTGAGCATCCTGTACATGTCATCACCGCGGATAAGGGTCGGAAACGATATTAATCTTTGCCCGGGAGCTCCATGAAACATGTATGTTTCTAATAGGCGGTCTTTTCATCTTAATTATCATCAGACCCCGAACATCACAACATATATTAATAAGATTTAGGAGGAGTTCATGCTGAAACTTAACGTTAAAAAGATGGCCGATTCGAATGCTGGTTCCTCATGTCGGGTAATGGGCTCAGCGGGGACCGGAGAGCCACCTTTATATTAATTGCCTAAGGAGTGTTAGACAACAGACAGGGTGCTAGCCATGGCGAAGGAGGAAGGTGGAAGCCTCATTTTTGGTAGATTTACGAAGCCCTTTGACGTGAAGGACCTCCCAGACTTCCCAGGATGGGCTGCAATGTTCGGTCCAGGCTTGGTATGGGCGGGGCTCTCCCAGGGAAGCGGAGAGCTCATATGGTGGCCGTACATGGTGGCCAAGTACGGTCTCTTCTTCCTCGGATGGCTCCTCTTCTACGCCTCTCTCCAGTACTGGGTCAACCTCGAGATTGCCAGGTATACGATGGCCACCGGTGAGTCCATATTCGAGGGATTCCACAGGGTGCACAGGCTCTACGGGTGGTTCGCCTTCTTCGTTGCTCTCGTGGTCTACATGTGGGTAGGAGGGTACGTATCGGGCGGTGCGACGGCATTAGCCGCGTTGACGAAGTTCCCACCTGGATGGGATGCCGCGGGCCAGACGAGGTTCTGGGCAGAGGTGGCGATCTTCCTCATATGGGTCATGTTCATGATAGGGCCAGTGGCCTATAAGATAGTAGAGTACATAGAGAGCTTAGCCGCGATAGTCTCGTTCGGCGGCATGCTGATAGTGGTGCTCTTCTCCCCAGCTGTAGGTAAGGTCGTCGGCGAGTACTTCCCGGCCCTCATACCCTTCAGCCAGGGATTCAACCTGCTTCCGGCCAATTTCGACAAGGCCGACATGGGTATATTCATCACGCTGATAGCCTACACCGGAGCTGGAGGTATATGGAACCTCCTCTACAGCTTCTGGGTGAGGGACAAGAACGCGGGCATGTCGGCCCACATAGGAAGGGTCACCAGCCCGATAACGGGCGAGCCGGAGCCAATACCCGGCGTCGGAGTGGCGTTCCCCGACACGCCAGAGAACAGGAAGAGATGGAAGCAGTGGATAACCTGGCTCTGGGTTGACAACCTCTTCGGAGTGGCCCTGAACACCCTCACGATAGTGCTCACCACCATATTGACCTACGCCGTCCTCAGGCCTGAGTTCCTCCAGAAGGGAGCTGAGGCACTGCCCAAGGGCTTCAAGCTGGTGGTCGTACAGGCTGAGTGGTTCGGCCACCTCTGGGGAGACGCCGGAAGGGCCGCCCTCTACCTGATAGGGTTCTTCTTCCTTGTTGATGCGTACATAACTGCTCTGGACGGAGTCGGGAGGATATTCGCCAGCAACGCCTACACCATACCGGGCGTCCCCGAGAAGATAGAGTACAGGAAGATCTACTACTACCTGATAACCATCTACACGGTCATAGGAGCGATAACCGTGCTGCTCCAGAGGCCCGGATTCCTGATAATACTCACGGGCGTCACCAACATGTTCATAATGGTGATCTACACGTGGCTCTTCCTCTACCAGAACTGGTACATGCTGCCTAAGATACATCCTGCGGGCAAGGTGGTCAGGCCGACGTGGATACCGTTCATCTTCACCCTCATAAGCGCCATAATGTTCACCTACGCCTTCGCGCTCTACCTCAACGTCCAGTTCCTCGGTGGTTGAGGCCCACCCTCCCCATTTTTTACCCCTTGGGTAACTTGAGATGAATAGTTTTTCATATTAGGAGGGGAAGTCTCCCTAAAGCAACTGGGCAGTTTCTATCAACGTCCCAACCAGTTTCCGCGGCTCGTTCATCCATCTCCCCAATTAACTTTTTAATAGAGCTTCATTGGGGCTCATGGATTGAAATGGAGGTGACCTCACCCGTCTTCTGGATAGCATTCCACGCGATGATCGTGGTCTTCCTCTACCTGGACCTCAGGCACTACAAGAAGACGGAGGTTACGCTAAAGGACAGTCTGAAATGGGTGATCATCTGGATATCCATAGGCCTAGCGTTCTCCATCTTCGTCTTGGATATCTATGGCTTAGAGGAGTTCATCAAGTACATCACCGCCTACGTCACAGAGTACACCCTGTCGATGGACAACGTGTTCGTCTTCCTCGCCATATTCACCTATTTCTCCGTACCTTATCATTCGAGGCCCTTCGTCCTCCTCCTCGGCATAATATTCGCCGCCCTCTTCAGGGGGCTGTTCATAATCGTGGGCGTGGCGCTGCTGGAGAGGTACCACTGGATGGTTTACGTGTTCGGTGCCATACTGATCTACTCCGGGTACAAGATGGCGAAGAGTGGCGCGGAGAGCGTTGATCCGGGTAAGAACAAGATAGTTCAGTTGGCCAAGAGGTTCCTTCCCCTCACCCATGAGTACGAGGACGATCGATTCATCGTGGTAAGGAACGGTAAGAGGATGTTTACTCCTCTGGTGCTCGTGCTTCTGGCTATAGAAACTACGGACATAATGTTCGCATTCGATTCAGTTCCTGCAGTTCTTGCCATAACTAGGGAGTTCTTCACGGCCTATACTTCCAACATCCTGGCAGTGCTGGGTCTCAGGTCCCTCTACTTCGTTCTGGAGCACGGAGTCAAGCGCCTAGAGAACCTTGGCAAGGGACTGGCTGTCTACCTTGTTTACTTGGGCGTGGCCTTCCTGCTCACGGCATTCGGGATACACATGCCCACTGGGCTCTCTCTGGTGCTGATACTGGTCATATTGGCTTGGGCCTTCCTCTCATCCAAGAGGGGAAATAAAGAAGCGGAATGAGGGCTTCCCTCTCACATTTTTAAACTTAGGGGGAAATCGTTATCTCCCCTTCCTCCTCCTTAATGTATGGTGACCTCCATGACCAAGAAGGTCCTTATTGTGGCGGGAGATGCCGTGGAGGCACAGGAGTTGTTTTACCCGTACTGGCGTCTCAAGGAAGAGGGATTCGAGGTTCACGTGGCTGCCCCATCTAAAAAGACGCTGATGACAGTCGTTCATGATTTCGAGCCGGGCTGGGAGACCTACACCGAGAAGCCCGGATACAGGTTCGGGTGGGTGGACAAGGAGTTCAAGGAGGTGAATCCCGAGGAGTACGACGGGTTAGTCATCCCCGGCGGCAGGGCACCGGAGTACATCAGATTGGATCCAAATCTGGAGAGGATAGTCAAGCACTTCATGGAAGCCAAGAAACCGATAGCTGCGATATGCCACGGGCCACTCCTCCTCACCGGGTACAAGCTGATAAGTCCGGGCATGAAGATGACTTCCTACGTTGCTGTGAGCCCGGACGTGAAGGCCCACGGGGCCGAGTATCTAGATCAGGAAGTGGTCGTCCACGAGAACCTCGTGACTGCTAGGGCGTGGCCCGACCTGCCAGCTTGGATGCGCGAGTTCATCAAGATGTTAAAGAGCTAAGCCCTCTTTCCCCTATTTTTCATGTCGATATCTCTATTCGAGCGGAAAGTTTTAGTCTTTTCGAGCACGGGGCAGAGGGGTGATTTCCCTGGAGGGTTCAGAACTCGACAGCTTATACTCCCTCCTGCCCTGGTATGGAGATCCCTACACGCCTCAAGGGAGGGAGAGGTATGAGAGGGCCCTGAAGGAGTTCTCCGAACTCAAGGCCCATCCCTTCATAGAGGAATTGCCCGAGGAACCCCGCATACTCGACGTATTGAGCGGCGAGGGAATAGGAGGGGTGGCGCTATCCAAGTCCCTAGGGAGGAGGGTGAGACTCTACCTCATGGATCTCAGGGAGAGGGCACTGGAGGTGGCCAGGCGATTCTCGAGGGAGGAGCTGGGTGACGAGGCCGAGGTACTGGTCCACGACGCCATCAGGGTACACGAGGTGCTGAGAGACCTCGATTTGGTCCTAATGTACGGGCTCTCGACCCCGCACTTCGATCCCTGGAGGGCCATCCTCCTCCTGGCTTCAATAAGTGAATCGCTGAAGGACGATGGGGTTTTCCTAGTTGAGGAGACGGACAGGAGGTACTGGGTCTTCTACATGACCGGGTACAAAGATGTGATGTCGGAGTTCAGGGGAGATGAGCCCACCCTGAGCATGCATAAGGGATACGACTTCAGGAGGGGAACATTCAAGCGTGTTCACTTCTCCCTCCTGAGAGGAGAGATGGCCGAGTTCGAGGTCTATTTCTGGGGAGTCGCTGAATTCATGTCTCTGATGTGGCTCTTCTTCGAGGAGGTGGATATGCGCCCCGTGGACTACAAGAGGTTCATCCTCCTAGCGAGGCATCCGAGGAGGAGGATCAGACCCGCTGATCTGAAGCTTCCTTCCATGCTGAGGTGATCCTTTGGAGGACATGAAAAGGTTCTACTCCCTCTTCCCCTGGCCGGAGGATCTGGAAGGAGTTGGTAGGGAGAGATACGGTAGGGCATTGCGATACTTCAGGGATGTCGTAAAGCACCCGTTCTTCTCAAGAGGGTCATTCAAGGTTCTCGATCTGATGGGAGGAGTGGGAATAGGTGGTGTAGCCCTCTGTAAAGTCCTCAAGGAGGCTGGGAAGGAGGTTAAACTCACGATATTGGATCTGAGGGAGGAAGCCCTTTCCAAAGCTAAAACCTTCGCTCAAGAGGAGTTGGGGGAAGCTCCTGAGCTCATAGTGGGAGACGCTTTTCTAGCTCATGAGTTGGTGGAGAGAGCGGATGTCGTTCTGATCTACGGACTGACGATGCCTCACTTCGATCCTTGGAGAGTCTCCCTACTCCTGAACTCGGTGAGGGAGGTCGTGAGGCCGGAAGGTGCGGTCCTGATACATCACTTGGATCACATCTACTGGGAGATCTACCTGCATCCCTCCGGAGACGTCTATCCATTCTTCTTCGACGACGATCTCACTCTGAGCTTGTTCAGGAGATATGACATGAAGAGTGGATCCATCAGGAGGGTCGTGGTCTCTCCGAGGACGGGAGATGAGGTGGAGTACGGGGTCTACGAGTGGAACATCTCTCTAATGGCCGCCCTGATCTGGACCTTCTTTGAGGATGTGGAATACTTCCCCATCCTCCCGGATAAGAGTGCCGGGATAATAATGGGGGTGAGGCCCAGAGGGGCCTGGAGGGTGGAGGACCTGAAACTTCCTGCCCTCCTAGAAGGATGATTTATATCCTCTAGGAGGACCGGAACCGGGTGAAGGAGATGAGGGTCAAGGAGATATTAGGGGAGAAGGTCGTGGCCCTGGACGGCGAGTTCATAGGTGAAGTGGAGGATCTGGAGCTGGACGACGATTGGAGGGTGAAGTGGCTGATAGTCAGCCTGGAGAGGAGCGTTGCCAAGAAACTGGGCTCCAAGTTCGGGTTCAGGGCCAAGGGAAGGGTCCCCGTGGAGATCGTGAAGGGGGCGAGGAAGTACGTGACCCTCTCGCTCGAGGGAGAGGAGCTCTACTCCAAGATAGAGAAGCTCTGACTCCATTGAGAATGAATAAAAGTTCCATCCTTTCCTATTAATCGGTGGATGATGTGAAGAAGCTGGTATATACGTATGATGAGGCGGATCCCCGGAACCGGAAGCTGTTGGGTGGTAAGGGCGCCGGACTCGTTCTCATGTACAAGCAGGGTCTTCCCGTACCCCCGGGATTCACCATAACGACCGAGGCTTGTAGGGAGTTCTACAGGAGGGGCGAGAAGCTTCCGGAGGGCCTGATGGATCAGGTAAGGGAGGCCATGAGGTGGCTGGAGTCGAAGACCGGGAAGAGGTTCGGGGACCCCTCGAACCCCCTCCTCGTGTCGGTGAGGAGCGGTGCTCCCGTGTCGATGCCGGGGATGATGGACACCATACTCAATCTGGGGATCAACGACGAGATAGTCGAGTCCCTGGCCAGGATGACAGGGGATGAGAGGTTCGCCTACGACGTGTACAGGCGCTTCCTCCAGATGTTCGGCACCACCGTTCTCGGCATAGACCGCAAGGTCTTCGATGACATCTTGGAGGAGGTGAAGGCCCGCAGAGGGGTGAAGAGCGACGCCGAGCTCACGGCGGAGGACCTGAAGGAGATCGTGAGGAGGTACAAGGAAGTTCTGGGAGACAAGTTCCCCCAGGACCCGTGGAAACAACTAGAACTGGCCATAGAGGCGGTCTTCAGGTCGTGGAACTCTCCCAGGGCCGTGTACTACAGGAAGGCCAACAAGATAACGCCGGACATAGCCGACGGGACCGCAGTGAATGTGGTGGCCATGGTGTACGGGAACATGGGCTGGGACTCCGGCACGGGGGTGCTCTTCACCAGGGATCCGGCCACTGGAGATGACGTGCTGTACGGGGAGTTCCTTCCCAACGCCCAAGGCGAGGACGTCGTCGCCGGCATAAGGACCCCCAAGAGCATAGAGGACCTGAAGAGGGAGAGGCCCGACCTCTACCAGCAGCTGTACGAGATGGCGAAGAAGCTCGAGAGGGTGAAGAAGGAGGTCCAAGACATAGAGTTCACCATAGAGAGGGGGAAAGTGTATCTGCTGCAGACGAGGAACGCGAAGATGACGCCCCTGGCGAGGGTGAGGACCGCAGTCGCCATGGTCAGGGAGGGCCTGCTCACCAAGGAGGAGGCGCTGGCGAGGGTGAAGCCTGAGCACATCATGGGGCTCCTCTACCCGAGAATAGATGAGAAGTACGTGAGGGAGAAGGGCATCGAGCCCATAGCCAAGGGACTGAACGCCTCGCCCGGAGCTGCCACTGGGAGGGTAGTCTTCGACGCCGATACAGCCGTGGAGTGGGCTGAGAGGGGCGAGAAGGTCATACTGGTCAGGGAGGAGACCAAGCCCGACGATGTGCATGGCTTCTACGCCGCTCAGGGCATCCTCACCAGCAGGGGAGGTATGACCAGCCACGCCTCCGTCGTGGCTAGGGCCATAGGGAAGCCAGCTGTGGTGGGAGCGGAGGACATAAAGATAGACTTGGAGAGGAGGGAGTTCCGAGTCGGCGACTTGGTGGTCAGGGAGGGCGACGTCATAACCATAGACGGCTTCACCGGGAACGTCTACCTGGGCGAGATACCAACGGCTAAGAGCGAGCTGCCAGAGGAGTTCTTCGAGCTGCTCAGATGGGCCGACGAGGTGAGGAGGCTGGGCGTGAGGGCAAACGCGGACACGCCCGAGGACGCGAGGATTGCCAGGGAGTTCGGGGCCGAGGGCATCGGCCTGCTCAGGACGGAGAGGATGTTCAGGCAGCCGGAGAGGCTCGAGATATTCCAGCGTGTGATAATGGCCAGGGACGAGAAGGAGAGGAGGGAGGCCCTGAAGGAGCTCGTCCCACACCTGAAGAAGGACTTCCTCGAGATATTCAGGGTGATGGAGGGGCTGAAGGTGACGGTGAGGCTCTTTGACCCACCGCTGCACGAGTTCCTGCCAAGCCCGGAGGAGCTCCTTGAGAGGATATGTGAGGCCAAGCTTAGAGGAGATCAGGCCGAGGTGGAAAGGCTAGAGGCAGTGCTGAAGAGGGTTAGGGAGCTGAAAGAGGCCAACCCGATGATGGGGCACAGGGGCGTGAGGCTCGGCGTCACTAATCCGGAGATATATGAGGCCCAGACCAGGGCCATAGCCGAGGCCTATCTGGACCTGAAGAGGGAGGGCAAGGACCTCCACCTCCAGATAATGATACCCCAAGTCTGCGATTTCAGGGAGATAAGGTACGTCAAGGAGCACGCGATCGAGCCCGTGCTAAAGGAGCTGGGCGTGGACGCGGCTATAGGTACGATGATAGAGGTCGTCAGGGCGTGCCTCACCGCCGACAAGATAGCGAAGGAGGCCGAGTTCTTCAGCTTCGGGACCAACGACCTGACTCAGGGCACTTTCACCTTCAGCAGGGATGACGTGGAGAACAAGTTCATGCACGACTACCTGGAGAAGGGGATACTGGACTTCGATGTCTTCCAGTCCCTCGATTTCGAGGGCGTGGGCGAGCTCATGAGGATTGCGGTGGAGAAGGGCAGGAGCACCAACCCCAACCTGGAGATAGGTATATGCGGGGAGCACGGCGGGGATCCGAGGAGCATAGAGTTCTGCCACCGCATTGGGTTGGACTACGTGAGCGCCTCCCCATACAGGGTGCCAGTGGCCAGGTTAGCAGCGGCTCACGCGGTGTTGAGGGAGAAGGGGGTGGAGTTCCCCGCTTACTGACCTTTTCTGGTATCCTATCCTCTTTTTCTCTTCTAGTCTAGCATTTTATTATCTCTGTTTCGTGAAAAATTTCATTAATCTAACTATTATCTTGTGTGGTATTTTCGCGTATAGTTTACGGAACCAGCCGCTCAGCTCTCCTTTGAAATAAAATTTAGTTATTTCATAAAGAGACGAGACCAGCAATGTGATGTAGCCTCCTAGCGCTATTAGATATATTTGAGGAGGGAGAACGAAGCTTAACACGATATGGACGGACGTAAGAAGCAGTAGTATTAGTATCCAATGCACTTCCATGGATGAAAAAAGTGGCGCATCCGATCCATAGAGAAATGCAAGATAACCAGAATAAAGCGAAATATATGCCAAGAGAGTTTCGCGTGGTGAGAGTTGGAAAAGAGGAGAGGTCAGTACTAGTGTAGCTGCGGTTTGTAACCAAGGTATGAAACGCAAAAAAGTAAACTTCCAATAAGGAGTTATCAAGAGATTAACCTCCAGTTCCAATTCTCCTGAAGGAAGAATTGGATAAAACCTATATATATTAATGTCTTTTCCGTATTCTAACTTCCCGGGATCTCTGTGGAGATCGATTTTTCTCGTGAAATCAGGGCTTCTTATCTTTAAAAAGCTTAAAGGGGAGTCATAGTAGCCATATCTTACTTTCCACCTTTTAGGTAAAACTATTTCAACGAGAACCATCCCTCCCTCGAAATTTTCTAGAAGGAAAGGGAAGTTGAATTTCGATCTCACGAGAGGAAAGTCCACATCACTACCGGTAAAGATATTTCTACTGAGTAGAATGAACTTACTATCCCTGCTACATTCGTAAACTTTGTACTTCTTCCCAGTTATTGACATTCTCTCATGCAAGAATCTGGCACTCTTTGAAAAGAAAGCCCTTTCCGATTGGATGCCAAACAAGAAGGGCTTCTCGTCCGAAGGGTCGAAGCTTATTTCTAGAGATGATGTGAAATATGGGCTATCTGCTTTCATATGTATCCGGATATCCACAGCAACCTCACCTTTTGATTGCAGATTGGTATGAAGGATCTAGAGTAATGCAAGTCATTTTAGAGGCTGCTGAGGAACCAATATTGACTAATGCTCCTTCTTTATAAAGCCGCCTGACGGAATAATTTCCAGAAAAAATATTCTGGGTGAGGCAATTGGATCTTCTATGGGCTTTCCTGTTAGGTGCCTTGCAGGGAGTGACCGAGTGGTTGCCGGTGAGCAGCTCTGGACACTTGGTCATAGTTCAGAGGATGATATCTTACAGGTCTGTGCTCTTCGACGCCATGGTGCATGGAGGAACCCTCCTCGCGGTCCTCTTGGTTTTTAGGATGGAGGTCCTCAGGTTAGTGAGGGGCCTGCTATCTTTACCTCTCGCAATCGCCTCTCACAGGTCCCTAACCTCCGAGGAGAGGCTCGCTTGGTACACGGTGGTGGGCACCCTGCCGATCGTCTTAGTGGGCCTCTTACTGGCTGACACGGTCGAGGCGATGTTCTTTAACCCCAAGATCGCGGGGGGAGGCCTTCTTATCACAGGATTCCTTCTGCTCGCCACCAGGCGCTCCAAAGAAGACAAATCCTTAGATCTAGGGACCTCTCTCATCGTTGGGTTAGCCCAAGCTGCGGCGATAGTCCCGGGGATCTCGAGGTCCGGTAGCACGATTTCCGCCGGCATGATCAGCGGCCTGAAGAGGGAAGAGGCCGTCACATTCTCTTTCCTGCTGTCCGTCCCGGCTATAGCTGGAGCGTTGACTCTAGAGGTTATAAGATCTCCACTTGAGGAGGTGATGGCGCCCGCAAACCTCATGGGATTCGTTAGCTCGTTCGCAGTCGGGGTAATCGCCATCAAGGTCTTGCTCGCGGTGATCAGGAGGAGAGAGTTCCACCTCTTCGCTTACTACTGCTTCGCGCTCGGATTGGCGGTTCTCCTCCTGCTGAATTGAAGGGATTTAATGAATCGACACATTCGCCCCCACGCGTGAGCAACGAAGATCTCCGTCTCGAAAACCCCTAGATCTAGTGGGCTGAGGAGATCGCCGACCGTCCGTTCTCCCTAGTTCAAGTCTGCTAGAAAACAATAAATGTTAACACTTACAGTTAACAATCGATGTGAACATGAGCGCTGTGATAGGAGTTAGGGTCCCGAAGAAGCTCAAGGAGGAGCTGGAAAAGTTGGAGATCAACTATTCAGAGGAGATCAGGAAATTTCTGGAGGGCTTAGTCAGGAGAAAGAGGGCAGAGAGAATAATGACGAGATTAAGGGAATTGGAGAGGTCCATCGGGAGGGTGGAGGGTAATCTGTCCGTTGAGCTCGTGAGAGAGGATAGGGAGGACAGATGAAGGGAAAGAGAGTAGTTGTCGACTCCAACATCTTGGTGAAGTGGTTCATTCCGGAGGATTATCATGAGGAGGCAAAGGCCCTTCTGGAGGACCATCTGTACGGGAGAGTAGAGGTAGTCATACCCCGATACGCCGTTCTTGAGTTCGCGAATGTGTTGAGGAAGTACCGGATCAGGGGGATCATTGGAGAGAGGGAAATGAGGGAGGCGTTCGACCTCCTCGTGGAGTCCGCCCCGGTGATGATGGAGGAGAACGAGGAACTCGTGAGAAAGGCGCTGGATTATTCCTTAGAGATGAGTCTCACCGTGTTCGACGCCTACTACGTGGTGCTGGCCCGCGAGCTTGAGGCCATCCTATATACAGCGGATGATAAGGTCGTTCGGCAACTGGTAGGGAAGGAACCCTCAGTTAAGCACATTAGGGAGTATAGAGATTGATTTAGTAACGGACAGGGGGGAAGGTTCAAGAAGGTTCTTTCCGCATGTAAAGTCCGAGATATCCCCGTCGTGGAGGCCATCGTGGGTTTTCTGGCCTTGATGTATATCCCGTCGGGAGCAGGATGGCTCCTGCGTGGAGCGTAAAATATTTCAAGTTTTACCGACACTAAGGTTTGGCGGGCACCGGGGGAGCTGGGGAGAACCCGGCTGAGAGGGCGGCTAGCCTGCCGCCGACCCCTCGAACCTGATCCGGGTAATGCCGGCGTAGGGAGCGTGCCCGCGGCAGCTCCTTATGCTGGCGGCCCCTCCAGTGCCCGCTGGAGGGCAGCGGTGATGAGGTGGAGTGGGAAGGTCATCCTAACCCTAGCTATAGTCGTCATAGTCGTTTTGGGCATTTCCTACTGGTACCTGACCTCCCAGCCCAGCGGCGAGAGGAAGCTGGTCATCTACACTTACGAGAGCCTTCTCAAGTGGGGGGACGACCCCAACGCGACGAGACAGGCCGTGTTCGGTGAGTTCGAGCGCAGGTACAACTGCAAGGTGGAGATAAGGGAGTTCGACGATGCGAGGACGGCCCTGCTAGCGATCGTACAGGAGAGGGACAGGCCGAGGGCGGACGTAATAATAGGGATCGATAACGTGCTGATCCACGAGGCATTAAAGGAGGGAGTTTTAGAGCAGTTCAAGCCCAAGAACGCCGGAAAGATCCATGGGTGGCTCGTGAAGTCGCTAGATCCCTCCTACCACGTGGTGCCCTACGACTACGGGCTAATAGCCCTAGTCTACGACAGTAAGAGGATGCCCGAGGGTAAGATGAGGGATCTCACCTTCGAGAAACTGGCTAGCAAGGAGTACGCCTCCAAGCTAGTCGCCGAGGATCCGACGGTGAGCAGCACCGGCCTGAACTTCCTCCTATGGCAGATCGCCTACTACAAGGTGAAGGGCGGCGACTGGACCGAGTGGTGGAAGGAAGCCAAGGCCAACGGGCTGCTCGTCACCGGGAGCTGGGGTGACGCCTACGACGTCTTCCTCGACGAGAAGCAGGGCAGACCGATAGTGGTCAGCTACGGGACTGACGGGGCCTACTCTTACCACTTCTACAATGAGACGAGGTACAAGGCGGCACTGATCACGCTCAACGGCGAGGAGTGGGGATGGCTGCAGATAGAGGGGCTCGGGGTGGTGAAGAACGCTCCTCACAGGGAGCTGGCCGAGAGGTTCGTGGAGTACTTCATCAGCGAGGAGGTGCAGAAATACATACCCCTCAACAACTGGATGTATCCGGCTAACAAGAACGTGAAGCTTCCCAAGGAGTACGTGAAGTACGCGCTCGATCCCACCAAGATAAAGCTGTTGAACGAGGTTCTACCGCCCGAGGAGGTGGGGAAGAACCTGAAGACGTGGTTGGATGAGTGGAGGAGGGCCGTGGGCTCCTAACCCCTCCTTATTTTTATTTTGGTTCCCACTGGTCGAATTAGATCCAGTAACCTTTATATTATATGTAATCTTTTGATTACAGGGAAAATGATGGATGACGTGCCAAGAATTGGCGAGGCTACTCTCGGCCTTGGGCCACGAGGTGAGGTTGAGGATCCTAGCAGCCCTGGCCGAGGGTGGGGAGATGTATCTCTCGGAGATAGCGGAGGTGGTGGGGGTGAGCAGGGCGTTGGCGAAGGTGCATTTGAAGGTACTGGAGAGGGCTGGGATGGTGAAGTCGAGGCTCGTGCTGAGCGAGGAGAGAGGGAAAGCCCTCCGCTACTACAGGGTAGAGGAGCTGAATCTGGAGCTGAACTTGGACAGGATAAGGGAGGTGTGCCGGGATGATAGTGGGTGAATGGGAGAGGGAAGGGATCGTCTGGGGGCTGCTCCTCCTGACGGCAGTCCTAGTGCTGGTTTTTCTCATAGCTGCCGGCGTGGCTTACTGGGCGGGCGCCTCCGACTTGGCGATCTTATGCGGTGTAGGGGCTCTGGGCAGTGTGGTGTTCTTGCCTCTCTACGCCATCGTGGTTCACCTGGAAAGAGTTGAGAGGGAGAAGAAGGTCGAGGAGAAGGTGGACATGGAGAAGCTGATGCTCCCCCTGATCATAGCCGGATTCCTGGGGGTCATCGCCCTCTACGCGGGGCTCCTCATGACTGGAGTTTCAATAGAGCCGGAGTTGGTAGCGATAGCCTTGGTCGGGCTGACGGCCATAGGGGTGCTGTGGGTGATCATGAAGACGCCGGAGGATATGAAGGATCTCAAAAAGACTTTACAGGAGTTGTCAGAGAAGGTAGATAGGTTAAGCAGGCTCCTCGAGGAGTGACACGCTTATCTTTTTCCCCTATTTTACCGGACGGTGCCTCGCGACATGGGCGGGAGGAGGGAGCACTTAGCAGCACTGGCATCCGCCTCACTAGCCCCCCTCTTGTGGGGAATCGCGTTCCTCCCGCTCGTGGCCTCGGGCGTCGCCCACCTCCCCCAAGTGTTTACGGATCCCGCCATAATGTCGGCCCTTCTCTTCTCCTTCGAGCAGGCCCTCATCGCATCCATCATCGCCATAAGCGTCGGGATCCCCTTGGGATACATCAACGCCACCTTTGAATATCCCGGCAGGAGGCTCGTTGAGGTAATTACCCTAGCTCCCTTCACCATGCCCACCGTGTCAGTGGCCCTGGCCTTCCTGCTCATAGTCAGATCCGGCCTGCTCCCTCCCGGTCTCCTGGCCATCTCCCTGGCCAACGCTTACTTCAACTTCGGCTTCTGCGCCTCCCTCGTCTCCTCCTCCCTGCTGTCGGTGGGCAAGCGCCTGGAGGAGGCTGCCGAGGTCATGGGGGCCAGCAGATGGATGGTGTGGAGGAAAGTGATAATTCCCTTGGCCTTCAGGGGCGTCTCCTACGGGTTCGCCCTCACGTTCACCCTCAGCTTCACCAGCTTCGCCGTTCCCCTGCTGCTGGGCGGCCCCGGTTCTAGGACGCTGGAGGTGGAGATCTACTCCCTCTACAAGATCTTTCTAGATGAGGGGAGGGCATCAGCGGCTGCGATCCTCCAGCTGATCGTGACCATGGCCCTGACCTTCCTGCTCACCTCGAGGGGGGTGGAGGCTAGGTCGCTGGAGGTGAGGAGGCGCCGCTCCGCCAAGGCTGGTGTCGCCCTCCTCCCCTACGCTCTGGCCCTCGTCTCCTCCTACCCCATGGCCTACCTAGTTATCAGATCCCTCTACAACCCCTTCACTGGCGAGTTCAACCCGTGGGTGTACCTGAGGCTGCTGAGCCCTGCTTACGATCCCGCTTTAGGCGTCTCTCCCCTGAGGCCTCTCCTGAACAGCGTTTACTACGCGGTGATGACCTCCCTCATCGTCCTCACCCTCTCCTCCGTCCTGCTCCTCTCTAGGAGGGCGATGAGGCTGGCCAGCTCCCTTTCCATCCTCCCGCTCGGGACATCGTCCATAACACTAGCGTTGGGGCTGTTGCTGCTCAGCTACAGGATGGGGATCCCCGGCTGGATCGCGATAATCCTGAGCCACTTCCTCATCGCCTTCCCGTTCTCCCTGAAGGTGCTGGAATCCGGGGTCTCGGGGCTGTCGCCCCATCTCATGGACGCTGCCGAGACTCTGGGGCTGAGCAGGCTCGACACGATCTTCAGAGTCGTCCTCCCGGCGGCGATGCCGGCCGTCCTCTCCTCGGCCTTCTACTCCCTGGCCATATCCCTCTCCGAGACCTCCGCGTCTACCCTTCTGGCTACCCCCGAGACCATGACCCTCACCGTCGCAGCGTTGAGGTATTCCGGTGCCAGGAGGTTCCAGCTGGCTTCGGCTGCCTCGGTCCTCGTCATGGGGCTTACCTGGCTCTTCCTCTGGGTGAAGGGCAGGGTGGAGTCCAGGTTGAGGTGGGTGAGGGAGTGACCCCGTAAGCACGTTAAAATAGGAATTCTCATAAGATTGACATATGGAGAGTGTTGTGAGGACTCTGGATAAAATGGGAAGAATCGCAATTCCCCCAAAATGGAGGAAAAAATGGGGGAAAAAGGTGATTCTGGTGAGGATGCCGGACGGCGAGGTGCTGATAAAGCCCCTGAGGAGGATCAAGCTTACCGAGCTGTTCGACTCAATCGAGGTGGACGCTGAGGACTTCACCGACACCGATGAGCTCAGGAGGAGTCTCTATGAGTAGATTCCTCGACTCTTCAGTCTTCCTGCACTCCATACTGCGACCCAAGAGACCCCTAACCCCCTCTGAAAGGGAGATCAAGGAATGCGCTAAGGAGATCGTCAGGAGGCTCGATGAGGGGGCCGAGGAATTCGTCACATCAGTGGTTCACCTCTCCGAGATCCTGAACATACTGGAGTCCAGAAGCGGATTAAGTACCGCGTTGAAGGTACTCGAGACCTTCCTCTCGCTAGATAATCTCGAGATAGTTGACGTATCGCTGGGGGACTATCAACAGGCGCTTGTAGTGAGCGAGAGGTACGGTGTCAGCCCCAACGACTCGCTTGCAGCGGTGCTGATGAGGAAGCTTTCCTTAGAGGAGATCTATTCCTTCGATAGGCACTTCGACTCCATACCGTGGGTGAGGAGGATCGCGTGCGAGACGGGTGAGGTGCGTGGCGGAGATAAGGGTAGTTGATGTGAGGAAGAGGTTCAGGGGTACCAAGGCACTGGACGGGGTCAATCTGACAGCTCCGGACGGGATGATAACCGCCGTTCTCGGTCCTAGCGGCTCGGGAAAGACGACCCTGCTCAGGGTGATAGCCGGGCTGGAGGTTCCGGACGGGGGCAGGGTGTACTTCGACGGGGCAGATGTGACGGACACGCCGGCCTCGGAGAGGGGTGTGGGAATGGTGTTCCAAGACCTAGCGCTCTTCCCCCACATGACGGTCCTGGAGAACGTGTCCTTCGGGCTGGAGGCCAGAGGGATGGCGGGGAGGGAGGCCAGGGCGAGGGCGAGGGAGGTGCTGGAGATGCTCAGGTTGGAGGGCCTGGAGCACCGCTACCCGCATCAGCTGTCGGGCGGGCAGCAGCAGAGAGTTGCGATTGCGAGGGCCCTAGCCCCTGACCCCAAGATACTGCTTCTCGATGAACCCTTCGGCTCGCTGGACGCCAAGCTGAGGGAGGAGCTCCTGTGGGAGATGAGGAGGTTGAGGGAGGAGAGCGGCTTCACGGCCATCCACGTTACTCACGATCAGTCGGAGGCCATGGCCATAGCCGACAGGTTGGCCGTGATGAACGAGGGGAGGATAGTTAGGGAGGGGAGCGTGGAGGAGGTTGTGAGCGACCCTCAGACGGTCTTCGTCGCCTCTTTTTTGGGAGCCAATGTGGTAGAGCTGGTAGAAGTTGCCCCGGGGGTTTACGGGGCTGGCAGGCTCACGGTCAGGTACGAGGAGGGATTGGGTAAGCTTAGGATCGGATTCTACCCGGAGGACGTGGGGCTGGGCGAGGGTCTGCCGGTCGTGGTCGAGGCAGTTTCCAGGTGGCGCTCCGGTTACAGGGTGAAGGTCAGGTCCGAGTTCTCCGAGGGAGAGATAGAGGTGTGGCTCCCCAAGGTGCCGGGGAGGGAGTTCGAGGTAGAGGTGAGGAGGTGGTTCCCCCTTTCCTGATACCTCTCCTCAATCCCCCTAACTTGGCTAGCCAGAAACACTTACCCACTCTCCAGCTACCCTCCTCTGCGGTGATGATAGTTTGAGGGAGAGGTGTAGATCCTAGGTTCCGAGATCTGCATCTGCTGTGAACGCAACAGCAGTATGAACAGGCAGCTCAAATCCCTAGAGGAGGATCAACTCAAGCTCGTCGGCGGGATCGAATGGTCGAGAGGGCAAGTTACCTAGAATGTGTGGGAAATTTTTTGTAAGTAGGACCCACTAGAAAGCAAGATGGAGGCGGTAGTGGATAGTAAGGGAAGGATAGTACTCCCGAAGAATGTGAGGAAGAAGCTCGGCTTGAAGGAGGGCGATAAGGTAGTTATCACATTAGAGAAGGACGGGATCCTCATAAAAAAGCTAGAAGATCCGGAAAAAGTGTTAGAGGAGTTGCTAGGTGATCTGACATTCTCTAGGGAACTCAGGAGGGTAGCCGAGCGCCAGGCCCTGAAGGAGGTGTCTGTGTGATAAGGGTCCTCCTAGAAACAGGGTTCTTAGTATCCCTGAATCCCAAGGATAAGAACCATGAATGGGCAATGGATCTACTAAAGCGGGCAAAGGAGCGCGAGATAAGGATCTTCCTTTCCCCTGCGTCGCTCGTAGAGCTCTCCTTGATACTGAAGTCCAAGGGGCTATCTGAGGAGGGAATCAGCCGGGCTCTCATGGCTATGGAATCGCTGATAACGAGGTACGCCAGACCCGCCTTCCCTGACCTCACATTCGAGATCGTATCCGGCGCCGCCAAGCTGAGGATGAAGTACACCCAACTTTCCTTCTTCGATTCGATCCATGCAGCGACAGCTCTGACGGACGACCTGGAGTATTACGACTTAGACGAGGTCATAAGGGACATTATAAGGCGTGAAAAGAGGTGAATGCCTAGTAGTACCAGGTTAGGGTGTGTTTCGGCTCTTCCCAGTACTCTCCCCTGGAATTGGATCTGCAAACTTCTGAGAAGGGACAGCTATTGCAGTGAGGGTCCTTCGTACAGGTGGATCGGCCAAAGGGCCACAGGAAGTCATCAAGTGCGAAGGGATCCACCCCGCTCCTATTAGATACCTCCTTCCATGCCTCCCTCACGGCCATCCTCACCGTCACATCCTCCTCCCTCGTGAGCTCCCTGCCTTCACGTATCCACTCCAGCAGATCCCCAGAGGGGATGACTATACCTAACCTGATGGCTATTCTGGTGAGGTGATTGTCCACGGGCACATGCTTCTCTCCCTCAAATCTGGCTAGGCCCCTACCATCCAAGAATTTGGCTAAGAGGAAGGTCTTCTTCCTCACCGGGTCCTCGTAGGCCCTGAAGACCGACAGGTTAGATACTAGCTCCTCAACCCTATCGACGAGCAGGAGTTCAGTCAAGCTCTTGATCTTCCTCCCCAGATCCCTCAGAAGGAAAATCCTCGTGTAGAAGTCCCACACGCAGTTACCTTCGAAACAGAGCAGATGCTTGGCCTCTTCCGGGGTCAGGTGGGCCAGCCACCCTGGGGTAAACGATCCTCCATACTCATACACCCTCCTCCCCAAGTAGTAAAGGAGGTCTGCCCCTGACAGCCTCCTGCCTCTAATATCGGAGGAGAAGTCGGTGAGTTCCGTGCGGGTCCGGTGATCTATGGCGACCATGGAGAGGAAGAAACCCAGCTGCCTCTCCACCTCGTCATCTTTAGGTGGGAAGAAGAGGGGATCCTCGTAGCTGTCGCGTGAGAGTCCCAGGCCCGAGATTGAGGTGGAGACCCTGCTCACGGTCTCATCATCCACACTCAGGTACATACTTCAGATAGGTAAGGGAGCTAAAATAACTCGTCCTTGACGGAAGTATCACTTAGCGAGCAGTAAAGCAACTTTTTAGCTTGATCCGGTGGAGGTGGTTCGATGAGTAAGCTCAACAAGTATGAGGACCTCAAAGAGGAGGTAGAGAGGGCCATAAAGCCCTTCATAAGGGTGAAGATATACCTGAAGGGCGAAGTGGAGCAAGAGAGGTTAGAGAACCTTCTCGAGAACGATTACTATCTTGAAAGGCTGGAGAGACTGACTCACCTCTTCCTCGAGAAAGAGGGATCGTCCTTCCTCATAATTCCCCTTGACATACCTATAGAAGAGGCTAGAAGGCTTGAAAACGACGAAAAATTCTTGAAGAAGGTCGAGGAGCTGGCTAGGTCGGCCGGGGAAGCGAATGATTCACCTGACTGATCCTCAGCTCGCGATCCTAGGTGTCTTCCTGCTATCGATACTCCTCCTGATCACCGAGAAGTACCACAGGGCCACCTCGGCTATGATCTCTGCAGCGATAATGGTGTACTTCGGCGCCTACGTCTACGGGCTCTTCTCGCCTGATGAGGTCTTCGACTTCATCGACTGGCACACCCTCCTCTTCATCGTGGGGGTCCTCATCCTAGTGGAGGGACTCTCCGAGTCCGGGCTCTTCCAAGCCATGGGTCTAATCGTGGCCAAGACTCTAGCGAAGAGGAGAAACCTTCTATTCGTGTCCTTCATGTACCTCACCCTGGCCGTCACCCTCTTCCTAGCGAACTTCCCTGCCATGCTGGTCATGGCCGCCATAACCACCTCATTGAGGGACCGGCTGGGCATCAACCTGAAGAAGTGGATCATCTATGAGGCCGTGATCGCCAACAGCGGGGCCATGGGTCTGATGATAAGCAGCATACCCAACCTGATAGTGGCCCTGAACTTCGGGATAAGCTTCAACGAGTTCCTCAGGGTAGCCTTGCCCCTCTCCCTCCTCCTGACGACCGTGACGGCGCTGGTTGGGGTGGCGACCGGGAACCTCTACCGAGAGGGCGGGGGAGAGCTCACCAGCACGAGAAGCTCCTTCGCGAGGGGGAAGCTCATCAGGTCCTTCCTGATCTTCTCCGCCTTCCTCGCCCTGATCGTGGCCAACCTCCCCCAATTCCCCATGGATCTCGTGGCTTTCCTCATGGCCACACTCATGCTCTGGATGGGCGGAGCTGACCCGGACGAGATATTCTCAAACGTGGACTGGTCCACCGTCTTCTTCCTGGCCTCCTTCTACGTGGTGGTGGGAGGCGTGGAGAAGGCCGGTCTCCTCAACTACATCTCCTCCTACATGAGCGGGCTGGGAAAGTCCCCATTAACATTCCTCACCCTGACGCTGTGGTCCTCCGGTCTGTTGAGCGGGTTCGTGGACAACATACCTGTGGCCCTCACCTTCACCTCGATACTGAAGGCGATGCCCTCCATCAGCAGGGTCCTCCCCTACGCGGTGGCGGTGGGAGCTAATATAGGCGGTAACCTAACTTACTTCGCCTCGCCCCCATCCCTCGTGGCTGTGGGGGTCCTCCAGAAGGAGGAGGGACTCAACCCGATGGAGTTCACCAAGTACGGGGCTCCACTAACCTTCCTCCACCTTATCGTGAGCGAGATCTACTTTCTCCTCCTCTTCTCCTGATCTCCTCGCCAATTCCTTCCCCAGCAGATCGGAGAGGGTCTCCACTAGGGATTCGAAGCTTATCTTGAGCACCGAGTAGACGGTCTTCACCAGATCGTAGACGAAGAGCAGCGAGATTAGAATGAACAGGACGGAGATCACCCTGATCACCGTGTCGGGTAGGAGCCTGAAGAAGGGAGAGAGGCCGAACCACGCCAGGGCCGTGGATAGCAGGTAGAGGAAGTCCAGACCAGCCCTCCTCAAATTCCCCTTCTCCCCCAGACCGAATCTCCTCGCGAGGATGTCACTCAACAGGTCCAAGAAGAAGAGGGAGTCCCTCAGGACCCAGTACCCGTAGTATATGATCGCCAGGAGCCTTACTCCTCCCAGGATCTCGCTGGTGTCTAGGAGAAGGCCGAAGGCCTCGAACTTCATTCCCCCGAACAGAGCGTCGAGAGCGGCCAAGGCGATCATCGCGGCGGCCAGTTTTATCAGCGAGCCTAGGATCCTCCTTATCCTGACTTTGAGCTCCTCTCGGTTCATTTCTACCTGCATATGGGGATCAGAGCTTATAATACTTGAGTGGCCTTTTATTGTTGGATTCCTCCTCGAAGCTCGAACCTCGGGTGTTTTGAAGCTATGCTTCGGCACGGTAACCCTTGCTGCCCAGCAGAAAAGGTATTGATTGAATGAGATTTACACTGGAGAGAATGACCGAGGATATTTAGAAGGCTTCCCTGATCTAATCACAGGTGCCTTAAGTGTCTAGGGTTATACGCGTGAGATACGAGAAGGGGGTATTGAGGCCCTTGGACCGAGTCAGTTTTCGGGATGGTGAGGAGTTAGTAGTATTCGTGCGCAAGCGTAGGGTACGAGAAGTCCTAGATAAGTACATTGGAATTTTCGGTGAAGCAGACGCTGAGGAGCTTGAGATCCTTGAGGAGGAGGCTCAAGTTCAGTGACCGGCGTATTCCTCGACACTAACCTCCTCCACAATGTCCTCTCAGAACTCAGCTCACCGGCCGAGCTGGTGAGGTCGTTAGACGAGGACAGAGCTCAAAGGAATGAAGGAGGATTGACCAGCTGCGTGATAAGAGCTAGTGGGCTGACGAGAGGACCACGGGCTCCTTGCCGTAATACTCAGCTACCGTTATCACGTCCACTCGTTCCTTTTCAGCCAGTTCGTATACATCCTTCAGTCTCTCCCTGAACCTGGGCTCCCTGGGGAGGTGGTGATCCAGCAGGATCAGATCGCACCCGGCTTCCCTGACTATCCTCCTCAGGTTCTCTACGGCCCTCCTCAAGTTTATCCTATTCAGCATGTATCCCAGAGTGTAAGTGGCTGGTCCGTCTATCAATGCCACCCTCGGCCTCTCCCCTATCACCCAGTCGGCGTAATCCTCTATTATGGGTCCGTTCACGTCCGAGGTGTACAGGACCTTCTCGCCAGCCCTCTCCACCACCAGACCTACGACCCAGCCTACCCTGCTGAACTCTACGCCGTGGAACATGGGTCGGGTGAACCTCACCTCGGTCTCGCCGAAGGTGAACCCCCTCCCATCGGCGAACCTCAACCCGAAGGCCTCACCATCGTGCTCCGGTACCCTAGCATATCTCCTCCACCTCTCGACCCTCTTGGAGAACCACTTCATCCCCTTATCCAGTAGCTCCCTCTTCCTCTTCGAGTAGTCGGCGTAGTCCAGGCTCATGGCGTGTGGAATCTCCTCCAATGGGTCCCCGATCTCCAGCTGAGAGGGCTCCTCCATAACCTCATCGAGATTGATCCCCTCCATGGAGAACAGGTTGGTAAAGAAGTGCAGGGCCCTCTCCCTCTGAGAATCGTTTATGTACTCGTTCGGGGACTTGGCCAAGATCAATCTGCCCCTGTAGAAGGACTCCTCGAAGTCCGTGTAGTGGTCGTAGTGATAGTGGGTTATGACTACCACATCTGCATCCTTCACCGCATTGGAGATGGCCTCGTAACCCTCAATCAGCCACCTCTCCTTCATCTCCCAGGATGCGGGAAAGGAGGGGTGCATTATCGCTACTCCGGGATCCACCACGATGGAGACGTCGGGAGTTCTGATGAGGGTGCAGAAGGACTTGGCTCCCAATGAATCAGCCCAGATCGGTATCAGCTCCATGTTCCCGAGTTTCATTGCTCTTTGGGAGACCACCATTTAAACAGCCGGATTCTCCTACAAAAGCCCATCGACATCGGTGGGATCGGGTTCCTCGCCTCCGCCTATCCAGAGATTGCCACCCAAGTCCAGCAGGAATTTCCAAATGTTGGTCTCGTCCAGCAGGATCACGCCTTTCGGGTATCTCCTGTGCGGTTTTCCCGCCTTCACCTCGATCTTGAGGCCATCCGCCACCACATCTATCTCGTAGCCGTTCCTGTAGTAAAATACACTTCCATACTTCCTGTAGACGTGTTCCTGAACCACCCATTCATAGAGGGCGGATTCAAGAAACTTCTGGCCCGCCCACTGACTGAACACCCTGGCTAGTGCAGGATCCCTGAAGAAGAACTTTCTCTCCTTCCTGTACTTCACCCCATCATCCTTTAGATAGGCTATTCCTATCAGATAGAGATCCTTCAGAAATTCCAGATATGTCTGGACGACCTTGTAAGAGTAGCCCGATGTATCGGCAGCGAGGGAGCGGTAGCTCACAGCCGATGGGGCCTTCCTGAAAAGGGACGCCAGGATCTCCTTCACGATCTCCAGACTCCTCCCGAATCTCACCATCTCGTTCAGGTACCCGCTTATCAACTCCGCATCGGGCATGCCGTTCATCTTGGACAGGAAACCGCCCACCTCCAAGTACTCCTGGAAGGCCCTCCTCAACTGGCTATCTGTATCTGCCCCCATTATCTTTGCGTACTCCCCGAATGAGAGGGGAACGACCTCCACCGTCCTTCCCTTTCCCCTCCTTCCTGGGAAGAAATCGACGTCCCTCCTAACCTTAATCGATGAGGAGCCGGTTGCAACTATGACATCCCCCAGAAGATCTCCCGAGTCTACTAAGACCTTGATCGGCTTCCACCATCCCTCCAGAGAGGTGATCTCATCCAAGAAAATGTAGGAGTGATCCGCTCCTTTCCTCTTCCTGAACTCTTGGTACCACCTGAGGGTCTCCAGCAAATCCCTGAAGGAGGGGAAGATCTCACAGTTAAGGTATAGAATGGATGCCGGGCTTATGGAATCAGAATTCAGGAGCTCCCTTATCAGGAGCTTGATCCCCGTGGTCTTACCTACCTGTCTGGGACCCACCACGAAGTTCAGTGAGAAGGGCTCAAGTGACAGCTTGTGTATCCAGTTAGGAACAATCTTGAAGCGAAGAGCTCTCCATCTCGCTAAAGCGGGATCTTCCTCGCCCATCCACCATGGATTGAGGGACTCGATCAGCTCCTCCATTGAGAGTTATCTTGTCTCAACTATATAAAAAGCTTGAGAATTTATAATTCTCAATCCTATTAAGTCGCGCCCTCCATGGGATTCCGTGCTGCGGTAGGAGTATGAGGCGATGCATATCTCTTCAAAGCTTCTGACGGGCGGGTCAAGCTACTTAGGATCGAGATCGCGCATCATTTGGAGTGTTTCATCCGTACCGGAACGCTCCTTTTAATTCACCTCCATACCCGTTCTCCTGAGTGACCTTCCGTGAGGACGAGTGTGCTGGCGATTCTGATCGCTTTAGGGGTGATCGCACTCCTACTCCTAGCCATCTTTCTGGCGGAGCAAGGGGCTCCCAATCCAGTTCAGCCGGGTAAGGGCTGGGACGGAAGGGAGAGGGTGAGGATAAGATACGGGGAGGACAGGAGGCAGTTCGTGGACCTCTACCTCCCCGACCGCCGGGGGGTCTGGCTCGCCTTCGTGGTGCATGGTGGGGGATTCAGGGGAGGAACCGCCACGGGAACGAGCGCCAAGACCATGGCCAGCCCCTTCTTCGATAGGGGGTTTGCGGTAGCGAGCGTCGAGTACAGGGTGTGCCCCTCGGTTAAGTGGCCCACTCCCATAGAGGACATCGCCCGAGGGATAAAGGCGACCCTCTCCTACCTCGAGTCGGAGGGAGTCGAGGTCAGGGGTTCCGTATACATTGGAAGTTCCGCGGGCGCCATAGCCGGAGCTCTCCTGATATACGGCCCTGAGGCCGACAGTTACGGAGTATGGAACGTATTCGACGGGTACATCGGCCTTAGCGGCGGATACTGCATCTCCGTGTTTCCGGAAGCTAGGTTGAGGGAGTCCAACGGTACGTATCTGCTCTGCGACGCCGAGATCAGGGAGATGTTTCCGTTCGATGACTTCATTGAGGTTAAGAGGGTCCCTGCTCTCCTCATAGCGGGCGATGAGGATCGCCTCCTCGATGGGAAGGCCGGTACTGATGGGATCAACCATCAGGCCGAGTGCTTCGCCTCTCTGCTGAGGTCCAAGGGCGTACCTGTGAGGACACTGTACGTGAAGGGAGGACACGGTGTCCCGGTGAGGAGGATCGCTGCTGGCGACGACAGGGTTCTCTCCGCAATAGATGGGTTCCTTTCGGACTTGATAGGCGGCTAATTATCTCGGGTTCCAGCGCTGGGGGATCGGCTTAGAGACCGTCGGGTATTGAATTGAAGGTATTGGGCCCCTCGGCTGGGGAGATTCCCACCTGCGTATGCGATTAGGTTTTAAGTCCGCCCTCCCGGATTATCTAGATGCATTCCTTGAGCCTCCTAGTCAGAGGGACGGGTCTTTGGGGAAGATCCGTCCTGCTCTTCGCTGAAAAGCTCTCCTCTAGGCTGGGGGATCGGCTCGTCATGGTGGCGGCCCTCGATGAGGAGGAGCCCCTGCTCTACGAGAGCAACGTGCTGGTGGTGG
>Ga0256835_1000321_pt1 | contig 37131 bp, 40 predicted proteins | sample PIR30metaG_FD_185972 | JGI IMG/M metagenome (GOLD analysis project Ga0256835, IMG submission 185972) | Hydrothermal vent microbial communities from East Pacific Rise, Pacific Ocean - PIR-30 | ecosystem: Environmental > Aquatic > Marine > Hydrothermal vents | place: Pacific Ocean: East Pacific...
ACAAGACCCCGCCCCACCAGTGCGAGACAAACCCGGCCTGATCAGGTCGCGATTACGTGGCGAAATGTTTGAATTCGTCGCCTGGCCGGGAGTTTTTTCCGCCGACAGTATTGACCCGGCCTCCGCGTTACTGCTCGAGCACCTGCCCCGGGACTTTCGGGGAACCGACGTGCTGGATCTTGGAGCCGGGTATGGGGCGTTAAGCCTCCCTCTGGCCCACGAAGGAGCTACGGTAACGCTGTTGGAAAACCAGCTCGCCTCTGTAGAAAGCGCCCGGGCCAGTTTCGACAGGGCGGGAATGGCGGCGAACATTTTCCATTCCGATCTCGATGAAGCGTTGCAGAAAGGCGCCGTCTATGATACAGTGATATCAAACCCCCCATTCCATCTTGGGGGTCGTGTTGTTTTGGAGGTGTCAGAAGCTTTTGTAGCCGCAGCCCATCTACGTACTCGACCTGGAGGTCGTTTCTACCTGGTGGCCAACCCATTCTTAAAATACGAGGACTGGATGCGCGACCGGTTTGGCAACGTGCAGATATTACACGCCAGCCGCTACAAGGTGTTGTTGTCCGTTAAAAATCCCTAGGTAACGTGGTGTTCCACCGGGAGGTGACCCATTTGAGCAAAGAAAAGACCGAAGAAAAGGCCGTGGCCATACTGGAGGAACAACCTCAGAAGACCACAGCCAAATCCGCCTCCAAAAAAACCAAGAAAAAAACAACGGCGAAAAGTTCTGCCCGAACGCCCAGCAAAGCCGGGAAGACCAGCCGGACCACTTCCTCCTCTAGCAAGAAGCGGTCCCCCAAAGCAGCCAAGGGGGCCCAAAACAAAAAGGCCAAGGGCGCGGCCCGGGAAGAAAACCCTGGTGAAGAAGCGCCTGCCGCTCTCGAGCCGGATGCAGAACTGGCCCCCGAAGAACTGGAAGCGGTCCTGGACGACGAGGACGTGTCGCCCCCCGAAGAAAAGCTGGCGGCCAAGTCCGAGGATACAGTAGCCATCGCCACCCGGGTTTCGACGTCTGACCCCGTAAGGCAGTATCTGCACGAAATCGGCCAGGTTCCCCTGCTAACCCTCGAAGAAGAAATAGACCTGGCGCGCCGGGTCGAAGAGGGGGAAGCAGCGATTGGCAAACTTGCGGAGTTTACCGATCTCGAGGCCGATCTCATCAAAAAAGTGATTCGCGCCCAGGTGCGCCACGGAGGGCGTGTCCCGCATATTCCCGGCTATGAAGCCGAGCGGGTCGACGAGGAAACCATCAAGTCGGTAGATGTGCAGCTGCGCTCCTTGCCAAAAGCCAAGAAACGCTATCTACACATCGCCCGTGACGGTGAGATAGCCCGGCAGCACCTTATCGAGGCGAACCTGCGCCTCGTCGTATCAATAGCCAAAAAATATACCGGGCGCGGCCTGTCCTTCCTCGACCTTATTCAAGAAGGCAACCAGGGTCTTATTCGCGCAGTCGAAAAGTTCGAGTACAAAAGACGCTACAAGTTCTCCACCTATGCCACTTGGTGGATCCGCCAGGCTATCAACCGCGCCATAGCCGATCAAGCCCGTACCATCCGCATTCCGGTGCACATGGTGGAAACCATCAATAAGCTAACCCGGACCGCGCGCCAGTTGCAGCAGGAGCTCGGTCGTGAAGCCACGTATGCCGAAATTGCCGATGCTATGGGTCCGGGATGGGATGCCAAGAAAGTGGAGGAAACATTCAAGATCGCTCAGGAGCCCGTAAGCTTGGAAACGCCAATCGGGGACGAGAAGGACTCTTTCTACGGTGACTTCATACCCGATGAGCATCTGGCGAGCCCGGTTGACTCGGCAGCTCAAAGCCTGCTCTCCGAAGAACTGGAGAAAGCGCTCAGCAAACTGAGCGAGCGGGAAGCCATGGTGCTTAAGCTGCGTAAGGGGTTAATCGACGGGCGAGAGCATACTCTCGAAGAGGTGGGGGCCTATTTCGGAGTAACAAGGGAACGCATACGTCAAATAGAGAACAAGGCGCTGCGAAAACTCAAGTACCATGAGTCCCGCACTCGCAAGTTGCGCGATTTCCTAGACTGAGGTTGATATATCATCCCGGCCCGGGCCTGCAGGCCCGGGCCGTTTCGCAATCGCGCAAATTCATTAAATTCAGGGCTCGTACAGTATCTGATAAAGCAAATGTGGCGTTTCGGTGGTCCAAACGTCGTCTGCAGCGACAACAGCGACCACCACGTTTTCAACCTCGTCGCTGATTTGCGACTGGAAGTCGGCAAGCACCGCCCCGGAAAGTCCCGCGGCCGCCACCCTCTCCGGCAGTACCCCTGCTTTTAGCAGGCGCTCAAACGCGACCTCGCGCAACTCCTCGAGACTGCGACGCACCCGCTCGGGCTGCAGGCGCGGCGGCGGAATTTCACGCAAGGCAATTATCTGGCCAATATGGAATCTGAGCTCCTTGGGAACGAATCTTAGCTGGAGCAGCACCTTGCCATCCGGAGCCACCCCTTCGGCCCGCGCCTGAATAACGCCGGGCGCCCTCCACCCTTCGCTGCCAGGGTCTTCAGGAACGAGCACCCCGCGAAAACCCTCCACCCTAACCTGCACCTCGGCCAGGTGTACCGCCTGGTTGATTGCCTGTTCAAGTTTTCCGGCAGACCAAACTACCTCGGCCAGCACGGTGTCTTTGAGGCTGTCCGTTAGCTGGCGGCGCAAGACTTCGATGCCGCGCTGGGTGGAGCTTCGCTCCTGCGCAAGCCGTAGAAGCTCCTGCTTGAGATCGAAAACTTCTTGATTTGCCGCCGCCAGCTGGTCCTGCAACCGGCGGTTGCTCAAGCGGAGTGCATCACGCTGGTCCTCGAGGGCTTTGCGCTCTGCGTCCAGGGTGGCAATGTCGCCCAATAGCTGCTGGCGCTCCTTTTCGAGAACGGCTATCTCTTTTTGAATCTCGCGCACCCGAGCCCTTGCCCGGGCGGCCTCCTCCTCCGCCTCACGCGTCTGGACCTGGGCAGCCTCTGCTCGCTTAATGGCTTCGGCCTCGGCAAGGCGCAGCTTTTCCAGGTCTTCCAAGAGCATGATCTGACCTTGTTGCAGAGCATCAAACTCCTGCTCGAGGGCGTTGCGTTCGGCACTGATGCGCTCGACCTCGGCGCGCACCCGTCCCAGCTCCAACTCGCGGTCTTCCAGCTGATCGCGCGTTTCTTCTACCGCCTGCTGCAACAGCTCCTTCTCGCCCTGGAGCTTGCTGATTTCCGCCCTGGCAAGCTTTAGCGCCTCGGCTTTTGAATGTAGCTCGCGCTCCAGGCGCTCGGTTTCGCCCAGCGCCCGGGCCGCCCGCGCCTCCAGTTCGCTTACATGCCTCAAAAGGCGCCTGACTTCGCTGCGCAGAAGATCGCGCTCCCGGCGCACCTGCTCCGCTTCAAGAATGGTTCTGCGGGCATCGGTGGCGAGAAAAAAGAACGCCGCAAAGGCAAGCAAGGCGATGAGCACGCCTGTAAATACCGCCACAACAAGCGCAGTTGTGCGGGGGCGGAGTCCGAACAACCGTAGATGCCTGCGCCCTACCCTCCTGCCAACGACGTCTCCTACGTAAGCAACCAAGGCTGCTATTAGCAGCAGGTTGAGGAGCAGCGTCCAGAGGTTCATGGGTGGCTTAAGCTAAAGCTCGAAATCCTCACCCAGGTAGTAGTTCCGCGCCCCCGTATCTCGAGCGAACTCTTCGGGACTGCCATGAAAAACGACCTGCCCATCGTACATCAGGTAAACGCGGTCGGTAATCGCAAGGGTTTCACGAACAGAATGGTCAGTGATGAATACGCCCAGGCCGCGTTTCTGGCGCAGCTCCTGAATGAGCGTCTGGATATCGTTGACATTCTTGGGGTCAACGCCGGTAAAAGGCTCATCGAGGAGGATGAAATCCGGATTAGTCGTAAGCGCCCGGGCAATCTCCAAGCGCCGGCGCTCTCCCCCGGAAAGTGTATAGGCGTACTTGTCCTTGAGATGCTGAATATGGAACTCTTCCAGCAGGGACAGGGCCGTGTCCAGCTGCTTCTTTTTCGGCAGCGGCTGGTGTTCAAGGATGGCTAGCAGATTTTCCAGCACGGTCATGCGCCGGAATGCCGAGGGCTCCTGAGGAAGATATCCCAACCCTAAACGCGCCCGCCTGTGCATAGGGAGGCGGGTTACGTCCTCACCTCGCAGCAGGATCCGCCCCCCGTTGGGGCGCACGAAACCAACAAGCATGTAAAAGGTGGTTGTTTTGCCTGCGCCGTTGGGGCCGAAGAGGGCTACGATCTCCCCCCTGCCCAAAACCAGATCTACACCTCGCACCACGTCGCGGCGACCATATCGCTTGTGCAGACCCTCAGCCGAAAGCCGCGCCTGCTGGGCGTACTCCATCTCAGGGGAAAGGGCCATTTCCATTGCGATTTATCGTACACACTGGGGCTTAAGGAGGCGTGAGAGCACCGGAAGTAGAATGCGGGTATGAACTACCTCGGTTGGGCGCTGCTTTTACTGGCGCTGGTTCTTTTGTGGCCACTTCTGGGACCGTTACTAACGGTGCTGCTGACGCTGGTGGGTCTGGCGGTGACGCTCGTGCTGGGCACCGTGCTGGCCAGCATAGGGCTAATTCTAGCGCTGCCACTTCTATTGCTGGGCCTTTTCGTCGCTGCTCTGCGCTGGGTACTGCCCCTTGGAATCCTCATCCTGGGGTTATGGCTAATCTCCACGGACCGTCGCCGACAAAAGGCCTGATACCCGCCCTGGGAGGTGGAGGGGTCCGGGGCTTCGCCCACCTGGGTGCGCTGCGGGCTTTGCGTGAAGCGGGTCTGCCTATAGCCGGGGTAGCGGGCAGCTCGGCGGGGGCGTATGCAGCAGCCAGCCTTGCCCTGGGGCTGCCTCTGGCGGTTGCGCCTCTAATAGAGCACGTAATAGACCGTGATCTGGCTAATTTATTTTTGGCGAATGGCAATCGGCTGCTAAGGGCGGCCAGAGTCCAAAGCCGCCTGTTCAAGGCGCTTCGCCGTACCGCCATTGACGACGCCAAACGCCTGCGCGAAGGGCTGCTGACGTTCTATGGTGATGTTCATATAGAGGATGCAGGCGTACCGCTGGCCATCAACGCCGCAGACCTCCACACCGGTGAAGTGGTTGTGTTAAAGAAGGGGCCGCTGGTAAAGGCGCTTATGGCCTCCAGCGCCATTCCCGGCATTTTCCCGCCGGTTGAGTGGCGGGGGCGGTTGCTGGTCGACGGGGACGTCGTCGAGAAGGTGCCCGTCACCGCTGCCCGGGAACTGGGGGGCGACCCGATAGTGGGCATAGACGTTTCCAATCCCCGTCGAAACAATAGACCGAGGAACTCGTTCGAGGTCATGCTCATGGCCGGCGAGGCCTCCATCAACCGCCTCAAAGAGCTGGCCCTCGACCGCGCCGACTTTGTCCTTTCTCTTACCCCCAAACAACCAGTGGATACTTTTGACTACAGTCAAGCCAGACTGCTGTTTTCGTTCGGATACGAGCAAACCCGGAAGAGCATTCCCGTGCTGCAAGGTCTGCTTGCTCCTAAGCGGCGCGGCTTACTGGTCTGGCTGCAAAAGATATCCGGTCGCAGCCAGCATCAAACCCAGTAACGCCAACCCCAGGCCGTCCCCGGGGTATCCCGTCCAAAAAGCCAGCACGGAAAAGAGTCCCCATAGCATGGGAAGGGCCGCCAGGGAAAGTGCCGCCACCCGCTTTTCGGCGGGGTCACCGGTAGAAAGCAGAATACGCCGGTAATAAAGCAGCCCCGCGCTGAGCGCGATAGCGCTCAACCACCAAACTAGCGGCATCCAGCGCGGCCAGCCACCCGGAGCAGGCAGCAACCCCGCGGTTGCGGCGGCGAAAAGAACCGCCGCTGCGTTCAAACCCAGTAACCACAGGTATACCCGACGGGTGGAGTTCACGCTGTCAGGCTAATGCAAAATTCGCGCCAGGAACGCTTGCGTGCGCTCATGCTGCGGGTTCGAGAAAACCTGGTCGGGTTCGCCCTCCTCAATTATCTCCCCCATGTCCATGAAGATTACGCGGTCGGCGACCTCGCGGGCGAAACCCATCTCATGGGTGACTACCAGCATGGTCATACCGCTCCTGGCCAGCTCCTTCATGGCATCAAGCACCTCACCCACCATCTCAGGGTCGAGTGCGCTGGTGGGTTCGTCAAATAGCATTATCTTTGGCTGCATGGCCAGCGCCCGGGCGATGGCTACGCGCTGTTGCTGTCCACCGGAGAGCTGGGCGGGATACTTTTCGGCCTGGTCTGCAATGTCCACCCGCTCGAGCAGCTCCATCGCTATCTGTTCCGCCTTCTCGCGGGGCCACTTACGTACTATGCGGGGTGCGAGGGTGATGTTTTCGAGCACGGTCATGTGCGGAAACAAATTGAAACTCTGGAATACCATACCGACTTCTTTGCGCACCGCGTCGATGTTGCGGACGTCGCGGTTGAGCTCGATACCGTCCACGACTATCCTGCCCTTTTGGATCTCCTCCAGGCGGTTGATGGTGCGGATGAGAGTGCTCTTTCCCGACCCCGAAGGACCGATGACCACCACTACTTCACCTTTCTGCACGTCCAGATTGATGTCTTTCAAAACGTGCAGGGCGCCGAACCACTTGTTGACGTTCTCCATGCGGATTATCGGTTCCATGCGTGCCTCCAGCTTAGCGGGTACCAAGGCCCATGGCGCGCTCGAGCCTGCGACTGGCGTAGGACATGAGGGCCGCGCCCACAAAGTAAACGAACATCACGAATAGCAGCACCTCACGGTCCGTTCCCAGATATTTGGGATTCTTGGTCACCGTGAGCGCCATATACAGGAGGTCGAATAGGCCGAGGATGTACACCAGCGACGTGTCCTTGAAGATGGCGATTTCCTGCCCGATGAGCGCGGGGATAACGGAACGGATGGCCTGCGGCAGAATGATGAAGCGGGCCGACTGCGAACCGGACAGCCCCAGAGCCCAAGCAGCCTCGTACTGCCCCTTAGGCACCCCCTGTATGCCACCCCGCACGTACTCGGCCAGGTAAGCGGCGGCGAACATGGAGAAACCGATGCTGACAGAAATCAGATCGGGAAGACGCCACTGTTCCGGCACGAAGAGCGGCACCATGATCCAGGACAAGAACAGCACCGTTACAAGGGGCACACCGCGTATGAGTTCGATATAGAGGACAGACAGCGTTCTGAACACCGGCAATTTTCCGGTGCGCCCCAGCGCCAGCAGCAACCCGAAAGGAAAAGCCATCAGGCTGACGCCCACGGTGATCAGTACAGTGAGAAAAAACCCGCCCCACTGGTTGGGGTTGACCGCGGACGGCAGCACAAAAAGGAGAATCAGGGCAACCGCGGCCAGCGGCGTAAGGAAACGGCGCGGCACCAGGGGTCCAAGCAGCATTCCCGCTGGCAATGCCAGAAGCGCCAGCGCCAGCCAGAAGCGCGTGGAAGGAAACACGGCCGGCCATATAAGCGCATAAAGAACCAGCGCACCCGCCCACATCCACAGGGGCGGCCGCACACGGGTAGAGTTACCGTAGAGCAATCCCGCGACCAGCAAGGTAAGGACCAGCATTGCCCACACGCGCCAGACCTCTTCCGGAGGAAAGGGGCCAACCATCAGCAGGCGCATGTTGTCGGGCACCACACTCCACTTCGCCTCGTAAAAGGCCCAGTGCAAAATTCCCTTTGTCGATACGTAAAGAAAGGCCAGCGTAACCAGTGTCAGCACCGAGTTGAAGACGCCGTTGAAGAGATTTTCCCTGGCCCAGTTAATAGCCTTCATCGCGCCGCCCCCACGAGCGCCACGTGCGTGTTGTACCAGTTGATAAAGGCGCTTATTGAAAGACTGATGGAAAGGTAGACCGCCATAACGATCAGTACGCCCTCGAGACTCCGCCCGGTCTGATTGGCCAGAGTGCCATATACGTTGAAAAGTTCGGGAAAGCCGACAGCGATAGCCAGCGAGGAGTTCTTGGTCAGGTTGAGATACTGGTTGCCCAGCGGGGGTACGATTATCCGTAATGCCTGCGGCAAAATTATCAGGCGCAAAGTCTGGCCGTAACTCAAACCCAGGCTGGCTGCCGCTTCCCACTGCCCCTTCGGAAGGGATTGGATGGCCCCGCGAACTATCTCGGCTATATAGGAGGCGGTATATATCGTAAGCGCCAACAGAACCGAGCTGAACTCAGGGGATAGCAGCGCCCCGCCCCTAACGCGGAAGCCCTGCTTAACCGGTGTCGAGAGCGATACCGGCATCTGCCCCGCAACAACCAGCCCCAGCGCCCAGGCCGCCGCCGGTACCACCCAATAAAGCCAGCGGGGGGGTTTCCAAACCGCACGCACCAGCCATAGCCCGATCCATAGATACAGCCCCCAGTAGAAAAAGGGGCTGAACTGCGCCCATGCCGGGGTAGTGGCCACCCAAGGAACCGCCATGCCCTTGTTGCTGAGGATAAATCCGTACCACTCGCCGGCCTGGCGCAGCGGCGGCATCTTGTTGAAGACTGCCAGATACCAGAAGATCATCTGCACCAGGAGCGGGGTGTTGCGCACGAACTCAACGTATGCAAAAGAGAGGCGGTTCACCAGCCAGTTGCTAGACAGCCTGCCCACGCCTACGAGCACCCCCAGGATGGTGGTAAGCACGATACCGGTCAACGACACTCGCAGCGTGTTTATCAAACCCGCCAGAAGCACCTGCCAGTTTGCGTCGGAAGGTTGAAAGGCCCGGAATATCCAGCCACCACCGTCATTGGCGAGCGTGACCCCCTCGCTTATAAGAAAGCCTGATTCCTCGAACAAGAAGGCGAAGCTGAACTCGAGCCCGCGCGCCCGCATACCTCTGTAGGCCGTGTAACTGAGGAATGCCAGCACAGCAAGAACCGCGAGCAACAGGAGAATCTGGAAAATGATCCCGAGCTTGCGCTCGTCTTTCCAAAAGGGAACTGTAGGTCCGGCTTCGGTCATGATACCCTCTAGGCGAGCGGCCCCCGCAGGGGCCGCCGCCATTAGCTAACGATCAACGGAACGGTGGCGAGTAGATGAGGCCGCCCTGGCTGTAGGGAGCGTTGAGACTGCCCGCGCGCGGGATGAAGAAGGGGCTGTCGGGACCAAGGTGGCGGTTGTAAATTTCGCCGTAGTTGCCTACGTGCTTGATTACCCGGGCCACGAAGTCATTGGGCAACCCCAGACCTTCACCCAAAGTTCCCTCGACGCCCAGGAAGCGGCGGATGCCGGGGTTGGTGCTCTTGAGCATATTGGAGAGGTTTGCCTGGGTAATACCGAACTCCTCGGCCTGGAAGGTGGCATAGACAATCCAGGTGAGAGCGTCGCGCCACTTGCTGTCATTCTGGAAGGTGAAGCCCGCAAGCGGCTCCTTGGAAAGGGTTTCGGGCAGGATGACCAGGTCGTCCGGGTTCGGAGCCTTGGCCTTCCACCCCACCAGGCCCGACTTGTCGGTAGTGATGGCATCGCAGCGCCCCGAAAGCAAGCCGTCAAAGGAGCGGCTGAAATCTTCGAAGGTAATCAGCTTGGTACCCAGGTGGTGGGCCCGATCTACGTCGGTCCAGTTCTTTTCCGTGGTGGTGCCCTGGTTGGTGCATACGGTGGCGCCCTTGAGGTCGAATACGGACTTGACCCCCAGGTCCTTGCGCACCATCACCCCCTGGCCGTCATAGAAGTTGACGGGAAGGAAGTCCACGCCCACGGAGCCGTCGCGGCTGGTAGTAACGGTGGTATTGCGGAAGACGACGTCCACCTTGCCCGTCTGAATGGCGTTGAAACGCACCTTCGCGGTCAGAGCCACGTACTCGACCTTGTTCGGGTCGTTGAAGAGCGCGGCTGCAACGGCCTTACAAAAGTCAACGTCGAACCCTTCATAGCTACCGGTCTTTTCGTTGATAAACCCAAAACCGGGCGCGCCGCCATTGACGCCGCAGATCAGCTTGCCGCGCTGCTTAACGACGTCAAGCCGCGACTGCTGCGCAAAACCGAGTAGCCCCAACGACAGTACGGCCAGCAAAACGAGCAGTTTCCTCATGAGCTTCTCCTTCCTAATGCATTATGCCCTTGCATTTTGCATGAAGCGCAAGGCTATGTCAAGAAAAGTGCATTCTGTTGCACCGGCGCTATGCGGTCGTCCCCCGCCGCGCCATCTCCCGCTCGAGCCAGTCGGTAAAGAAGGTGAGCACGGTGGTGAGTATCAGGTAAATAGCCGCCACCGCCACGTACACCTCCACCGGTCGGAACGTTATCGATATCATCCGCTGCCCCTGATGCACCAGCTCCAGCAAGGTGATTACCGAAGCCAGGGAACTGTCTTTGAGAAGGGCGATGACGTTATTCACCAACGGTGGCACCACTATCTTGATGGCCTGGGGAACAATAACGTAGCGCATTACCTGAAAAGGGCGCATCCCCAGGGACATGGCCGCCTCCCACTGGCCCTTGGCTATGGCCTGGATACCGGCGCGCACCACCTCGGCGTTGTATGCGCCCACGTTGACGCTGAGGGCGATAAATGCGGCCCAGTAAGGGGTGAGGACATCCTGGATAGGTGGCAGCCCCCAGGGCTGTGCGAGCTTCCACAACGGCTCGATTAGGAAGGGTAGTGCGTTGTATGCAAACAGTATCTGTACCAGTAGCGGGGTACCGCGGATGACCCACACGTAGAACTGAGCCGGCCACCTGAAAAGCGGGTTCTGCGAGAGCCGCGCTATGCCGGCGATCAGCCCCAGAGCAAGCCCCGTAAGGGAGCTGATTACCGTAAGTTTTATGGTTATCTCGGCCCCCAACCTGAGGTTGTGAGCAAAGTTGGGCACCTTGCTAGCGGTGAAATTGGTGGCCGTGAAATACCACCTGAGAACCGCCTCTATACCCGCAAAAAATGCTACGTAGGCTATAGCCAGCACCACCAATGCAGCGCCGGCAACTATTAAGAACTTGAGCAGCCTCATTCCCGCCTCCAGGGCTCGCAAGAGCCCGGGGGTCTAATGACCCCCGGGCCTGTCGTGCGGGATTACTTGCAGCGAATGTCCTTGCCGAACCACTTATACGATATCTGTTCGTAGACGCCGTTTTCCTGTATCTTGTCCAGCGCCTGGTTAAGGGCGGCAAGCAGCAGGCTGTTGCCCTTGGCCACGGCCATGCCGATGCGCTCCGTATTGAGCAGGCTGGATATCTGGAGATTGAGGTTCCGCGACTGAATGGCTTCGATGGCGGTGAACTGATCGGTTATCCAGGCGTCGATGCGACCCATCATGAGATCCTGCACCGCATCCGGGTTGGTTTGGTAGGTCTTGATCTCCCTGGCGGCGAACTGTTTGGCAAACTCCTCGAAGGTGGTTCCCAGCTGCGCGCCGATTACCTTACCCTGCAACTCCGCGGGGGTCTGCGGGCCACCCGGCTTGGAAACGATTACATTACCGGTGCAGTAGTAGGGCTTGGTGAAGTCGACCGCCTTGGCGCGCTCCTCTGTAATCGTATGCGAGGCGATCACGAAATCGAAACGACCCTGATTGAGAGCAATAAGCATGGTGTCCCAGGCATGCGCCTTCCAATCGGGCTCCAGGCCCAGCTGCTTGGCAATGGCGTTACCTATGTCGATATCGAAACCCTTGAGGTTATTTTTGTCATCAAAAAAGTTGAAGGGAGGAAAGGCTCCTTCGGTGCCGATAAGAATCTTGCCGCTCTGCTTGATCTCCGGAAAGGTGCGGAACTTCTGCGCCATGCCCAAAGAACCTAGGACCAGAATGAGCGCTGCCATCCAGATAATTTTCTTCATGTGCATACCTCCTTGAACTGCATACCTCCTTGAACCACGGTATGATTATACGCGCTCGCGTCCTGAGCGCAAATCACGTAGACTGCAAGGTTATGGATCTGGAAGCCGTCATCGAAAAACTCGTTCCCGGTGGTTTGGGCCTGGCCCGCACCCCCGAAGGAGTGCTGCTGGTGCGCGGCGTCCTGCCCGGGGAACGCGTGCGGGTGCGAGCGGAGCGCAAGAAAAACCACCTCGAGGGCGAGGTGCTGGAGGTGCTCGAACCCTCGCCCGACCGCGAGGACCCGGGCCTGCCGCCGGGCGCGGACCTGCCGCTCGGCTACCAGGCCCAGCTGCCCGTGAAGGAATGCTTCGTGCGCGAGTCGCTGGCGCGGGTGGCGCGGCTGGAGACCGAGGTGCAGCCCATCCACCCCTCCCCCGCCCCGCTGGGCTACCGCACCGCCGCCCAGTTCGCGCTCCACCCCCTGGGGGGGCTGGCCTACCGGGTTCCCGGCTCGGACAAACTGGTGCGGGTGGAGGACGACCCGCTGCTGACGGAGCCGCTGCGGAAGGCCCTCAGGCTTTTGAACACCTGGCCGCTGGTGGGTCTGGAAGAGGTGGCCCTGCGTGGCAGCCTGCTCACCGGTGAGGTGCAGCTGGGTCTGGTCGGCGGCAAGGCGCGCCACTTTCGCAAGGCCGCCGAGGGGCTGGTGAAGGCCGGGATCGCCGGGGTCTGGTGGGGTGCGGCCGACCCGCGCGGCCGTTTCCGCGGCCCGACGCGTTTTCTGACGGGCAAGGAGACGCTGCTCGAGCGCTACGGCGAGCTCGAGGTGCAGGTAGACGTGGTCAGCTTCGCCCAGGTGAACCCCCCGGCCGCGGCGGCGCTCTACGCCGAGGCAGCGAAGCTGGCCGGCAGCGGAGAGAAGGCGATCGAACTCTACGGCGGCTCGGGAGTGCTGGGCTTCTTCCTGGCCAAGAACTACGCCCGGGTCACCGTTACCGACCTGAACAAGCGCAGCATCGAGAAAGGTCGCGCCGACGCGGCGCGGCTGGGGCTCGCGAACGTCCGCTTCGCCCGCGCCGACGCCCGTGAGGCCGCCCGCTTCGGCCCCGCCGGGCTGGTGGCCGCAGACCCGCCGCGCACGGGGCTGGCGCAGGAGACGCTGGCGGCGCTGGTGGAGCTAAAACCAGAAAAGATCATCTATATCGCCTGCGATCCCGCCACCTGGGCGCGCGACGTGGCCCGGCTCGCAAAGCGCGGCTACCGCCTCGAGTTCGTGCGGCCCTACGACTTCTTCCCCTACACCCACCACGTCGAGGTTCTCAGTTACTTGACCAAGTCTACTTGACCAAGTTAAACTGCAGACATGAAGCGGGTCGTCAACGTCGCCGAGGCCAAGGCCAAGCTCTCCGAGCTGCTGGAAGCGGCGCTGCGGGGGGAGGAGGTCGTGCTGGCGAAACGGGGCAAGCCGGTTGCCAAGCTCGTGCCGCTGTCCGAACGCAAGCGCGAACTCGGTTTTCTGGCGGGCCACGTGCCCGACAGCTTCTTCGAACCCCTACCCGAAGAGGAGCTGGAGGCGTGGGAACCGACTTCCTCGTAGACACGCACGTTCTGCTCTTTGCCTTTTACGAACCCCACCGGCTATCTGCTACGGCACATAAGGCCATCGAGAACCCCGACCACGTCCTTTACGTGTCCAGCGCCTCGGCCTGGGAGATTGCCACCAAGCACCGGATCGGAAAACTCAACTACCCCGACTTGAACGTAGAGGAGCTGCTTCTCGAATACCCTGCGCATCTGGCGCGGTTTGGCGCGGTCGAGCTCGCCATCCTGAGCACTCACGCCCTCTACGCGGGAAGCATGAAGGCCCCCCACAAGGACCCCTTCGACCGCATCCTCGCCGCCCAGGCGCGGCTGGAGAACCTGACCGTCATCAGCGCCGACCCCGCCTTCGACGCGCTGGGCGTGCGCCGGCTCTGGTAGAATCGCCTCCGTGCTGGCGCGTCGCATCGTCCCCTGCCTCGACGTCCACGAAGGCCGCGTGGTCAAGGGCGTGAACTTCGTCAACCTGGTCGACGCCGGCGACCCGGTCGAGGCCGCCGTGGCCTACGACCAAAGCGGGGCCGACGAGCTCGTCTTCCTCGACATCACCGCCACCCACGAGAACCGGCCGCTGGTGCTGGAGATGGTGCGCCGGGTGGCCGAGCGCGTCTTCATTCCCTTTACCGTCGGCGGCGGGGTGCGCAGCCTCGAGGACGCGCGGGCGCTCCTGCTCGCGGGCGCCGACAAGGTGAGCGTGAACTCGGCGGCGGTGGCGCGGCCCGGGCTAATCCGCGAGCTGGCCGAGCACTTCGGCTCGCAGGCGGTGGTGCTGGCCATCGACGCGAGGCGCGTCGGGCCCGGCCGCTGGGAGGTCTACGTCGCCGGCGGGCGCAAGCCCACGGGGCTGGACGCGGTGGCCTGGGCGCGCGAGGGCGAGCGGCTGGGCGCGGGCGAGATCCTGCTCACCAGCATGGACGCCGACGGCACCAAGGCCGGCTACGACCTCGAGCTCACCCGCGCGGTGGCCGAGGCCGTGCGCGTTCCCGTCATCGCCTCCGGCGGCGCGGGCGCTCCCGAGCACTTCGCCGAGGTCTTCGAGGAGGCGGCGGCCGACGCCGCGCTGGCGGCGAGCGTCTTCCACTTTGGCGAGATCCCCATTCCCGAGCTCAAGCACTATCTGGCCCGGCGCGGCATCCCCATGCGGGAGGACATCGAATGAACCTGGACGCGGTCAAGTTCGACGAACGCGGGCTCGTGCCCGTCGTCATACAGGACGCCGGCTCCGGTGAGGTGCTCACGCTGGCGTGGGCCAACCGCGAGGCGCTCGAGCGCACCTTGCAAACCGGCCAGACCCACCTCTACTCGCGCAGCCGCCAGGCGCTGTGGAAGAAGGGCGAGACCTCGGGCCACGTCCAGGACCTGGTGGAGATGCGGCTCGACTGCGACGGCGACGCAGTGCTCTACCGCGTGCGCCCCCACGGCCCCGCCTGCCATACCGGCGCGCGCAGCTGCTTCCACAACCCCGTCACCCCCGAGGCGACCCCGCCCCTGGGCTGGGTGCTCGAGCAGGTCTGGCGCACTATCCAGAACCGCCTCGAAACGATGCCCGAGGGCTCCTACGTCGCCAGGATGCACGCTGCGGGCCTCGACCGCATCCTCAAGAAGATCGGTGAAGAAGCGGGCGAGGTGATCATCGCCGCCAAGAATCCGGACGACGGCGAGCTCGCCTGGGAAGCCAGCGATCTGTTATTTCACCTGCTGCTTACCCTCGCCGAGCGGGGCCTGACCCCAGAAGACCTCGCCCGGGTGCTCAATGAACGGCACCAACCCGCAAAAAAACCCTAGAGGTCTGGCCGGTCCCTGCAGACCTTTGTTAGTCTTAAAATATGAGTATAGAAAACAAACTGGTACTCGAGGTCGTCCGCGTAACCGAACAGGCCGCCCTGGCGGCCAGTCGTTTTTCTGGCAAGGGCGACAAACACGCCGTGGACGAAGCCGGCACCGAAGCGATGCGAAAACAGCTTAACCAAATGGAAATCAGCGGCACGGTGGTGATCGGCGAAGGAGAAATGGACGAAGCCCCCATGCTTTATATCGGCGAACAGCTGGGGCTGGGCGGGATCGAAGTTGACATCGCCGTAGATCCGGTCGAGGGCACCAACATCACCGCCAAGGGGCTGCCCAACTCGGTTACGGTCATCGCCATCAGTGAAAAGGGCGGCCTGTTTCACGCGCCTGACATGTACATGGACAAGCTCATCGTCGGACCGCCAGCCGCCGGCAAGGTAGACCTCGGCTGGCCGGTTGACGCCAATCTCAAAGCACTGGCACTCTCGATGAACCGCAACGTCGAAGACCTGGTCATAGTCGTTCTCGATCGCCCGCGCCACGAAGAGCTGATCCGTGAGATTCGCGAGGCCGGCGCAAGAGTGAAGCTGATAGGTGACGGCGACGTCATCGCCGCACTCGCGGCGGCCATCCGCGGTACGGGTGTGCATGCGGTCATGGGCTCGGGGGGCGCACCAGAAGGTGTTCTCGCCGCTGCCGCACTCAAGTGCCTGGGGGGCGAGATCCAGGCCCGCTTCCTGCCGGCCGACGATGCCGAACGCGAACGACTGCGGGAGATGGGTGGTGACGAAAACAAAATCTATCACACCGACGAGCTCGCCCCCGGCAACGAAATCGTCTTCGCGGCCACAGGTATAACCGACGGCGACATTCTAGAGGGCGTGCGCTTTTTTGGCGGCGGCGCCCGCACCCATACCGTAGCCATGGGTCACAGCACCCGGGTAGTACGTTTCATAGACACTATTCATTTAATGGAAGCTGACGCCCGCGTAATCATTCGTGTCTGAGGCGATCGTAGCGCCCCGCAAGCGTCCGCAGACGCCAGGCCGTTTCCGCGCTCAAATCGCCCTCCGCCAAACGCCAGGTCCAGTTCCCCGAAGCGCGAGCAGGGTGGTTTAAACGCGCCACAGAACCCAGGCCGAGGGCGTCCTGCATTGGAAATACCGCCATTCGGCAGGGGCTTTGGAAAACCAGTTCGATGAGCGCCCAGGGGGCGTCCGCGCAGCTCCTGAACGATATACCACGCCCTTCCAGATACCTGCGCATGAAGTCCAGCTGCCCACCCGGGGCATGCTCGCACCAGCCCCGGGTGGTGTCGTTGTCATGCGTTCCGGTATACACCACACAGGAACCATCCTTCGGATGATTGTGCGGCAGGAAGGGATTTTCCGAATCCGAAAACGCGAACTGCAAAACCTTCATTCCCGGCAAGCCGAAGCGATCGCGCAACGCCTCTACCTCGGGGGTTATCACTCCAAGGTCTTCTGCCAGGACCGGAACCGACCCCAGCTCGTCCAGCAACTTTCGAAAAAGGTGCTCACCGGGTGCCTTTTTCCAGCGACCGTCACGTGCGGTCGGTGCGCCAGCAGGCACCGCCCAGTAGGCCTCGAAACCGCGGAAATGGTCTATACGAACCAGATCCGTCAGCTTCAGGGCGTGGCGGATACGCCGCAGCCACCAGCGAAAGCCCGTCTTCTCCAGCTCCTCCCAGTCATAAAGCGGATTCCCCCAAAGCTGGCCGTCGGCGCTGAAGTAGTCGGGGGGGACGCCAGCCACCGAGACGGGATCGAGGTTTTCGTCGAGCATAAAGAGCTCGGGATGCGCCCAGACGTCCGCCGAGTCGCGGGCGGTGAAAATGGGCATGTCGCCCACCAGACCTATACCCATAGCGCGCACCTCTGCGCGCAGCTCGCTCCACTGTGCAAAGAAGAGCCACTGAACCCAGCGCTGAAAGGCGATTTCCACAGCCAAACGCTCCCGGGCTGCGGCAAGCGCAGCGGGATCACGGCGTTTTAGGGGCTCAGGCCACGACCACCAGGGCGCTCCTTCGTGCTCGCGCTTGCATGCCATGAATAGGGCAAAGTCATCGAGCCACTCCGCATTCTCGCGCTCGAAGTCCGCCAGCCGGCGAGTTTCTTCGTCCGACGCCCGCTCCCCAAATGCAACGTAGGCCTCCCGCAGTAACGGCCAGATCCAGCGATAAACTAGGCCGTAGTCTACACGCGGAAAAGGCCCCCCCGGCGCAGCGGCATCTTTCAACCAGCCGCTGGCCGCAAGTTCGCGCACGTCAATCAGGTAGGGGTTGCCAGCGAAAACCGAGAACGACTGATACGGGGAATCACCGTAACCGGTAGGCCCAAGAGGTAGCACCTGCCACCAACCAGCACCGGCATCACGCAGCCATTCCAGAAAAATCCGAGCCTCTTTTCCCAGGTTGCCAATCGGGTAGGGGCCGGGGAGCGAAACGGGGTGCAACAGGACACCGAAGCTGCGTGAAATATCCATGCGTCAATGGTAATGCCTCTACTGCTCAGCGCAGCCGCGCCCAGGGCGGCACCCAAAGAAACCAGGTGCGATATGGAGTTAGATCGAGCGGCCTCCCTGAGGCGTCTTCGAGCACCAGTCCGCCTTGCACCCTCCATACAAGCGGAATACGCCTGCCCTCGATATAGAGCGCACCGTGTCCCTTGCTCAGGTCCACCTCGAGGCGCCCCTCGGAATCGACCACCCGGGCATCGACGCGCAACACCGCCACGGCCGTTACCCGAACCGCTCCGCTGCCGCGGACCAAGCGGCCGTTGCGGTACCAGGCATAACCACGGCCGTCATAGCGGAAAGCGCTCACGTAGTCGGGAGCATAGCGCACCTCTACCCGCTCGCCGGTCGGTGCGTCTTCTGGAGGCCGGTAGGCTTTGCCGGAGAGGGTACGCTTTCTCTCTAGCCGCAACCGGTGCAGCTGCTGGCGCACCTGCGGTCCTTCGACATAGGTGTTATGCGGCGGGCTTCGTTTGGGATCGCGCTTGAAAAGCGGATCGAAAAGACCGTCGAAGGTCACCATCTTATTTCTTTCTATCATCGCCAGCGCCTCAGGACTGCCACCGACGTGCAGCAACACTGCGCCCATGGCACCGGCCAGACGTAGAATGTAGGGCCGCGCCGAGCGCACAGGGCCCATTCTTCCCTTCTCCCCGCCTTCATAGCACACGAGCAAGCGGGTAATGCCACCCTCTACGGGAACTTCGTGCACCTGAACGGCCCATTCCAGGCCCCACTGGGGGAAGGCGGCAGCACTGTTGTCCATGGAGACCAGGATCGGCCGCAAACGCACGATCTTATAAGGTTTCTCTCCGGGGCCTATCGCACCCCCCCGCTCGCCCCCCTCTTGAGGGCTGGCTGCTGGCAGTGGTTGGGGAGCTGGTGCGCCGGCCGCCTGCGGCGGAGACGGCGCTGGGGGGGGCGGTGCGAAAACCGGTGGAGCCGGCGCTAGGGGTGGGGGTGCGGTTCCTGGAACGCCCGGCGCGCCGCCACCTGGAGGCGTAACAGAAGACGGCGGCGCGGGAGCAGGCGTGGCAATCGGGGACGGGGAGGCGGGGCCGGGTACCGGCGCTGGCGGGGCTGGCGACGGCGCCACTTCGCCGGAAACGGGTGCCGGCTCGATACCCGGTGCCTCCGGTACGGGTTCGGGAGCCGGAGGCGCATCCCCAGCCGGAACCTCCGAGAGCTGGGGTTCGCTTGCGGATGGCTGCGGCTGGAAGGGCACGGGGGCGGTCTCGGGCGCCGGTCCCGGTTCCTGTACTGGTTCCGGAGCCGGCGGCGCTGCAGGGGGAGGCGAAGGTGGTGGGCTCTCCTGGGGCCGGGGAGTAGGTTCGGGTTCGGGGCTCGGGGCGTCTGCAACCGGTTGCCGCGCGGGTGTGGGAGCAGGCTCCACGGCCTGCTCAACCGGGGTTTCGGGTGCCGCGGGCAGGGTCGGCAGGGGGGGCGGGTCCGGCTGTTCAACGGGCTGAGCCAGCGGGGGGGCTTCGGGAACGGGCTCAGGAACACTTGCCGGCGTTTCCTCACCGGCAAGCGGTGCCCCCGGGCCCAGCTCCAATAGCAGGTAGCCTGTAGCCTCCGGCTCCGGCGGAACCGGAGTCCATACGAGCATCAGGAATACGAACGTCAGGAACGCGGTGGCCGCCAGCGCAAGCAGCGCCGCCCTGCGCTTGCGTTTTTGCTCGGTGATTGGCTGGCGCACACTACCCGTCATCATTGCTCCGTTAAGGCACTGCGGCCACCGCAACGCGCTTGGCGCCAGCGCGACGGATGATGTCCATCACCTGCACTACCCGGCCGTGCGCTGCCTTGCGATCAGCACGAAGAATCACGGTGCCCACCGGATCCTCGGCGAGAGCGGCGCGCAAAGCGGCCAGCAGTCCAACGTCGTCAACAGCCTCCCCTAGCCAAAAAACCTGGCCGTCAGCCTTCACCACTACCGTAGGTGCGCCCTCGGGTTGCGCCTCACCGCTCATGGCCCGGGGAAGGTCGATGGGGAGGCCGGTTTCTGGTGTAATGAAAGTGCTGCTGACCATAAAGAAAATGACCAGTAGGAAGACGATGTCCACCAGGGGCGCCAGATTGATGCTTGGCTCCCGCCTACGCCTGCGGCTCGCCATTCCTCACCTCTGCCAGGATGCCCAGCAGCTCCTCGCGACGCTGCTCCAGTTCGCTCAAGATATCGTCCACGCGTCCGGCCAGGTAATGATAGGCGATCAGCGCGGGAATGGCTACTATCAATCCGGCGGCGGTGGTGAAAAGCGCCTCACCGATACCGCCGGCAAGCAGCTTGGCCGTCGTCTGCCCCTGGCTGGCCAGCACGTTGAACGCGCGGATCATGCCGCTCACGGTCCCCAAAAGCCCGAGAAGCGGTGCTACCTGCGCGGTTACGCTGAGCACACCAAGACCGCGCGCCAAACGCGATTCTTCCTCCAAGAGCGCCGCCTTGAGCGCCGCATCAACCGCGGTCACGCCAAACGGCACACGCGCCAGCCCTGCAAGCATGAAACGCCCCAGAGTCCCGCCGTGAGCACGAGCAGCCTCCAGAGCCACGTCAATCTGGCCTCGCCGCACGGCGGCGTCTACCTCCCGCATTAATCTCTCACCCCCTACTTTTTCACGCCGAAGCGCCAGATAGCGCTCGAAAAATACATAAGCCGCATATACGGTGAGCAGGAGCAGGAAACCCAGGATCCAGCCCCCTTGCTGAAGCTGCAACATAACGCAATGGTACCGCCGCGCTATGAGAACTGCTTTACCCCAGCTCGCGGTAGGATGGTGTGCGTGAACAGAATCCTCGACTCCAAACTCGAACATGTCGCCGCCAAGGTCTATTCGGGTGAGCGCCTGAGTTTCGAGGAGGGGTTAGAACTGTTCAAGACCCGTGATCTAAACACCCTCATGCGCCTGGCTGACCACGTGCGCCGCGAAAAACATGATGATCGCACCTATTTCGTACATTCCCTGCGATTTTCACAGACGAACATATGCTATGTGGGATGCCCCTTCTGCGCCTTCGCCAAACGGTTCGGCGAAGAGGGGGCCTGGGACTGGAGCGTGGAGGAATCGGTGGCGTGGGTGCGCGCAAGGTACGAGCCCGGCCTCACCGAAATTCACATTTCCAGCGGCCACCACCCCAAAAAACCCTTCGGCTACTACCTGGAACTGGTCGCCGCGCTCAAGAAAAACTTCCCGGGAGTGCAGGTGAAGGCCTGGACGGCCGCCGAGATTCACCACTTTGCTAAGATTGCCAAATCGGATTACAGCACCGTCTTGAGCGAGTTGAAAGAGGCGGGCCTGGACGCCATGCCCGGGGGCGGAGCCGAGATATTCGCCGAGCGGGTACGGCGTCAGATCGCCAAAAACAAGGTAAACGCCGAGGGCTGGCTTGAGGTGCACCGTACCGCTCATGAAATGGGTCTGCCCACCAACGCCACCATGCTTTACGGCCACATAGAAACATTGGAAGAGCGCCTCGATCACATGCACCGCCTGAGACAGCTCCAAGACGAGACCGGAGGCTTCATGAGCTTCATTCCCCTCGCCTTCCAGCCGCTCGGTAACAACCTGGCCCAGAACCTGGGCAAGACCGAGTTCACCACCGGACTGGACGACCTGAGGAATCTGGCCATAGCCCGGCTCTACCTGGACAATTTTCCGCATATAAAGGGTTACTGGGCCACACTCACGGCTCCACTGGCTCAGATTTCTCTCGATTGGGGCGTTTCTGACATTGACGGAACTCTGATCGCCGAATCAATAGTGAACGCCGCCGGTGCAACCTCTGGTCGGGCGATGACCAAGGAAGATCTGGCCCAAACCATCCGTCGCGCCGGACGTCTGCCGGTAGAGCGCGATGCTGTTTACAACGTCGTGCGCATCTATAACGCGGTCGCATAACATCATGGCCTACCACATCGGCCTTCCCCACTACGCCAACACCTCCCCCCTGGTGCAGTTTCTTACCGCACCACCGGGAATAGAGCTTCGCTTCGGCGTTCCCACCGAACTCAACGGCTGGCTGCTCGAGGGAACAGTAGACCTGTCGCTGGTATCGAGTTATTTCTATCTCGAGGCTCGGGGCTCCCTGCGCGCCCTTCCCGACTTCTCGGTTTCCGTTTTGGGGGCGGTATACTCAGTCAACTTGTTCCATAAGAAACCCTGGAAAGATTTGCGCCGCATCGCCCTCACCTCGGAATCGGCTACTAGTGTGCGTCTCCTAAAATACCTGCTCGATCGCGACGGCATACCGGCAAAGCTTGAACCGGGCGGCGCCGGCCTGGAGGTGCTGGACACCTACGATGGCGTATTGTTGATTGGAGATCGCGCCCTCGCCACCTATGCCGGATTGCTGGAAAACGAACCTGCTTCGGTCCTGGATCTTCCTTCCCGATCAGGAGACCTTTTCGTCAGCGACCTGGCGATGCGCTGGTTCCATCAAACCCATCTTCCTTTCGTCTTTGCTGTTTGGGCCACCCGTGCTGGCGAACAGCCGCCTCCCGAGGTTGTCGCCCTCCTCCGCAACGCGCGCCGGGAAGGACTAGGCCGCCTCGCCCAGGTAGCCGCGTCGGAATCGGCCCGTCTCGGCATCTCCGCAGCGCTGCTACAACACTATCTCTGGAACTTTCGTTACCACCTGGAAGCCCCGGACCGCCTCGGGCTCGCCGCCTTTGCCCGGGCCACCATGCTCCCCGAACCGGACGGGTACTGGTCGGTATAGCGATACCCCCCGCCATAGCGGGGGGTGAAGGGGGGCATTGAAAAATTACCTTACTACCCGGGGAACGACGTCCAGGATGCGTTCCTTGCCGCCACGAACCACCTTCAATCTCACCTTCTGGCCGGGAGACAACCCGAAGAGCACCGCACGCAAATCAGCAATGTCGTAAATGGGGCGACCGTTGGCCTCAACTATAACGTCACCGCCCACGCCAAGTTCTATCACGTCACCGCCGGGAGTCTGCAGGTAGATGAAGTCGGTCGCCCCCTTCAGGCCTGCTTCGGCAGCGGGGCTACCGGCCTCGACCTCCTGAATCACCAGACCGTGATCGGGCATCTTGTAGCGCTTGCGTATCCGCTCGGGGTAAATGCGCGCAGGCATGACGGTAACGCCCAAACGCGGGTTGTTCTTGACGACATCCTCCGCCGTCACCTGCTTCCCGGCACGCATCTGCGGCAGGTACTTCTTGGCCAGATTGATGGGAATCGCAAACCCTATGCCGGCGAATTGCGGCACGCCGGCCGGGTTGATTATAGCAGCGTTGATACCGATGACCTCACCGCGCGAGTTGAGGAGCGGCCCGCCGGAATTGCCGGGGTTGATCGCCGCATCGGTCTGGATGAGGCGCGGGATAAGGGAACTTTCCGCGCCGGGGTTGGTGCGAATGGCCGAAACGATGCCCTCGGTTACCGTGAATTCGAGGCCGAAGGGATTACCGATGGCTATCGCCTTTTGACCAACTTTTAATTTGTCCGAGTCGCCCAGCGGTATGGGTCGCAGCATGCGCACGTCAGGCACGTCCACACGCAACAGGGCAAGGTCGAGCGGCGGGGCCGATCCCACCAATACCGCGGGGTATTCGCGCGGATCTTCATGGAACTTTACGGTGATCTCGTCCGCCCCTTCCACCACGTGATAATTGGTGAGGATGTATCCTTTTTTGTCGATCACAAAACCCGAACCGGTACCCTGGCGCGGCGGTTGAACATACGGGGCGAAGAAAGGGGCGAAGTCCTCAAAACCTGGAGGCAGACTGGGCTGCACCACCCGGGGCGCGGAAGCCACGGAAACGAAGACAACGCCGTCACCATAGGTTTCGACTATGCCTATGGTGTTGCGCTCATTTTCCAGGTACGCGCCGGGAAGCCGAAATGGCTGTATCTTCCCCACGGCGTGCGCGGCGGGCAGGCTCCATACCAGTGCAATAGCGGCCACCACGACGGCACCCGCCAGACCGACCAGTGCTTTCTTCGTTGGCATCTTACATCCACCTCCGCACCTAATCTTAGTCTAGGCTTATTAAGTTGCCGTGAGGACTGCCGCCCCGGGGTCTTCGCATGTATCCTGGAGACGTGAGGGTATTCGCAGTCAACCCCGGTTCGACGAGCACCAAGCTTGCCCTCCTTCAGGTAGACAACGAAGCAATCTTTATTCTCGAGGAAAAAGTACTCCATAATTCCCCCGTCCCCAGCATCGCTGAAGATCTGGAAAAGAGGCGGCCCGATGTGATGTCCCAGGCCTCAGCCTGGGCCCCCTTCGAGGCCATCGCGGCCCGGGGCGGGCTGCTGGGGCCGGTTCCCGCCGGGGTCTACGTTGTGGATGAGGAGATGGTGCGAATCTGCCTGGAATCACCCCACGGCGCCCATCCCGCAAACCTGGCCGCGGTGCTGGCGTTCGAGCTAGCCCGCAGCCACGGCGTTCCAGCCTTCGTTGTCGACCCGCCAACGGTGGACGAACTGGAGGCTGTTAGCCGCATAAGCGGGGCTCCCGGAATCACCCGGCGCAGCCGGGTCCACGCCCTCAATCTGCGCTATACAGCCCGCAAGGTAGCCGCGGAAGTGGGCGAGGATTTCGAAAACGTGCCCTTGATAGGCGCACACCTTGGGGGCGGCACCTCGGTGGTTCGCTTCGCTTGCGGCAGGATGGTAGACACCAACGATGCCTTGCTGGGGGAAGGCCCCTTCAGCCCCAACCGCGCAGGAACAGTGCCCGTCTACGGGGTAATAAATAAAACCGCCCGGGAGGGGCGCGAAACAGCCCGCAATTTTTTTGGGCGCGAGTCGGGATTTCTGGGGCTCCTGGGAACCGATGACCTGCGTCGGGTCGAACGGAATCTGGACGACCCCGAAGTACGTTTGATAACCGATGCTTACGCACTGCAGGTGGCAAAATACATGTTGGGCCTGGCGGCCGGTGGTAGGCCACGCGCCTTCTTCCTCACGGGAGCCGGCGCTCGTTTTGTCTACGCGGTTCAACAGATTACCAACCGCCTGAACTGGGTGGCTCCGGTACATATTCACGCCGGTGAGTTTGAAATGCAGGCTCTGGCCTCAGGAGTGAAGCGCGTGCTGAGTGGGCGGGAAGCCCCAAAGAAGATCGGTGAGGTGTTAGATGGAAGCGCTGGACTTTAGAGAAATTCAACCGCTGCGGGACATGACCGCCCTGCTTGATCTGGCGCGCCTTATCGCCCAGGTAAGCGGTCCGAAAAAAGTGGCCGTGGCCGCTGCCGAAGAGGCGCACGTCATTGAAGCTGTCAACGAGGCGCGCATAGAGGGCCTCGTGCATCCGATTCTATTTGGCAATCCGGAACGGATACGTCGCATCGCGGGGGAACTGGGGATACGCTCCCAGAACCTGGACGTTCGTCATGCCAAGAACCCGGCGGAGGCCGCCGCGCTGGCCGCCCAGGCGGTTTCCAGCGGGGAGGCCGACATCCTCATGAAGGGAATGGTGCAGTCATCCGACTTCCTGCGGGCGGCCCTGAACAAGGAGTGGGGCCTGCGCACCGGGCGTTTGCTCTCCCACGTCCTCATCTACGAAGCCAAAGGTTACGATCGGCTCTTCTTGATGTCGGACGGGGCTATGAACATCAACCCCGACCTGAAAGCCAAGATCCAGATCGTCGAGAACGCGGTGACGCTTGCCCACGTTCTGGGCGTGAACCCGCCCAAGGTTGCCCTGCTGGCTGCAGTCGAAGTGGTCAACCCGGAGATGGACACCGCGGTAGAAGACGCCATCATCGCCAAGATGGCTGACCGGGGGCAGATCAAGGGCGCAGTAATAGACGGACCCCTGGCTCTCGACAACGCGGTAAGCAAGGAGGCCGCCCGCATCAAAGGTATCAAGAGCCCGGTAGCCGGCGAGGCCGATGTATTGATCGTCGACAACATCGACGTGGGTAACGTCTTCTACAAGAGTTTAGTGTACTTCGCCCGGGTGCGCGGCGCCGGACTGATCATGGGGGCCCGCGCCCCGATGGTGCTGACCAGCCGCGCGGACCCTGAAGAGGTCAAGTTTCTCTCCCTGGCCACGGCTGTCATTGCCGCCGAACGCATGCCCCACATACACGCCGAGGCATAGCTCCGGCCGCTTCTTGCAGCAGGCGCTCCCTACTCCTGCGCTTCCTGGCCACCCAAAGGCAGACGTGCGATTTCGATAAGGTCTCCTCCATCGTCGTCGGCCACCAGGGCGACCTCACGCACGGTAAAGGACTTTCGCGGCGGTGGTGGTAACTTTTCTATCAGCTCCCGGGCTTCCTCATCATCCAACCCCAAGGCCAAGGTCAGATGAGGAATGTAGCTGGGCCCTTCGATTTCATGCTCAGGTTCCGCCAGGGGCTCGAGCGCGTGATAAAGACGCCTGAAGGGGCCACCGCCATATGCGCGCAGATATACCACCCCGCCCCCGAATGTGCGCCAATCGCCAAGACGGACCCGGAAGGGTTCGTGTCCGCGCAAAATTCCCTCGACGCCTCGGCGCAGCGCCTCCCTGCTCCAGCGCCACTTGAAAGGCTGGCGCAGGTTGAGGTGGGGTGGGCCGTATCCGGAAACGCCGTGCGCTTTGGAAAGCTGCTGCATCCATTCACTCAGGTCGTCTGGAGGCCACGCCAGGATGCCGTACACGTGAGCAGTATACTCCGCGACGCTAGGGGCCCCATTCCCGGGAGCGCTCGGGATCCCAGGGGTAGACTATCCAGGCATCGCTCTCTTCGCCGTAAAAATCGGGGGCTTCCTCGGGAAAGTGGCTGAACCGGGGCTTGTAGTGCAGCACCGCCACCGTGGGTGTCCCGCCCGCCTGCGCTACACGCTCGCGCACCGCCAGGGCCGTCTTGCCCGAATCCCAAACGTCGTCCACTATCAGGACCCGCTTCCCCAACAATAGAGCGTCTCCGGGGAACTGCAGGAAATGCGGTTCCTCCAGTGCCCGCTGATCGTCCTGATAAAACATAACCGCCGCGGTCATGACGTTGCGCAGGTCCATGGCTTCGCTAACAAGGGCGCCAGGGATCATCCCTCCTCTGGTTACGGCCAGTACCACGTCATAGTCGTCGCGGTTAAGCTGGGCGATCAACTTGCCGGCCAGCCGGGTGATATCGCTCCAATCCAGAATTATCTTATTCATTAGCCGTTCTCCTCTTCGTCCCGGTCGAGACCGAAGGTCCGGTGAATCTCGCGGGCGGCGGCCTCCGCCAACCCGGCGGGGATGATGACAGAGATACGAACCTCGCTGGTGGCAATCATCTCGATGTTCGCCCCCACCCTCGCCACCGCATCGAACATACGCGAGGGTATACCGGGGGTAGAAGCCAGCGCCACCCCCACTATCGAAACCTTGGCGATGGCCGGGTTGTAGGTAACCTCGCCCCCCATATCGGCGGTGAGCTTGCGCAGCACCTCGAGCGCATCCTCGGCGTAATCCTTGGGTACGGTAAAGGCCATCTGGGTACGGCTGGCGTCATGGCCGGGAACCCCTTGAATGATCATGTCCACGGCTATGCCGCGTGCGGCCAGAGCTTCAAAAACACGGCTGGCGATTCCCGGCCTGTCGGGAATGCCTACCAGACCGATCTGTGCCTGCCCTTCGTCTATGGCAACTCCGGTAACGGGACGGTCGAGTTTCATTGCTTCCTCCGATACGATGGTGCCTCTACTGTAATTGAAAGCACTGCGCACGTGCAGGCGCACACCGTAACGCTTGGCGTACCAGACAGCGCGCGGGTGCAGTACCTTGGCCCCTAGTGCAGCCATCTCGATCATCGGGTCGTAGGCGATGTGATCGATCTTGCTGGCTTCGGGAATGCGGTGCGGATCGGTAGTAAAAACCCCGTCAGTATCTGTGAAGATCTCAGCTTCATGCGCCCCCAATGCTGCAGCCAGCGCCACAGCAGTGGTATCGGAACCACCCCGCCCCAGCGTATTGAGCTCGCCCTCCGGAGTGGTACCCATAAAACCGCCCACAACTGCTACGTGGCCGCTAGAAATGGCGGCCAAAACTTTATCCGGACGCACCTCGACGATGCGAGCGTTGGTGTAACGCCCGTCGGTGGTTATCCCTATCTGATGCTGCACGAAAGCTCGCGCCGGCAAGCCCAAAGCCTGCAGCTGCATGGCCAGCAAAGCCGCCGAACGCTGCTCCCCGGTGGTGGTGAGCAGGTCGAGCTCGCGCGGCTCGGGCCTGGGGTTGACCCGTTTCGCCAAGGCTATCAGTTCGTCGGTGCTGCGGCCCATTGCCGACACAACGACGACCAGGTCATGGCCCTTCTCACGATAATGCTGGATACGCTGGGCGACCTTGTGGATACGGTCCAGGTCCCCAACCGAGGTTCCGCCATATTTCTGTACGATAAGCGCCATACTTGAGTGTGTATCGTATCACAAGCACGGTGGTGGATGAACGTATAATCTTGCCATGGAAACGCTGCGCATCGCACTCCTGGGCGCGGGAACGGTGGGAAGCGGTTTCGTCAAACTGCTCGACGAACAACGCGACCGCTTCCGAAAGCTGGGACTCGAACCGGCCCTGACCGGCATTCTGGTGCGCGACCCCCGTAAGGCACGCCCGGCATGGGTGCCCGAAGGTCTGCTTACCACCGACATAAACCGCGTCTTTGAAGAAGCCGATGTAGTGGTCGAACTGATGGGAGGCACCGGCAAAGCGGGAAAACTGGTACTCGACGCCCTTGGGGAAGGCCTCCCCGTAGTCACCGCCAACAAGGCGCTCCTGGCGGAACGCTGGGACCTGTTAAAAGCACACGCAATGGAAGGTCTCCTGTATTACGAGGCCAGTGTGATGGCCGGAACGCCCGTCATCGAGCCGCTCTCGGGCGCACTGCGCGGCAACCGCACGCTTGAGCTGCACGGCATCCTCAACGGCAGCACCAGCTACGTAATCAGCCGCATGGAGGACGGCCTCGGTTTTTCGGAGGCGCTGGAAGAAGCTCAGAGCAAAGGGTTCGTGGAAGAAGACCCCTTTCTGGACATAGGTGGTATCGACGCCGCCCACAAGCTGACGGTACTTGCCCGTCTAGCGGTGGACCCCGATTACGACTGGGAAAACGTACGCGACAACACGCGCGGGATCCAGGGACTGAACCGCGAACAGGTGTTTGCGGCCGAGGCTCGGGGCATGCGGATCCGCCTGGTGGCCAGCCTGACACCCGGCGATGACGGCTGGCGGGCGCAGGTACGCCCGGTCATGCTGCCCGCAACCCATCCCCTGGTGCTGGCGGCTCAGACCAGGAACGCCCTCCTCTATCGCGGCGACGCGGTGGGCGAGGTACTCATTAGCGGTGGTGGCGCAGGCAGCGCGGTAACCGCCAGCGCCGTAGTGGGCGACCTGTTACGCATGCTGGAAGGTTATCCCGGTCATCCACCGCTTCCCGCAGCCGTTCCCGCACCCGAATACAAGCCGGAACACATGGAGGAGATATAAAATGCGCCAACCTTTGCTGGAGCGCTATCGTGACCGGCTGCCGGTGGGGGCTGAAACCCCTGTAATCAGCCTGCTTGAGGGGTTCACCCCCCTGGTACCCCTCGCGGGACCGTCCGAAGCCCGTGATCGCAGCGTGCGCATCTTTGCGAAATACGAAGGGCTCAACCCCACGGGCAGCTTTAAGGATCGCGGCATGACCATGGCAGTCAGCAAGGCCGCGGAACACCGATCCGAAGCCGTGGCTGCGGCCAGTACCGGCAACACCGCCGCCTCGGCCGCCGCCTACGCCGCGCGAGCGGGCATGAAGGCTATCGTGGTTCTGCCCGCAGGCTACGTCGCAGCGGGCAAGGTGGCCCAAAGCCTGGTGCACGGCGCCCGCATAGTCCAGGTGAACGGCAACTTCGACGATGCTTTGCGGCTGGTGCGCGAACTCAGCGAACGTTATCCGGTAACGCTCGTGAACTCGGTCAACCCCTTCCGCATTCAGGGGCAGAAGACACTGGCCTTCGAAGTCGTGGAGGAGCTGGGCCGGGCCCCCGATTATCACGCTCTGCCCGTGGGCAATGCCGGAAACATCACCGCCCACTGGATGGGCTATTCGGAACTTTACGCCGACGGCACCACTGATGAACGCCCGCGCATGCTGGGTTTCCAAGCCGCCGGAGCAGCGCCCATCGTACGGGGTGTACCGGTTGAGGACCCCCAAACCATTGCCACCGCCATCCGTATCGGACGCCCGGCCAGTTGGGAGGGCGCAAGAAACGCCAGGGACGAATCGGGAGGGGCCATAGAAGCGGTTACCGACGAGGAAATCCTGCGCGCATACCACTATCTCGCCCACGGAGAAGGACTGTTCGTGGAACCGGCATCCGCCGCCAGCCTTGCCGGTGTTTGGCGCTGGTTGCGAGCAGGAAAGATCGCGGAGGGATCCACGGTCGTTCTCACTTTGACCGGGCACGGCCTCAAGGATCCGGGTACCGCCGAGCGCGAAGTTCGCCTGCCCGAACCCGCGGCGCCCGACATAGACGCCGTCGCTGCAGCAGCCGGGCTGTAGCTCGCTCTCACCTGTAAGGCGCGGTTAAACTGGTGGCATGGAAACGAATACCCGGAAGGAACCATTTCCAGGGGCCTATTACGTGGGCCTCGTAATAACGCTGGCGCTGCTGCTCTTCATGATCGTAATCGCCAGCTCCCTCCCCCCGGGACCGGCCGGGGCATTCTTCGCTTTCCTGCTGGGGTTGACGGTCAACCCCAGATATGCCCCCTGGTTCGCCCTGGCGGGATTGCTGGGGGCACTTCTCGGTTTTTGGGGTCGCGAACCCATGGTCGCCTGGGGCGGTGTAGCGCTGATGGTCGCGGAGGCCATAGTCTACGCCCGCCGACCGCGAAAAACATGAAGCTCAGCGCCGACCGCGCCACCCGGGCAATGATGAGCGCCGGGGCCGTTTTTTACGTTTACTGGAGTTTAATCGAGCCCAACGCCGCAGGGCAGACCCTGGCCGCCGGCACACTCTTCGGAGGAGCTTCCTTCACCTATGCGCCCAGACCCAGACCCGTGCCTTTCGTCGTGGGTTTTTCCGCCGTACTACTAATAGTGCACGCCCTACGCGGCAATCCGTTGCTCTTCAGTGAAGGATATGCTGCAGGCGCCGGGCTACCTCTGCTGGTCCACCGTTTCTTTACTTCCCATGAATCCGGCTAAGTTAAAAAGCCTGCTCGTTTGGGCGGCTTTACTACTTTCACTCTATTGGGGCCTGGTGGAACCAAATGATCAGGGTCTGGCGCTGGCGCTGGGATTGCTATTGGGAGCGGGGAGCCTGCTTTACCGCAAAGGGGTGGACCTGGTGGTACCGGTAGCCCTGCTTGCGCTTGCCGTGGGCGTGCTCGAGACGAAAAACGACCAGCTCGCACCCTATCTGTTAGGATTCCTGGTAGGCCTCTTCGCCCCCCTGGGCTCCGCCCGCTTCCTGCGCTAAGGAGCGCTAAGGATCTCCACGGCTTTGTCCAACTGGGCCTCGTCGCCCTCCACAAATACATCCGGCACCACGCCCCGGCCCTCCCAGGTCGGAGCGCCAACAGGCGCCAGCACACCGCTCGCCAGCATGACCACTCCGCCATCGGGCAGGCAGTAGGGAAATACGACCTCGGTGTTTCCCGCTGTGGTTTCCCCTACCAGCCGGGCGCGACCGCTGCGCTTCAGTGCCCCGGCCAGCCCTTCCGCGGCCGAGTGCACGTTGCCGTTGATCAATACCACCAGCGGCCGCGCTGTGAGAGGTTTGCCCCAAAAGGGCAGTGTAGGCTGCGGCGACACACCCTTGGTGCGGGTCACCACGCGCCAGGGCAGACCGCGAATGAATACCCCGGCAACCTCAGCCATTACGTAGGCCAGTCCGCCGGGATTGTCACGCAAATCCAGTATGTAACCCCGTACTTCCCCGGCATCCAATGTTTTTACCGTTACCTTGAGGTCATCTGCTATTTCCTGATTTACCAGATGGGGCAAGCGCAGATATATTATGCTGTCTTCCAGTTCGCGATAACTGAAGTCGTCCCAAACCGGTATTTCCTTATCGCTATCGTCGTCGGGGGTTCCAGCATCCGAGCTCTCCCCAGACCTCTCCTCGGCCGCGGACCCAGCTTCAGGCTCTACACGCTCGACCGGAAACGGTAGCGGCAGGCACAGCGCGCCCCGCAACACCCTTCTCGCTTCCAGAGGCGATAGCACCCGCGAGTGGTCGTCCCCAAGCTCTTCATACATCTCGTCCAGCAGCTCGTAAACTTCATCCCAGGATTCTGCGCTGGCAACCAGGGAGCGGTAGCGCTCACCCACGGCCCGCCAGTCCACGCCGCGGTGGCTGGTGTCCCAGTAAAACTCGTCCACTAAGCGCCAAGCCTGTTCGAAGCGATCCAGGTAGGCAGGGTTGGCGGCTAATACCCCGCCGAGGAGCAGGGATGCGATTATGACGATTCTCTTCATGCGCGGGCCTCGCTCTGCTCCCGGGTGCGGAAGAGGTCATGGAACCGTTCGGTGATAACTTCGAGCCCCTTGTCAACGGCCTTGTCCAGGTTGTCACCGGGGATTACGGGCACCCCCATCGCCCGAGCCAGCGCCTCCAGGCGGGCCTGTATCATTCTCAGCGCCCCAAAATTGGCCAGGTACTTGTCCACCGGGCGGCGCCCCTGGGTTTCCCGCTCACGCAGCCTGAAGCGGTCGCTGTGGAGCTTCTTGTCGCGAACCACGACCAGCATGGGGATCTGTACCACCTCCGACTGCAGCGGGTGGCTCAAAAACCCCGGCACCACGTGGACCCCTTCTATAACCACGGATGTACGTTCCCGGGCGTTTCGCTCTTGAATGGCACGGATGCCCACGCTTACCCGCGCCACCTGGTCCCTGAACCCCTGGAGGATGACCTCGTCCGAGGGTTCCCCCTCGAGACCCAGCACCTCAACGAGCGCCTTCCAGGCATCGAACGATGAAGTATGCAGCGTCGGCACCAGGTCACGGGTAGTGGTAGCCCGCAAAATCTCGCGCACCGAATCGCTTGATGTCATCCGGGTGATACCGAGACGAAAGGCCAAGGCCGCCGCGAGCGTGCTCTTGCCCACCCCGCTAACCCCGCCAATGAGGATATGCATGGGACGCTCGGTTCTGCGCACCGCGCGCAAAACCCGGTAGCGCTCGGCCACCTCCTCGCCTATGCGACGTTCCAGAAGCGCCGCCACGCGCTCGCGCAGCTCATCCCGGCCGATTACCGTGCGCCCGTCGCGAATCAGCTCACGCTCCACCTCACGCGCCAGCCGGTAGGCCCGGTCGGGAGTGAGACCCGCAGCCATCAGCGACTGCGAAAGGATCCCCTTGGAAAAGGGAACTCGCGGCTCGCCGCCGGGTTCGACCACGAAGATACCCCCGCCGTATTCGAGCCTTTTCTGGTAGCGCTTGCGAGCGTCTTTGCCATACGACTTCTTGATCACCTGGGCGACGAAATCTTCCAGCTCGTCGGCGTCCAAACGCACCTTGCCCGCCTGACGCAGGCGCTGTTCGACCTGCTTTGCAAGGTCGTGTGCCTCACTCAGCGAAAATCCGGCCCCCTCGAGACTGCGCACCAGCAGCCCCTTCGAAAATGGCCGTTCGCCGTGCTCGTCCTCTATCAGGATTTCTTCGAAGCTCTGGGTCTGGCCAGCCACGCGTGCAGCCGCTTCAGGACCCAGGCGCCCTTTGACGGCGGCCTCCATGCGCCGCTTGAGCTCCTCGCTGGAAATTTGCTGAACACCGCTCGCCCGCAAGTCGCGCTCGAGCGCATGCGCTATTTCGTCAGCGACCGCCAGCTCTACCCCCGCGTTCACGAGCGATTCGATTACCAGGCCCTTGGAAAAAGGCCAGCGCATCCCCCGCGCGGTGGTTACGTATATCTCCGGCATCGCTGCATTATAGCCCGGTCATATTAAAGGTTTATGCGCTTGCAGACGCGCATTCGTTGACAGCCCCAGGTACGCGTGCTAGCATGAACCCTGCTACGGGGCGCCGTAGCCAAGTGGTAAGGCAGAGGTCTGCAAAACCTCCATTCGCCGGTTCGAATCCGGCCGGCGCCTCCACTACGCGGGCGCGTAGCTCAGGTGGCTAGAGCGCTACCTTGACACGGTAGAGGTCGGAGGTTCAAGTCCTCTCGCGCCCACCAAACACCCCCGGCTTCTGCCGGGGGTTTGTTTTAACGACGGGGTGGATGGGAAAGCAAATATATCGCCCTGTCCCGGTCGGTAAATATGAAAACTTCCACAAACAGGCGCAGCTTCCCGGACCTCCAATCCTGGATATAAAAGAGAGTGGTTTCGGCTAGGGTATTCGTTTCGCTGACTTCGCACCGGTAGCCGGCATTCTTCAGTGACACCTCCAAAGCGGCACGAAGAATCACTGGGTCACCACCAACAAGGTAGCATTCGGTGACCCAGCCTTTTTCTTCCAGCGGCGCCCAAAAGCCCCGGGGAACCGGGCAGCGGTCCAGATGCAACCGGGTCGCACCCGCGGGCAGCAACACTCGAGGATCATAATCCAGGCGCAACGGTTCCCCGGCCAGCACGAAGAGCAGCAGCGAGACGACTGCGACACCGTACCTTCCCATTGCAATCAACATACCAGTTTCGGGGACCGCTTATTGGGCGTATGGATTATGTTGCCAGCGTAATCCATGCTATGCTGATAGCAATGGCACTGTTCGCACCCAACGCCCCGCTAGCCGAAAGGCTGCGGCCGCAAAACCTTGATGAGGTCGTCGGCCAGGAACATCTAACCGGGACAGCAAAACCCCTGCGAGTGATGCTCGACAACAACCGCCTGGCATCCATGATCCTCTGGGGACCGCCGGGCACCGGCAAAACCACGCTGGCGCGGATTCTGGCGGCGGGGGTGAACGCCCACTTCATCGCCATGAGCGCGGTTAGCGCCGGCGTCAAAGAAGTGCGCCTGGCCGGCGCAGGAGGCGCTTAGCGCTGGCGAGCCGACCGTCCTCTTTCTCGACGAGGTTCACCGCTTCAACAAGGCCCAGCAAGACGCCCTGCTGCCCCACGTAGAGTCCGGTCTGCTGACCCTCATCGGGGCGACTACCGAAAACCCTTCATTCGAGGTCAACCCGGCGTTGCGTTCGCGGGCGCGGGTCTACGTACTCAAGGCACTGGGTGAGGACGACCTAATGCGAGTGCTCGAGCGCGCCCTCATCGTTTCCGCAGGTCTGCCGGAGGTCGAAGCCGACGAGGAGGCACTGCGCCTGATCGCCGCGGCGGCCATGGGCGACGCACGCCGGGCGCTGAATGCGCTCGAGCTGGCCGCCGAACTGGGCGGGGAGCGGGTAACCATGGACGCCACCCGCGAAGCATTGGGGGCCGGTCAACCCGCATTCGACAAGGGCGGTGATGCTTTCTATGATTTGATCAGCGCCCTGCACAAGAGCATACGCGGCTCGCACGTGGACGCCGCGCTCTACTACCTGGCCCGCATGCTTGCCGGCGGCGTCGACCCGCTCTACATCGGCCGGCGACTGGTACGCATGGCTAGCGAAGACGTGGGTCTGGCCGACCCCGGGGCACTAAGACAAGCGCTGGCGGCAGTGGAAGCCTACCAGCTGCTGGGCAGCCCCGAAGGCGAACTGGCTCTAGCCCAGGCCGCTGTCTATCTGGCACTCGCTCCCAAATCGAACTCGGTCTACCGTGCCCTGGCGGCGGCCCGGCGTGCAGCAGAGGCCCATCCAGCCGCAGAGGTGCCGCTGCACTTGCGTAACGCCCCCACAAAGTTAATGAAAGACCTGGGTTACAGCAAGGGCTACACTTACTACCACGACGACCACGAGGGCAGTTTTGCTCAGGAATACCTGCCGGAGGAACTGAAACCGGCGCGCTTTTTCAACCCCCGCGGCGAAGGCTGGGAACACAGGGTGGCCGAGCGCTACCGCGAGCTGATACAGCGATTTCAAGCAGCTAAAAACGATAGGCACCCGAAAGGCTGATCACCGGGCTGCCCGACTGGGTTAGCAACACCCCACCCTCGAACAGTAAGGCATCGTAGCTGTACGTCAGGTTGGTCCCGCCAATCCAGGCGTGGCCAAGGTCGGCGCTCAGGTAGGCGTACATACCCCTTAGCATCAGGGTAAGACTCTCACCAGCGTCATACAATAGAGCCACGTCGGCGTTGAATGGGATACCGCTCCCCCACTTACCGGAGAGGATCAACCAGGGAATGGTTACACCACCAGCCACGCTAAAGCTTTCTGCCACCATCTGCTTGATGCCGGCACGCAGGCCGATCTGGCCCGAAATGCTGAACTCCGTTTTCCCATCACCCCAAGCGTAAGCCAGATAAGGCAGCGCACCGGCCTTGAGATCACTGGCGTCGCTGGCGGCGACTGCAGTAAGGCCTGCAGTAAACCGGCCCCCCTCAACCGGGGCGGCGGTCTCCAGCGAGGCGACAGGCAAGCAGCCAGCAAGCGCCAGGGCAAGCGATACCAGCGCTGACAAACCCAGCTTTTTCATATTTTCATTGTATGCCAAACGACAAGAAGATTAGCCGTCAAATAACCATATCGCGAAAAACGCTCAGACACAAAAACACACAGCGGCAGATACTAAGCACCAAATTCAACATAGCGACTCAAAAACAGCAGCTTGCGATGCGCCAGGAAGCGCCCGATGAAATCCAGGCCGCTGCACGAACGTAGCGGTCAAACTGCAGCCGCTTCGGTAAGCAGGGGCGCTGCCGATTTTCGGAGGCGGCTTCGGGCTTCGCTAAAACGTTCAAGAACCTCCCGGCCATTGAAGTTTCCGGGAGCAAGCTCGGGCGGAAGTCCTGGATCGAAAAACAACACCTTGCGCGCCTCATGCACCAGGCGCACCAGCTCCACGAAGGCGAGTTCGGGGGCGGGATCCTCGGGCAGCAGGGAAATGCGCTCAACCAGCTGGCGGTATCTGAAAGTGGCTTCTTCCAGATGGAAAGCGCGCCCCACCAGCCGCGTCACGGGCTCACCACCTACCCTTTCAGCGCGGAAAATTTCTACGTAGGGTTCGAGCTCGTAATAGCCTACCAGCTCCCGGGTAGCTACCAGATCGGCCGTAGGACTGACCCATACCCCCGCGGCGGGAGTACCGTAACCAAGGAGAACCAGCTCGTTGCGAAACTTGTCACGCTGGCTGCGCAGTCCCTCCGGGACGGCGTAAACCAGCACGCGCCAGTAGCCGTCCCATACAGCATCGTGCATCTCACAAAGGCGTCTGCGCACCTGCCGCACCTGCCAGTAGACCCGCGGACTTAAGCGGTAATAAGCCCTGCGTCCCTCGCGTTCCGGGATGACCCAGCCACGCGCCGCGGAGCGCGAAACCGCCGCCCGCACCGCGGGCTCGCTAAATCCCAATAGCTCCATCCAGTGCACCAACTGGCCTATCCAGACCGTATCATCGGGGTAAACCAGCTCGGTGTAGAGCGTAAAAAGGGTTGAGCGTGCCCGCATTGGACCCAGTTTACTCC
>Ga0256835_1000322_pt1 | contig 37097 bp, 34 predicted proteins | sample PIR30metaG_FD_185972 | JGI IMG/M metagenome (GOLD analysis project Ga0256835, IMG submission 185972) | Hydrothermal vent microbial communities from East Pacific Rise, Pacific Ocean - PIR-30 | ecosystem: Environmental > Aquatic > Marine > Hydrothermal vents | place: Pacific Ocean: East Pacific...
CCGGCAACTGTCCCGAAAACGCATCCGTACCCCCGCGCGGACAAATGCCGTCGGCAACGGTTTTTTCTGCAGTCATCAGCCCTCCATGCGAGTTCATGCGGCCCCGGACTGAATGGCATTTTTTTCTTGACTCACCTACGAAGTAGCTGTAATGTAGCTTTTATATAACTTCTTTAATTACTGGCAATTCTCAACGGGGAAGGATCGCGAGCATGCTGCTGGAAAACAGAAACGCCATCGTCACGGGCGGTTCCCAGGGAATCGGAACCGCCACGTCCCTTGAACTGGCCCGCGAGGGGGCCAACGTCTGCCTCACCTACCGCCGGCATGAAGACGAGGCCCTCAAGGTTCGAGACCAGATCCGGGAAATGGGCCGCAAGGCGCTGGCCGTCAAATGCGACATCTCTTCCTTCGACGAGGCCCGCCAGGTGGTGGAAGCGGCTTTGGCCGAATTCGGCCGCATCGACATCCTGGTGAACAACGCCGGCATGAACTGGGACGGCGTCTGCTGGAAGATGAGCGAGGAGCAGTGGGACCGCGTCATCGAGGTAAACCTAAAGGGATACTTTAACTTCGTGCGCCATGTGGCCCCCCTGCTCAAAGATCAGAAGTACGGCAAGATCATCAACATCACCTCCATAAACGGCCTGCGCGGCAAATTCGGCCAGAGCAACTACTCGGCCTCCAAGGCCGGCATTATCGGCTACACCAAGGCGCTGGCCAAAGAGCTGGGCGCCTTCGGCGTCAACGTTAACGCTGTCGCACCGGGACTAATCGAGACGGCCATGCTCAAAAACGCCGAGGCCCGCGATAAGATCATCGAAATGGCCTTGGCCGAGATCGTGCTCAAGCGCGTGGGCCAACCCGAAGACCTGGCCAACATGGTGGCCTTCCTGGCTTCGGACAAGGCGCGCCACGTCACCGGCGAGGTTATCAAGGTGGATGGAGGACAGTATATATAATGATTCGATCTGATTGAATAACAAATCTAATTTTTTACATTGACCACTGAACAGGGGAGAAGCGAATGGGAAAAGTTGCCATTATCGGTGTCGGCCAGAGCCCCTTTGTGCGCCAGTACCCGGGATCCATCCGCGAACTGGCCTTCGAGGCTTTCAAGGACGCCATGGTCGACGCCCGGCTGACCACCGAACAGATCGACGCCTCGGTGGTCTGCTCGGCCCCGGAGTATGACAAGCAGCGCTCACCGGCCGGCGTCTTCGCCGAGTACCTGGGCCTCAACCCCCAGCCCACCTTTTATGTGGAGACCCTGTGCTCCTCTTCCAGCACCGGACTGCGCCTGGCCTACTCACTGGTGGCTTCCGGGCTGCACGACGTGGTGGCCGTGCTGGGCTTCCAAAAGATGTCGGAGATATCCTCTTCCGAGTCCCAGGAGCGCATGGGCCGCGGCGCGGACATCCAGTGGGAGAGCCCTTTCGGCACCATGATGCCGGCCTACTACGCCATGTACGCCCAGGCCCACATGGCCACCTACGGCACGTCTCCGGACGACCTGGCGCTGATCCGCGTCAAAGCCGCCACCTACGGACAGATCAACGAGCTGGCCGTCTACCGCAAGCCGGTCACCTTCGACATGTTCACCGATCCGGAAAGCCGCATGACCGGGCCGGTGGCCAGCCCCCTGCGCGTCGGCGACTGCTGCGCCAACGCCGACGGCAGCTCGTGCGTCATCGTGGCCAGCGAGGAAAAGGCCCGCGCCTGGTGCGACAAGCCCGTCTGGATCCTGGGCCTGGGCGCCGCCACGGCCAGTGTCAACCTGGCCGGCCGGGATCTGTTCACGGGCCTGGCCGTGGCCAAAGAGGCCGCCCGCCAGGCTTACGGGATGGCCGGCGTGGGGCCTGCGGACATCGACGTGGCCGAGGTGCACGACTGCTTCACCATTGCCGAGCTGATGGCCTACGAGAACCTGGGGTTCGCCCAGCCCGGGGAGGGCCCCGAACTGATCCGCAGCAAGGCCACCTACAAGGAGGGCGAGATCCCGGTGAACGTTGACGGCGGCCTGCTCTCCAAGGGCCACCCCATCGGCGCCACGGGCGGTTCGCAGATCCGCACCATCGTACTGCAGCTGCGGGGCGAGGCCGGCGACATGCAGGTCAGGGACCCGGCCATCGGCCTGGTGCACAACATCGGCGGGGTCGGCCTCTACGGCAACGTGACCATTCTGGGGAGGTAGCAATCATGGCGAAAAGAGAACTCGACACGCGTTTTTCCAAATTCGGCACCGTCAGTTTCACGGCCACCACCAAGGTCAACGACTTCATCGACCATCTGGAAGACGGACGCGTGACCGGTACCCGCTGCGCCGGTTGCGGCACCCGCTTTTTCCCTCCCCGCAGCGACTGTTTCAAGTGCCTGGACAGCGAGATGGAGTGGTTCGACGTCTCCGGTACGGGCAAACTGGTCACTTACAGCCGCCTGCAGTATGCCCCGGTGGGGTTCGAGGGCGACCTGCCCTACTGCATCGCCCTGCTGGACTACGGCGACTACAAGGTCTTCGGCCGTATCGCCGACAGTGTTGCCGCAGAGGATATCCAGGTGGGCATGGCCATGAAGACGGTGGTCAACCGCCTGGAAAACGGGCAGCTGAATTACGTCTTCGAAAAGGCGGAGTAGGGATCGGTCGGAGGCGGCTGGATGGATGGAACAAAAGGTGTAAAAGGGCAGAGGCACAAAGGGACAGAGCGTACGGAATTCCAAAGGTTATTTTTCGATACAAAGGCACTCCAAGAGGTGTGACATGGCAGCAGAGAAAACCGTTCGACTGGAAATCGCCGACCAGGTGGCACGTATCACCTTCGACCGGCCCAAGCACAACGTTTTCAACATCGATATGATCGAGGCCTTTAACGCCGTCCTGTCGGAGGTGGCCGCCGACAGGGAGCTCAAGTGCGCGGTCATCTTCGGTGCCGGCCCCAGCTGGTGCGCCGGCGTGGACGTGGGCGACCACAAGCCCGAAATGGTCGACCGTATGATTGCCACTTTCAACCGCTCCTTCGAGATCATCGACACCATCGAGATTCCGCTGATGGCGGCCGTGCACGGCGCCTGCGTGGGCGGCGGCATGGAGTACGCCATCGCCTGCGACGTGGTCATCGCCTCGGAAAAGGCGGTTTTCGGGCAGCCCGAGGTGCGCCTGGGCTTCCTGCCGCCGTATGCCGCCATCCGGCTGCCCGAACTGATCGGGCCGGCCAAGGCCATCGAGGTCTGCACCAGCGGCCGCGTCTATCCGGCCTCCGAAGCCCGGGCCATGGGGTTTGTCAGCACGGTGGCGGCCGCCGAGGCCTTCGAGGAGGCCGTGGAAAAGCGCATCGGCGCGTTTACGGCCAGCAGCCCGCTGATCCTGCGGCTCAACAAGCGCGCCGTCAAGCAGCACTACGGCATGCCCTTCGGAAAGGCCCTGTCCTCGGTAGCTGACCTGTTCCTCAACGAGCTGATGAAGACCGAAGACACGGCCGAAGGTATCGCCAGTTTCTACGAAAAACGCAAACCCCAGTGGAAGAACCGCTAACCGGGCTTTCCAGTGATGGTCCGTGTGGGTCTGTGGCCATTTCTCCGTCCGGCCCATCGGAAACGACTGAAACAGCCGAGTCAAGAGGAGGTTCCTGTATGTCCCAAATCAACAAGATCGGCGTCATCGGCGCCGGCAACATGGGCAGCGGCATCGCCCAGAAAATCGCCCAGGAGGGCATTCCGGTCACCATGGTGGACATCAAGCAGGAGTTCGTCGACCGCGGCATGGCCACCATCAAGAAAATGCTGGACGAGGGCGTGCAGCGCAAGATCTTCACTCCGGAAAAGGTGGCGGAAATTCTGGGGCGCCTGACCGGCGCCACCGACATCGCGGCCGTGGCCGACGCCGACCTGGTGATCGAAGCCGTGTTCGAGGACAAGGCCGTCAAGACGGACCTGTTTGAACGCCTGGACAAGGTCTGCGAACCCAAAACCATCCTGGCCACCAACACCTCCAGCTTCTATGTGCGCGACTTTGCGGAAAAGACCTCGCGGCCGGACCGCTTCATCGGCCTGCACTACTTCTTTCACCCGGCCAAGAACCGCCTGCTGGAGGTCATCCCCCACGAAGGCACCAGCCGCGAGACCCTGGAAAAGAGCCTGCTGGCCGCCCGGCTGCACGGCAAAACCGCCATCGTCGTCAAAGACGCCCCCGGCTTCGCCGTCAACCGCTTCTTCGTGCCCTTCTTAAACGAGGCCGCGCGCATGCTCGAAGAGGGCGTGGCCAACATTCCCACCATCGAGGAGGCCGCCAAGAAGGCCTTCCGCATCGGCATGGGGCCCTTCCTGCTGATGAACGTCACCGGTATTCCCATCGCCGTGCACGCCGCCACCACCCTGGGCAACGAATTGGGCCCCTTTTACGCCCCGGCCGAGATTCTCAAGGCCCAGATGGAAAAGGGCGAGAACTGGAACCTGGACGGCGAGGTGGACGAGTCCCGGCTCGAGCCCATCATCGATCGCTTCTACGGCGTGTGCCTGGGCGTGGCCGCGGCCCTGGTGGACGAGGGCGTGGCTTCTATCGAGGACACCGACCGCGGCGCCAAGATCGGACTGCGCTGGATCGAGGGGCCTTTCGAGATCATGAACCGCATCGGCATCGACCGCACCTACCGCGTGGTCGGAGAGATCGCCGAACGTTACGACGACTTCAAGATGCCCGAAATCCTGGCCCGCCAGAAGGCGTTGGGCAAGCCCTTTGAATTCAACTTCGTGGACCTGGAGGTCAAAGACGGCATCGCCTGGATCACCCTCAACCGCCCCGAGGCCATGAACGCCCTCAACCCCACGGTGGTGGACCAGCTGGAGGCGCGCTTCAACGAGGCCGAGTCCGACCCCCAGGTCAAGGCCATCGTCTTTCAGGGCGCCGGCAAGGCCTTCGTGGCCGGCGCCGACATCAAGTATTTCGTGGACAAGATCCGCGCGGGCCGCATCGAGGACATCGTGGCCTTTACCCGCCGCGGCCACGAATTGCTGCTGCGCCTGGAGAACAGCGACAAGCTGACCATCGCCCTGCTCGACGGCCTTTCCATGGGCGGCGGCAGCGAGCTGGCCATGGCCTGCCAGGCCATCGTGGCCACGCCGGCCGGCTCCATGGCCTTTCCCGAAACCGGTATCGGCATCTACCCGGGCCTGGGCGGCATGCTGCGCCTGGCGCGTCACGCCGGACCGGAACTGGCCAAGTATTACACCTTCACCGGCGCCCCCCTCAACATGGCCGACGCCAAGGCCCTGGGCATCGTGGACGAGGTGGTCGAGCCGGCCGAGGTGGAGACCGCCGTCAAGGCACTGGTGCAGCGCGGCAAGACGGAAAAGTACCGCCCGGGACAGATCCCGGAACATCTTAAACCCCTGGCCGCGGCCTGCAGCCCGGAAAACGTCCAGCGCCTGCTGGCCGGTCAGCCTCCCGAGGGCGTGCCCGGGGACCTGGCCGCCAAACTGGTCAAGATCGTGGGCTACAAGGCCCCCATCGCGCTGAAGCTGGCCAGCGAAATCATCGACGCACAGCAGGGCAAGTCCATTCCGGAGGCCGTGGAGATCGAGCTGGGGCACCTGCCCGAGATCTTCGCCACCGCCGATGCCCTGGAGGGGCTCTCCTCGCTGGGCCGCAAGCGCCCCGAGTTCAAGGGCACCTGAAACACGTAGGGACTCCAGCCCCCGGGCGGCAACGCCGGGGGCTTTGTGCTGAAACCACCGATACCAAACCGCGAGGAAGCGACCATGCACAAGCTATTGACTGACCAGCCCGGCAAAAAGATGATGCTCCTTGGCAACGAAGCCATCGCGCGCGGCGCCATCGAGGCCGGTGTGGCCGTGGCCACCACCTATCCCGGCACGCCGTCGTCGGAGATCTCCCTGAATCTTTTCCAGATGTCCCAGGAAAGCGACCTGTTTTTCGAGTACAGTACCAACGAAAAGGTGTCCATGGAGGTTGCCGCCGCGGCCGCCAACGCCGGCGTGCGCGCCATGTGCATGATGAAACACGTGGGCCTCAACGTGGCCGCCGACGTGCTCATGACCCTGGCTTACGTGGGCGTCAAGGCCGGCATGGTGGTGGTTACGGCCGACGACCCCTTCATGTTCTCCAGCCAGAACGAGCAGGACAACCGTTTCTATGGCAAACTCTCGGGTCTGCCGGTGCTGGAGCCCTCTTCGGTGGATGAGGCGCGGCGCATGACAGCCTACGCTTTTGAGCTTTCCGAACAGCTGGGCGAACCGGTGATCCTGCGTACCACCACGCGCATTAACCATTCCTCGGGCATCGTGGAACTCGACAAGATCATGCCCCCCAAAACAAAGGGTGACTTCACCAAGGACCCCATGAACCAGGTGCCGGTGCCGGCCGTGGCCCGCAAGCTGCACGTCAAACTGCTGGAAAACTGGCACAAGGCCCGCGACATCGCCGAAACCTCGGATTTCAACATCATCGACGGCAAGGGGCCTGGCGGTATCATCTGCAACGGGGTAAGCTACACCTACGTGACCGACGCGGTCGGGGAACTGGACCTCGGCGACCGGGTGCGCGTGTTGCGGTTGGGCCTCTCCCACCCCATGCCCGAAAAGATGATCAAGGACTTTCTGGCGGCCAGCGACAAGGTGCTGATCGTCGAGGAGGGCGAACCGGTCATGGAGGAGGCCGTCAAGGCCTTTGCCCAGGAAGCCGGCCTGACGCTGCCCATCCGCGGCAAGGCCGAAGACCTGTTCTCACGCCTCTATGAGTTCAATCCGGGAATGGTGCGCCAGTGCGTGGCCCGCTTTTTCGATGTGCCCTACACGCCGCCGGAGGTGCCGGACCTCTCGGACATCCCACCGCTGCCCAACCGGCCGCCCAACCTGTGCGCCGGCTGCTCTCACCGGGCCACCTACCTGGAGATCAAAAAGGCCGTGGCCGAACTGGGACTGGACACCATCTACCCCACCGACATCGGCTGCTATACCCTGGGCATGCTTCCGCCGCTGTCCATGGCCGACTTCCTGCTGTGCATGGGGTCATCCGCCGGAACGCCGGGCGGTTTCGCCGTGGCCACCGACAAAAAGGTGATCTCCTTCATCGGCGACTCCACCTTTTTTCACTCCGGCATCCCGGGGCTGGTCAACGCTGTTTTCAACAACCACAACCACACCCTGGTCATCCTGGACAACGGCATCACGGCCATGACCGGCCACCAGCCCAACCCCGGCGTGGACATGTCGGTGTTCAACCTGCAGGGCTACGGCCGCATCTCCATCGAAAAAGTGGTCGAGGCCCTGGGGGTGCAAAAAATCGTCAAGATCAAGCCCTTCAAGCTGGCCAAAAGCATCGAGGCCATCAAGGAGGCACTTTCTTACGAGGGCGTGTCGGTCATCATCTCCGAGGAGCCCTGCGCCCTGTTCGCCCAGGCCTACAAACTCAAAAAGAAACGCGCCTTTTACATCAGCGACGCGTGCAAGAACCACCGCGACTGCATCAACCAGCTGGCCTGTCCGGCGTTTTACATCGAGAACGAGCGCGTGCACATCGACGAGGTGGCCTGCGTGGGCTGTGCGGTGTGCGCCCAGATCTGCCCGGAAAACGCCATCCGACCCGTCAAGAAGGCCGGGTAGCGGACCGGAACCCATAACCGTTCACTTCAAGACAGGATACGACCAATGACGGACACGACAAGACTGATCATCGTTGCAGTGGGAGGACAGGGCAATCTGCTGGCATCCGGTGTGCTCGCCGAGGCGGCCCTGCTGGCCGACATTCCGGTGCGCATGAGTGAGATCCACGGCATGGCCCAGCGCGGCGGCGTAGTGGAGTCGGCCATGGTGTTTGGCGACGCCCAGAGCCCCATCATCGCCGACGGCGAGGCCGACGTGCTGGTGGGTTTTGAGCCTTGCGAGACCCTGCGGGCGCTGAATAAGTGCAACACCGAAACGGTAGTGATCACCAACCTGGCGCCGCTGCCGCCCTTTACCGTGGCCATCGGCCAGGGGGTCTACCCCGACATCGACCAGATACAGGAGCTGATCCGCAAAAAGACCGGCCGCCTGATCGCCCTGGACGCATCGGCCCTGGCGAAAAAATCGGGCAACGTGCGGGCGCTGAACATGGTGCTGCTCGGTGCGCTGATCCAGAGCGGCGTGCTGCCCCTGACCGCCGAGCAGGTTAAGGAGGCCATGCGCACCCGCACCAAGAAGGCCTTTCTGGAGTCCAACCTTAAGGCTTTCGACCTGGGGTTCGAGGCGGCGGCCGCGATTTAGCCGCAGACGACCGTTTTCCCGCTGTAGCGGCACAGACACAAGGAGGAGACCGATGTGGAATAAGAAATTCGAGAGCATGCCCGTCGAAGACCTGCAGAAGTTCCAACTGGAAAAGCTCCGGGAAACCGTAGCCTGGGTCCAGAAGAGGGTGCCTTTTTACCGCAAGAAGTTCAAAGAGGCCGGTGTCAAACCCGATGACATCAAGTCCCTGGAGGACGTGGCCAAACTGCCCTTCACGGTCAAGACCGACCTGCGCGACGAGTATCCCTTCGGCCTGTGCGCCGTACCCATGAAGGACGTTGTTCGTGTGCATGCTTCTTCGGGTACCACCGGCAAGCCGATCACCGGGCCGTACACAGCTGCAGACATCGACATGTGGGCGGACTGCATGGCGCGCAACTTTGCAGCCGCCGGCGTCTCGGCCGAGGATATCGTGCAGAACGCATACGGCTACGGGTTGTTCACCGGCGGCCTGGGCTTTCACCTGGGCGCCTCCACCATGGGCTGCACCGTGGTGCCCACCAGTTCGGGCCTCACCGAACGCCAGATCACCATTATGAAGGACTTCGGCACCACCGTGCTGTGCTGCACCCCGTCCTACGCCCTGACCATTGTCGAGCGTGCCGAGGAGATGCGGGTCGACCTAAAGGCTTTGCCGTTGCGGGTGGGTATCTTTGGTGCCGAGCCCTGGACTTCCCAGATGAGAAAGGAGATCGAGGCGCGCCTGGGTATCCGGGCAATGGAGGCCTACGGCCTGACCGAGCTGGGCGGACCCGGGGTGGCTTTCGACTGCGAGGCCCAGCAGGGCCTGCATATCAACGAGGACTACTACCTGGCCGAGATCGTGGACCCCGTGAGCCTCGAACCGCTGCCGCTGGGCGAAAAGGGCGAACTGATCTTCACCTCACTGCAGCGCAGGGCCATGCCCATGATCCGCTACCGCACCAAGGACATCACGCGCCTGTACCGCGAAGAGTGCAGCTGCGGGCGTACGCTGCTCAAGATGGACAAGGTCTTCGGCCGCACCGACGACATGCTGATCATCAGCGGCGTAAACGTCTTCCCCTCCCAGATCGAGGCCCTGCTGCTGGAGATCGAGGAGGTCGAGCCTCAGTACCGCCTGGTGGTGCGCAAGAAAGGCTACTTGGATCAACTCATCGTGCAGGTGGAAGGCAAGAAGGAAATCTACGACGCCGGCAAGGAAAAGCGCTTCGAGGTGGAAGCCAAGATCGCCGGACACATCAAGGGCAGCATCGGCATCACCGTGGAGGTCGAACTGGTGGAGCCCAAGTTCATCGCCCGCAGCGAGGGCAAGGCCCTGCGCGTGGTGGACGAAAGGCCCAAACAGCTGCGGTAGATTTTTTTGCTGACAATAATGCAGGCTGCCCGTCCGCTCCGCCTCCCGCGATTGCTGGAAGTTACCGGAACCTGAATCGGCCTTCAACGGGCGCCTGCATTATTTTTTTCAAGCATTCACCCCCGTCGTCCCGTCGCCGTGTCCGGGACAGCCCCACCCGGTTCCGGCGCGGGCAATGTCACTCGCGCCATGCTGTCCGCGCAGGGCGTCTTTTTGCTTGACCCTGCTCGACGCCAGCCGCTAAACTGAGGGCGTCGGTTGTCTGCAGGCATCCACTCTTTACCCGGTTGATCCGCATGGCTTCAAAAACGCCCGAAAACGCCCCCCACCCCCCCGAGCCCGACATTGAGCTCGAGCGCTACCGTATGCTCATCGAGGAGGTGGCCGATGGATTTTACGAAACCAACCTGCGGGGGGAATTCACCTTCTTCAACCGCGCGCTGTGCCGCATCTTCGGCTACCCGGGCGAGGAGATCCTCGGCCGCAGCTACCGGGATTTCATGGACGAGCAGAACGCCGGCATCGCCTACCGCAGCTTCAACCGCATCTACCGCACGGGCCGCAGCGTCACCGACATTGAGTGGGAAATCCGCCGCAAGGACGGCCGGCGCCGCAGGCTGGAGATATCGGCCAAACTGATCCGCGACGAAAAGGGCAAGCCTGCGGGCTTCCGGGGCGTGGCCCGCGACGTCACTCTCCGGCACCAGGCCCTGGAGGCGGTGCGCGAATCCGAGCGCTGCGCCATGGACCAGGTGCTCTCCAGTCGCCGGGCCCAGCGCCGTTACCGGGCACTGCTGGATTTTCTGCCGGACCCGGTCTACGTGCTCAACATGGAACACCGTGTAACCTACGTCAACCCGGCCTTCGTCAAGGTCTTCGGATGGACGCTGGAGGAACTCGAAGGTCGGCGCATCCCCTTTATCCCCCCCGACAAGGTCGAGGAAACCCGGGCCGGCACGCGGGAACTGTTCGAAAAAAAGGTCATCCACGGCTTCCAAACGCGGCGGCTGACCAAGGACGGACGTCTCATCGACGTAGTGCTCGACAGTGCCGTGTTCTACGAGAAATCCGACCACCAGCCCTCGGGCCAGGTGGTCATCCTGCGCGACGTGACCCGTGAAAAGCGCGCCGAACGAACCAACGAGGCGCTGTTTCGAATCGCCACGGCGCTTCCCCGCTACCGGCGCCTGGACGACCTGCTGCAGTTTATCATCGGCGAGGTGCGCAGCCTGCTGGCCGTCAAGGGCGCCTCGGTCATCCTGCTCGATGAGGAGAAACAGGAATTCTTCATCCGCGTGGCCTCCTACGACGACTCGACCACCGGCCGCAGGATGCGCGAGATCCGCTTTCCGGCCGACCGCGGTGTGGCCGGCCACGTGCTGCGCACGGGCAAGCCCCTGATCGTGCCCGACACATCCAAAAGCCCCTACTTTTTCAAACGCGTAGACGACCAGGTGGGCTACCGCACGCTAAATATGCTGGACGTGCCGCTGCAGACGCCGGAGCGCACCATCGGCGTGCTGTGCGCGGTCAACAAAAAGGAGGGCGGCTTCGACGACGACGACGTCGCGCTGCTTTCCACCATTAGTTCGCTGGTGGCCCTGCCCCTGGAAAACGCCAGCATCAACGAAGCATTGAGGCGCTCCTACCAGGAGGTCAAGACCCTCAACCGCGCCAAGGACCGCGTCATCCACCACCTGTCCCACGAGCTCAAGACGCCGGTGTCGGTGCTCTCGGCCTCTCTCACCCTGCTGGAGAAGAAGCTTTCTTCCGGCGCCCGGGCCGGCGACTGGCGGCGGGTGGTGGCGCGCTGCCAGCGCAACCTGGAGCGGCTGCTGGCCATGCAGTACGAAATCGAGGACATCCTTCGCGAGCGGCGCTACGACAGCCACCACATGCTCAACACCCTGCTGGAAGCCTGCTCCGACGAACTCGAGACGCTGGTGGAGCAGGAGACCGGCGACGAAACCGTCGCGGCGCGCATCCGGCGGCGCATCGACGCGCTCTTCGGTCCCATGGAGGCGGTCAGCCGCGACATCCGGCTGGACCGTTTCGCCACCGACACCGTCGAACGGCTGCGGCAGCGTTTCGCCCGGCGAGCGGTGGCGGTCACGGTGGAAACGGAGCCGACGCGCATGGTGTGCATCCCCGAAGAAGTGCTCTCCAAGATCATCGAGGGTCTGGTGCGCAACGCCGTGGAGAACACCCCGGACGACGGGCGCATCGCGGTGCGTGTCGCAGACACCGCCGAGGGCCCCCGCCTAGAGGTTCAGGACTGGGGTGTCGGCATCACCGCGGAGAACCGCCGCCTGATTTTCGAGAACTACTTCTCTACCCGTGAAACCATGGATTACGCCACACGCAGCCCCTACGAATTCGAAGCCGGCGGCAAGGGCTTCGACCTGCTGCGCATGAAGATTTTTTCGGAACGCTACGGCTTCGACATCCGACTGGACTCCCGGCGTTGCACTTTCCTTCCCGGCGACGCGGACCGCTGCCCGGGAAAAATTGCGGACTGCCCTCACTGCGCAAAACCGCAGGACTGCTTCGCGTCCGGCGGGACCACCGTGACGGTACAGTTCCCGCCGGCACCGCAGGACCCGCCGCAAAGCGGGGAGCCCACCGTCGGCGATGCGAATGATTCACCGTCAGGCAAGGACAACGCACGCGCATGAAAATCTTTCGCCATTCAAAAAAACCGGCAGAACCCCCGGCGCAAGACCGGCCGGTGGACTTTTTCCGCGAGCTGCAGATCGAGTTTCTGATCCATGAACTCAAGGGCCCCGTTGCGGTCATCGAGACCGGCGTGCGCACCCTGCTGGAGCGTCGCGACAAGTTCGGCCCCCTGTCCACCAAGCAGGAAAAGACCCTCAAACGCGTGCTGCGCAACACACGCAAGACACGCCACATGATGAACAGCCTGCTGGAGATCGGCCGTTCCCAGGCCGGCTGTTTCGCCTGTGCAGCCTTCGACCCGGCCGCCGTTACCCTGGAAACGCTGCTGGAGGTGCTGGAGATCACCCTGGGCAGCCTGGCCGACCAGATCCCCCTGGAGGCCGACCGCGGCCAGTTGGCGGCCTTTCTGGAGGGAAACGGCATCCACCTGGCCGTCGATCCCGGGGCCGACAGCGCCCAGGTGATGCAGGACGAGACCAAGTTCCGCCAAATCGTGGGCAACCTGATCGGAAACGCCCTCTACCACCGCCGGGAGACCGTCAACATCCGCTTGCAGCGGCGGGGCGACGACCTGGTCATCGAGGTCGCCGATGACGGACCCGGCATCGCTGCCGAACACCACGATCTGGTTTTCAGGCGCTACACCCAGGTCAAGACCGACGGTGAGCTCAAGCGCCGCGGACACGGCCTGGGGCTGGCCGGCGCACGGGTGCTGGCGCGCGGCATGGGCGGTGACATCCAGCTGGAGAGCACGGAGGGCCACGGCGCCGTTTTCCGGCTGATCCTGCCCTGCACACTGACCACCGCAAGACCCACACAGGAGGAGTGATAGATGTCGCAGAAAAAATCTTACATCGACGGCAAGCACATCCTGGCCGTCGACGACGAAGAAGACATCCTGGAAACCATCGAAGACATCCTGGACACGGCGCGCATCGACACGGCGCGCGACTACGACAGCGCCTTGGAAAAAATCCGCAACACCCGCTACGACCTGGCCATTCTGGACATCATGGGCGTTAACGGCCTGAAGCTGCTCGAGGAAACCGTGGCCCGGGGCATCCCCACGGTTATGCTCACCGCCCACGCCGTGAACCCCGAAACGCTCATGGCCTCCATCCGCAAGGGGGCCATTTCCTACCTGCCCAAGGAGACCCTGGCCGATCTGGACACGCTGCTCAACGACCTGCTGGGTGCCCACGAACGCGGTGAGCCTCCCTGGAAACTGCTCTTTGACCGCCTGGGAGACTACTTTAACGAACGCTTCGGCGAGAACTGGAAACAGGAGCACAAAGATTTCTGGGCGGAGTTCAACCGCACTTTCCAGATCGGCCGCGGCATCCAGGAACGCCTCAAGCACGACAAGAACATCCTGGACAAGGGCATCTGATCGAGCATGCCCGGTTTGTCCCTTTCTACCCGTGACAGGAGTCCAATGGACACAGGTGAAACAGCGCTGGTTCTTGAAGACCTGCACAAACGGTTCGGCAGCCTGGAAGTTCTGAAGGGCGTTACATTATCGGCGCACAAGGGAGATGTGATCTCCATTCTGGGGTCCAGCGGATCGGGAAAGAGTACGCTGCTGCGCTGCATCAACCTGCTGGAAGTCCCCGACAAGGGGACCATCCGCGTGGGGGATGAAGAAATCCGGATGAAAACCAACCGCCGCGGCGAACGCGTTCCCGCCGACCGCAAGCAGGTTGAGAAAGTGCGCACGCGGCTTTCCATGGTTTTTCAGCAGTTCAACCTGTGGTCTCACATGACCATACTTCAAAACGTCATCGAAGCGCCCGTGCACGTCCTCAAGGTCCCCAAGGCGGAAGCCGTTCAGGTGGCCGAGAGATACTTGGAAAAGGTGGGCATCTACGACAAGAAAAACGCCTATCCGGCACACCTTTCCGGCGGACAGCAGCAACGGGCCGCCATTGCCAGAGCGCTGGCCATGGAGCCCGATGTAATGCTTTTCGATGAACCCACCTCGGCCCTTGATCCGGAACTCGTCGGTGAGGTGCTGCAGGTGATCCGCAAGCTGGCCTATGAGGGCCGCACCATGATCGTGGTGACCCACGAAATGGGTTTTGCCCGGGATGTTTCCACGCGGGCCATATTTCTAAATGAGGGGCGTATCGAAGAAGAAGGCGATCCGGGAGAAATCCTCGTTTCGCCCAAAAGCGAACGCTTCCGCGCGTTTCTGGACTGCTCCATCTAATTTTATCAACCCGAAACCCAAAAGGAGGGAATGCAATGCAGGGGAAAATGAAAAAGCTGGTTCTGATCTTTATTGTGGTTCTGCTGGCCTTCGCGGGAAACGCCCTGGCCAAGGAGTGGAAGGTGGTGCGCGTTGGTGTTGAAGGCGCCTACCCGCCTTTCAGCTGGGTTACTCCCGACGGCAAACTGGAGGGCTTCGACATCGATATTGCCAAGGCACTGGTCAAGGCCATGGGCGCCAAGATTGAACTGGTGCCCCAGGACTGGGACGGCATCATTCCCGCACTGCTGGCCAAAAAATACGATGCCATTATCGCCTCCATGTCCATTACCGAAGAGCGCAAAAAGAAAGTCGCTTTCACCAAAAAATATTACCAGACGCCTGCCAAGTTCATCGCCCGCAAGGGGCTGATCAAAAAGTTTTCCAGGGAAGCGCTCAAAGGCAAAACCATCGGTGTCCAGAGAGCCACTATTCATGACCGTTATCTAACCGACAACTATGGCAAGGACGTCACCATCAAACGCTACGGGACCCAGGATGAGGCCTATCTGGATTTGACCGCCGGCCGCTGCGACATGCTGCTTGCCGACAGCGTGGCGCTTAAAGAAGGATTTCTGAAAAAGCCCGAGGGAAAGGACTTCGAATTCGTGGGGCCCAATTTAACCGACAAGAAATGGTTTGGTGAGGGCGCCGGCATCGCCATCCGCAAAGAGGACAAGGACCTGGTCCAAAAATTCAACGCTGCCATTGACAAAATCCGTGCCGATGGCACCTACAAAAAGATCCAGGACAAATACTTTGATTTCGATGTTTACGGAGACTAGTGACGGCCCTGTCACTCTGAAGCAGAAACCTCGTCCTGCCCGTCGCCCAAAACACGACGGGCGGGTTTTCCAGGGAAGCACGCTGCATGTTTGATCTGTACGGTTACGGGCCCAGCATTCTGGAGGGCACCCTTCTGACCATTGAGCTATCGCTGGCCGCACTGGGCATCTCCCTGCTGCTGGGATTCATCGGTGCCCTTTTCAAGCTGTCGCGATCCCCGTTTCTGGAAGGCCTGGCCCGACTCTACACCACCATCATCCGGGGCATTCCGGACCTGGTTCTCATGCTGATCGTTTTTTTCGGCGGGCAGGTTTTCATCAACCGCTATGCCCCCCTGCTGGGCTTCAACGGATATATCGACATCAACCCCTTCATCGCCGGCGTTCTGACCATCGGATTCATTTTCGGCGCTTATATGACCGAAACATTTCGCGGCGCGATTCTGGCGGTTCCCGCAGGCCAGCTGGAAGCCGGGTTCGCCTACGGGCTTTCCCGCCTGCAGGTTTTCTTCCGCATACTGCTGCCCCAGATGATCCGCCACGCTATTCCCGGATTCGGCAACAACTGGCTGGTGCTGGTCAAAACGACGGCACTGGTTTCCATCATCGGACTGGACGACATGGTCCGCAAAGCGGCGCTGGCTGCCGGCGCAACCCGCAAACCGTTCACCTTCTACCTGGTGGTGGCGCTCAATTACCTGGCCATCACCTCTGTATCCGTTTACCTGCTCAACTGGATGGAAAAACGGTACAGCGCAGGAGTCATCAAGGCCTGATACGTGGACTTTTCAATTATCGCTGACAGTTTCGGCCTTTACATCCAGGGTCTGAAAACCACCCTGCAACTGGTTTTCATTTCCCTGGCCATCGGGCTGAGCATGGCCGTTCCGCTGGCGGTTTTCAGGACATCGAAAAACCGCCTGATATCCGGCCCCGTCCGGGCATACGTCTATTTTTTCAGGGGAACCCCCCTGTTGGTGCAGATGTTCATCATCTATTACGGCCTGGGACAGTTCGAGATCGTGAGGACCAGTTTTCTGTGGGTCTTTCTCAAAGAGGCCTATGTGTGTGCCCTTCTGGCCTTCACTTTGAATACCGCCGCCTACACGACCGAAATCATCCGGGGCGGTATCGCGGGGACGCCCATCGGTGAAATCGAAGCGGCCAAATCCGTGGGCATGTCCAGGGGGCTGATGTTCCGCCGCATCATCCTGCCGGGGGCCTTCCGACGGGCGCTGCCGGCCTACAGCAACGAAGTGATTTTCATGCTGCACGGAAGTTCCCTCGCCAGCGTGATCACCATCATCGACATCACCGGTGCGGCCCGCATCGTCAATTCACGCTACTACAGCCCCTATGAAGCCTTTCTGACGGCAGCGGTTTTCTATATGGCCATAACGTTTACGCTCGTCTGGCTCTTTAAGAAGCTGGAGCACAGATGGTACGCCCATCTTCGCCCCCAGGAACACAGCGCCGCAGCTGCCGCCTGACAGACTTCTGCGCCATCCGATGGAGGCCACCGCCATGCCGACGAAAAACATAGAACGCATCGTCCTGCCGCCTTCCGCCATGGGAGACCGCAAAGAGCTGTGCGTCATTACCTATGGCGCCGATAATTCGGGCCAGAAAGCCTACCTCCAGGCCGGCTTGCATGCGGATGAATCCCCGGGTGTCATGGCCATGCACTGCCTGATGGCGTTGCTCGACGAGGCCGATCGGCAGGGCCTTATCCAATCGCAAATCGTGCTTGTCCCGGTGGCCAACCCCATCGGCGGCGCCCAGTGGGATCATGACCGCCTGGTGGGAAGATACGATCGGGCCACCGGCGTCAATTTCAACCGCGGCCACCTGGAGCTGATCGACCCGGTGGCCGAAAAAATCGCCGGCCGCCTGGCCGACGATGCAAATCATAATAAACGGGTGATCCGTGCGGCCCTGGCGGAAGCCATCGCTGCGGTCTCTGCGAAAGACCAGGCCGGCCACCTGAAGAAGTTATTGCTGTCACTGGCTTATGATGCCGATATCGCGTTGGATCTCCATTGTGATGAGCAAGCCTTGCTGCATGTCTACCTGGGCACCCCCCTGTGGCCCGCAGCCGCCGATCTGAGTGCCCAGCTCGGCGCGGCCGTGACCCTGCTGGCCAGCGATTCCGGTGGAAGCCCCTACGATGAAGCCCTGAGCAAGATATGGTGGCAACTGCCGCAGCGCTTTCCGGAGTACCCCATCGAGCCCGCCTGCCTGGCGGCGACGGTGGAGCTGCGGGGAATCGGCGACGTCAGCTATGATTACGGGCGTAACGATGCCCAAAACATCTTCCGTTTCCTGCAAAGGCGCGGGTATATCGCCGGAACCGCGCCTCCACTGCCGCCGCTGCCCAAAGAGGCTACTCCGCTCAGGGGCGTGGAGCACGTCACCGCTCCCAGTCCGGGGGTCGTGGCGTTTCTGAAAAAACCGGGGGAAGTGCTCCGCGCCGGTGATATCGTCGCCCACATCATCAATCCCGTCGCCCGCAGCAGGGACGAAAGGGTGGTCGACGTCAAAACCGGGTCCGGGGGACTTCTCTTCGCTCATATCGCGGACCGATGGGCGAGGCCCGGCAGAATACTGGCAAAAATCGCCGGGGACACTCCCATCGATGGCAAGGGGCCCCATCTGTTGACGGACTAGAAGGGCAGCCGAACCATTGCCGGTAGATTTCGGGGTCTTTCTTGGAATCGGCAGGATGGGCGGAAAAGGGTTTCCAAACCCCGTGAAACCATGTATCTTCTTTTTCTGTTGCGCCATCTCAGCAGTACACGTCCACAACATTCCGTAGACGGTGGGTCTTTTCCCCCGGAAGAGAAAACGCTTTTTCCCGGAATCGTCAACCCTTAACCCACGAAAAGGAGGACCCCATGAGAAAACTGTTTTTATCCGCTTTTATCGCCTGCCTGGCCTTATTTCTGCTCAGCGGACCGGTGCTGGCCGGCTCCACCATGGATCGCATCGAAAAGACCGGCAAGATCAAACTGGGGTTCCGCGAGGGCTCCATCCCCTTTGCCTACATCGACCCCAAGGTGGGCAAGCACGTAGGCTTTTCGGTGGACATGGCCGGGTTGCTGGCGGAAAACCTCTCCAAGCGCTTCGGTAAGAAAATCGAGATCGAGCCCTTTACGGTTACCGTCAAAACCCGTATCCCCATGGTGGTAAACGGTACCGTGGATGTCGAGATGGGATCCACCACCTATACCGCCAAGCGGGAGGAGGTGGCCGATTTCAGCCTGATCTTCTTCTTTTCCGAAACCACGTTTCTGGTGCCAAAGGATTCGGGGATCAAGACCCTGGCCGACCTCAACGGCAAGCGCATCGGTGCGGCAAGAGGCTCGACCAACCTTCAGGCCATTGAGAAGCTTGTCAAGGAGGGAAAGTTCAAACCAGCCGATATCCTGGTGGTCGAGACGCATCCCCAGGGCATGCTGGCTTTGAAAAGCGGCAAAATCGATGTCTATTCCACCGACCGCAGCCTGCTGGAGGGGTTGCGCATGAAAGATAAAAATCCCGACAAATGGACGACGGTTGATTTTGCCATCGCCTACGAACCCTACGCCTATATTGTTCGCGAAAACGATTCGGACTTCCGTGATTTCGTCAACAACACCATCGTGTGGTCCATCAAGACCGGCAAGTTTTTCGAACTCTACGAAAAATGGATGGGTCCCAAGGGCGTGGTCCCCATCAAGATGTCCCAGGCCTACAAGGACTACCTGCAGATGATCGTTTACCCCATCTCCGACGGGTGGTGGAAGAAAAAATAGGAGCCTTTCGCCATGGGCCTGACATACGAATTCGACTGGGGGGTGCTCTGGCGGTACCCCTACGGCATGTGGCTGCTCAAGGGGCTGGGGCTGACCATCGCCATCGGAATGGCGGCGTGGATCATCGCCCTGGCGCTGGGCATTCTCATCGGAACCCTGCGCATCACGCGCTACCGGCTGCTGCGGTGGTTCGGCACGGCCTACGTAGAGGTGCTGCGCAACATTCCCCTGCTGGTCCAGCTTTTTTTCTGGTTCTATGCCGGGCCCATGCTTTTCGGCGAAACCCTCTCCCGGAAGATCAACCACATTTCGGGCCTCAATATCTGGGTGTCCATCATCGGCATCGGCCTCTACACCGCCTCGCGCGTGGCGGAACACGTGCGGGCGGGATTCGCCTCCATCGGGCGTGACCAGTACCAGGCCGTACTGTCCACCGGCATGACCCAGATACAGATGTATCGTTACGTGATCATCCCCTACGCCCTGCGGCTGATCATCCCGCCGCTGACCACCGAGTTCCTGACGGTTTTTAAAAACACCTCCATCGCCATGACCATCGGCGTCGCCGAACTCACTTTTCAGAGCTACCAGATCGACGCCGACACCTTCCACGGACTGGAGGCCACCACCGGCGCCATGTTCATCTACCTGATCCTGGGCATCACCGTGGTCAAGTTCATGAACATCGTGGAGAAGAAGTACAAAATCCAGGGACTGGTGGGGAGGTAGCCCATGTTTGACGCTGTCGGCCGAAATTTCGGCTTCCTGATGGGCGGCCTGTGGGTAACTTTCCAGCTGTCCTTTTTCGCGCTGACGGGCGGGATCCTGCTGGGAATGATAGTGGGCCTGGCCCGCCTGTCCAAGAAGCCCTGGATCTACTACCCGGTGACCGCCTATGTCAATTTTCTGCGCAACATTCCGCTGATCCTGGTCATCTTCTGGTTCTACTTCGTGATGCCGATCCTGGTGGGGCGCTCCATCGATCCGTTTCCATCGGCGGTAATTTCCTTCATCATTTTCGAGGCTACCTACTTCGGCGAAATCTTCCGCGCCGGATACCAGACCATCAGCAAGGACCTGGTGAACGCGTCCTACGCCACCGGCATGACCTACTGGAAGACGGCCCGTTACATCACGATTCCCATCGCCTTCCGGCGCATGCTGCCCAGCCTGATCACCCAGTCCATCGTTACCTTTCAGGACACCAGCCTGGCCTTCGTGATCGGGCTTCGTGAACTGGTGCGGCGCACCTCCATTGTAGACAATCTCGAGGTGCGGTCCATCGAGCTTTATGGGTTCGCAGCGCTTGTCTACCTGGTGGTCTGCCTGATCGGCTCGCAGATCAGCCACTACTTCGAGGAAAAGGGCAGAAAGGCCAGCATCATATGATCGAAATCAAGAAGCTGAACAAGTGGTTCGGGGATTTTCAGGTATTGGTGGACGTCGACGAGGTCATCGAGCGGGGCCAGACAGTGGTTATCTGCGGCCCCAGCGGTTCCGGCAAAAGCACCCTGCTGCGCTGCATCAACGGCCTCGAACCCTTTCAGAAGGGGGACGTCACAGTGGACGGCGTTTCGGTAGCCGATCCCAAGACGAACCTTTACAAACTGCGCGAAAAGATCGGTATGGTGTTCCAGCGCTTCGAGCTGTACCCGCACATGACCGCCCTGCAGAACATCACCCTGGCACCCATGAAGGTGCGCAAATGGTCCCGCAGGAAAGCCGAGGAGAAGGCGCGCCAACTGCTGGAACGCGTCGGTATACCGGACAAGGCGGATGTCTATCCCGCCAACCTGTCCGGTGGACAGCAGCAGCGGGTGGCCATCGCCCGCGCCCTGGCCATGGAACCGGATTACATGATGTTCGACGAGCCCACCAGCGCTCTGGATCCCGAGATGATCAAGGAAGTGCTGGACGTGATGATCGACTTGGCCAAGGGCGGCATGACCATGCTGTGTGTGACCCACGAAATGGGTTTCGCCCGGGAAGTGGCCGATGAAATTCTTTTCATGGACCATGGCCGCATTGTCGAACGCGGTACCTATGAAGGATTTTTCAACAACCCCAAAACCGATCGGGCCAAGGAATTCCTGGCCCAGATCCTCGACTGACGCGATGATACCGCGCCCCGCGGATCCGGTTCCATCGCCCTTTTCCGGGGGGACGCCATGAACACCGGCAAGTGGTTCCTGCACCCCATCCTGATCTTCATCCTCTCCATCTTCGCACTGGTCGCTTCGCTGTTTCTCTACATCTACTGGTACATGGAGGCCAGTGTGCAGATGCGGGCGGTCATCGAGCGCTTTCACATCGACAGCGGCCAGGTGCTGACCTCGCAGGCCTGGACGGTTATCGTGGTGCTCTCGCTGCTGGTGGGCATCATCCTGATGGGCATCTTCTCCATATTCGTCTACGGACAAAAGACCTTTCAGCTCTACCGCCTGCAAAACAACTTCATCAACAGCTTTACCCACGAACTCAAGACGCCGGTGACTTCGCTGCAGCTGTTCCTGCAGACCCTCGGCAAGCACGAGCTCTCCCGCGAGGACCAGCTCAAGTACGTCCAGTACATGCTGGCGGACGTCAGCCGGCTGTCGGAAAACATCGACCGCATCCTCAACCTGGCGCGCATCGAGAGCAAAAGTTACGTGCACGAGTTCGTGGACGCCGACCTGCTGTCCACCATCAAGCGCTTCTTCCAGGACAACGTCCACCTGTTCCGCGACTGCCGGGTGCGCGTGCACCCGCCGGCAAAACCGCTGCGCCCCTACCGCATTCACCCGTTGCTCTTCGACATGCTGCTGATGAACCTGGCCACCAACGCGCTCAAGTACAACGATTCCGATATGCCGCGCATCGACGTCCGCTTTCAGCACCGGGGCCGCAAACTGTTGATTCACTTCCAGGACAACGGCATCGGCATGGAGCACAGGGAAATCCCCAAAATCTTCCGCAAATTCTACCAAATTGGGCGCACGGACGACATGAGCGCCAAGGGCAGCGGCATCGGCCTGTACCTGGTGCGCACCATCGCACACATTCACAAGTGGCGGGTGGCGGCGGACAGCGACGGCATCGGCCACGGATCGGTCTTTACCCTGATACTGCCCGCCTGAAAGCACTGCCACCCGGACGGGAGACAGCATGCACGGTAATCCAGTCAAAAGGATCCTGATCGTCGAGGACGACGCCCACATCGCCGAAGGCCTCAAGCTCAACCTGCGCCTGCAGGGCTATGATGTTATGTGCGCCGCTGACGGCTCCGCCGGTCTGCAGCAGTGGAAAAAATTCCAGCCCCATCTCGTCGTGCTGGACATCATGCTGCCGGGCATCGACGGGCTGACAGTGCTGCAGGCCATCCGCCTGGAGGACGAGCGGCTGCCCATCCTGATCCTGTCGGCCAAATCCGCCTCCGACGACATCGTCAAGGGGCTGTCCTACGGCGTGGACGACTACATGCCCAAGCCGTTCAACCTGGAGGAATTCCTGTTGCGGGTAGAACGTCTGCTCAAACGGGCCGACTGGAACAGCGGGTCGCACGCGGGCGGCGAGACACCCCTAAAGCGTTTCGCTTTCGGGGAAAACCGCATCGATTTCGAAACCGGCACGGCCGACTGCCGGCAAGGCCATGTCGTACTCACCGAGCAGGAGCTGCGGCTGCTGCGCCTGTTTGTCGCCAACCAGGGCAAACCCCTGTCGCGGGCCCGGTTGCTGGAGGTGGGCTGGGGGTACAGCCGCCGCATCACCAGCCGCACGGTGGACAACTTCATCGTACGGCTGCGCCGCTATTTCGAAGACGATCCCAGGCGGCCCGTCTTTTTCAGGAGCATCCGTTCGGTGGGCTACGTGTTCGACCCCGAACCACCGTCATCGTCCGGTTAGCACCGCTTTCGCCTTCCCTTTCCCGTCTGCGGGAGAACCCCGTGTTTTGTAAAACTTTTGTCACAGGCCGGCTTTTGCTTGCGCCCCCCCCCCTTCTGACCTAATTTTGGCAGACAACCATCGGGGCATACCGCCTCGACAGAAGATCCCCGAGGGGCCTGTTCCACCACGGTCCCGGGACAGAAAGCGTCTTCGAACATGCACTTGCCTCAACTGAAAATCGGCCACGTGGTCAGCCGTATCCCCATCGTTCAGGGGGGCATGGGTGTCGGCATCTCACTCTCGGGCCTGGCATCGGCCGTGGCCAACCAGGGCGGCATCGGCGTCATCTCGGCCGCCATGCCGGGCATCCACGAACCGGACATCGCCACCAACGGCGACGAGGCGCACATGCGGGTGCTCCGGCGGGAGATCCGCAGGGCCAGAGAGATGACCGACGGTGTCCTCGGCGTCAACATCATGGTGGCGCTGACCAACTACGGCGACATGGTGCGCACGGCCATCGAGGCCGGCATCGACATCATCTTCTCCGGTGCCGGCATGCCCCTGGATCTGCCGGGATACCTCTCGGCAGACGACCGCACCCGGCTGGTGCCCATCGTCTCCTCGGGGCGCGCGGCGCGCCTCATCTGCCGCAAGTGGCAATCCCGTTTCGACTATCTGCCCGACGCCGTGGTAGTTGAAGGTCCCCGCGCCGGCGGCCACATCGGCTTCAAGCCGGAGCAGATCGAGGACCCCGCCTTTTCCCTGCGTCACCTAGTCGGGGATGTTCTAGCGGCTGTTGCGCCTTTCGAGGATCAGTCCGGGCAGGCCATACCGGTCATCGCCGCCGGCGGCATATATACCGGTGCTGACATGCACCGCTTTCTTTGCATGGGGGCGGCCGGCGTGCAGTTGGGGACTCGCTTTGTGGCTACCTTCGAGTGCGATGCCGACCCGGCCTTCAAACAGGCTTACGTGGATGCCCGCCGCGAAGACATGGTCATCATCCAGAGTCCCGTGGGGATGCCGGGCCGCGCCGTGCGCAACCACTTCCTGGACGATGTTGACCTCGGCCACAAGGCCCCCTTCAAATGCCTGTACCACTGCCTGCGAAGCTGCCGGGGCCGCAAGAGTCCTTACTGTATTGCCATGGCCCTGGAAAACGCCCGCAGGGGACGTCTCGGCAGGGGCTTTGCTTTCGCCGGGCAGAACGCCTACCGCATCGATAAAATCATTTCCGTCAGGGCCCTGATGGACTCGCTGATCGAGGGATTCGAGAAAGCGGCCGCAGCGGTCCAGGAGAGGATCGCGTCCCATGCTTCAACGCTTAAAGCCCCATGCCCTGGGGGTACTCTCACTGAGCCTGTATTTCTGTAACACAATACTCTGGGCAACCCCACTGATGGTCTTTACGGCCCTGAAGATGCTGGTGCCCGTCAACGCATGGCGGCGGCTCTGCGGCCGCATCCTCAACAACTGCGCCACCTGCTGGGTGGGCGGCAACAACCTCAGCCAGCGACTGCTGTCCGGCACCCGCTGGGACGTGCAGGGCCTGCAGGAGCTCGATAAAAACGGCTGGTACCTGGTGATCTCCAACCACCAGTCCTGGGTGGACATCCTGGTACTGCAGCGCATTTTCCACCGCCGCATCCCCTTCCTCAAATTCTTTCTGAAAAAAGAACTGATCTGGATCCCTATCCTGGGCCAGTGCTGGTGGGCGCTGGACTTTCCGTTCATGAAGCGCTACTCCAAGCGCTTTCTGAAAAAACATCCTCACCTCAAGGGCAAGGATTTCGAGACCACCCGCAAAGCCTGCGGGAAATTCAAGACCCTGCCGGTATCGGTGATGAACTTCGTGGAAGGCACCCGCTTTTCGCCCGAAAAACGGGCCCGACAGCAGTCGCCCTACCAGCACCTGCTCAAAACCCGGGCCGGCGGCGCCGCCCTGGTGCTGGGCACCATGGGGCAGCAGATGAACGCCGTGCTGAACGTCACCATCGTCTACCCCGGCGCTGTGACGTCTTTCTGGTCTTTCCTGTGCGGCCGCATCCGGCAGATCAGCGTGCGCGTCAACACCATCCCGGTTACCGACGCCCTGATCGGGGACTACGCCGCAGACCGGGCTTTCCGGGTCCACTTTCACCGCTGGTTAAACGGGCTCTGGGCCGCCAAGGACCAGTGTATTGAAGAACTGCTGCACCAGCCCCATCCCGCCGTCGCCGAAAACTCGGCGTCCGCCCCCCAGGGCTGTGCAGCAACAGCAGGCGCCGGCCAGGTCCCGGAAACCCTTTCCTGATTTTCTGCCGACCTACGTTTGATAGCGGCCGCACTCCACCTTATTTTTCCTCTTGTTTCCTGCCGGCTGCCCGGGCGGGTGGCCCTGCCTACGCCGACGCCATCTTGTGGCGTCAGACCGCCGGTCGTGTGGTTCAATCCTTCGCCCACAGCCGCCCTGTGTGGTGGTGCCTGGTGCTGCCGCCGCCGTCAGCACTGCTGATCTCCCGGGGGCTGAGTAAGGTTTCCTGGCCGTCCGGCGCTGCAACAGTGGATCAAGCGCCACCGCCACGGCGGGTACGTGGTTTTAATCGGTCGCCCGAAAGTTCAGGCTGGACACCGCGCGGCCCCGGTCTATGACCAGCCCTTCATGGGGGAGCGCATTACGCTGTGGCAAGCCGTAATCCTGGAGCGCGCCCCCGAGGTTCTCAACCAAGTGTAAAAGCGGCCACTAGCGCTCCCCTGTCGCACCTGCCGCCTTGAATTCCCGGGTTTCCTCTTTCCGGCCGGCTTTTACTGCTTTACCAGGAATATCGAGCAGGGCATCTTTCGCACCAGGCGTTGGTTTTCGTGGTCGAAGAGGAACTTCTCCACGCGCCCCTCTTCGTGGGCCACCATGATCGCAAGATCGATTTTCTCCCTCTTCACCAGTTTAATCACTTCGTTGGTCATGGCCCCCTCGGTGACCAGTTCGGTCACCTTGACGGGATTGTTGAGATCCTGTTGCTCCTCGATCATGCGGTCCAGTTTTTTGCGGGTCTTTTCGGCCATCAGGCGATACTCTTCCTGGATGGTTCCCAGGGGAATGCACAGGTTCCAGCCGGCCATGCTGAAAGGGTCGGTGAAAATATGGGCCACGTATAACTCGGCACCCAGCATTCGCGACAGGTCCAGGCCGTATTGAATCGCCTTGTGACAATGGGCCGTGCTTCTGCTGATGACCAGAATGCGTTTGATGTCTTTCATGGTGCTCTCCTTTCTTCACCCGGCCGCGCAACCGGTCGAATGCTTTTCGCGCCGCAGCGCATCAGCGGGTGTTTTGCTTATCACCCTGCTCTATTCAATCAGCATAAGCCGTGCCAGCCGGACGGGCGATGAGCGTTATTCCCACATGAGATGTGGGATCGATTTGAATTATTTTTTAGCTATTTATTTCCGCATGTTATGATACGACGATGTAAAATCCGAGCTTCGTCGGATTTTTTCAGGCGGCCCCCGGACGGCGGGGCAAATTGCCTCGGCCGAGGCACGGCGCCGCGCCGACCGCTGTTTTACAGCCCCCTCGATTTGTGATAGGTGTCTGGTGCTGAATTCACTTTCGGCGATAACGATACCAACCTGCCGGGAAAAGCGCGGTGAGAATTGCAACCCGTTTCATGGGGGTCGTTTTTCTGGGAATGCTGCTGCTGCTGACGCTGGATGCCTACCTGTCCGTGCGCCGGGACATCTCCCTTTTTGAAAACACCATGCGGCGCAACGGGCTGCTGTTTGGCCGCACCGTGCGTGAGGCCGTGCAGGACGCCTGGCGGCGCGACGGCATGCAGGCGGCCCTGGCCTTCGTGCGCCGCGTCGGTCGGCAGCCCGACCACATGCGCATCCGCTGGGTGCGCCTGGACGCACCGCCTGGGGATCCGCAAGCCCCCCGGGTGCCCCCACAAAAGCGGATCTCTGCAACAAAAGGGCAGCCCTTTTCGGTCCGTTGGGAAAACGGCGGAAAGAGCGGCCTGCTGGTGACCTATGTCCCGCTGGCGGTCCCCGGCGCACCTTCCTGCGCGCTGGAGGTCTCCCAGTCGCTTTCCGGGCTGTACGCCTACATCCGCACGCGGGTGCTGCGGTCGGTCTTTCTGGTCCTCCTGCTGGCGGCCTTCAGCGGCGTGATGCTGTGGGTGTTCGGCCGCAGGGTCCTCGGGCGGCCCCTGGACGCACTGGTAGCCAAAACCCGTCGCATCGGGGCGGGGGATTTTTCCGGCCCGCTGCACTTTCACGGCCACAACGAACTGGCCACCTTGGCCGAGGCCACCAACGAAATGTGCCGCCAGCTGGCCCGCACGCGTGACGAGCTGCGCGGGGAAACCGAGGCCCGCATCCAGGCCATAGAGCAGCTGCGTCACTCCGATCGCCTGGCCACCCTGGGACGGCTGTCGTCGGGCATTGCCCACGAACTGGGGACACCGCTCAACGTGGTGTCCGGCCGGGCCCGCATGATCGCCTCCGGAACCCTGTCAACGGAGGAAATGCAGGAAAGCGCCCGCATCATCGACGACCAGGCCCGGCGCATGACGGCGCTTATCCGCCAGCTGCTGGACTTCGCCCGGCGCAGGCCGCCCAATAAGACCTGCGTCGACTTGAAGCGCCTGGCCGAACAGGTGCTTCAAGTGCTCGACACGGAGGCGACCCGCAAGAAAGTCCGGCTGGTGTTTCAGCCGGCCAGGGACAATCCCAAGGTGCGCGTCGACGCTTTTCAGATACAGCAGGTGCTCACCAATCTGGTGGTCAACGCCATCCAGGCCTCTTCCGAGGGCGGCGCGGTTGACGTCCGGGTGAAGCCGCAGACGCCTCCTTCGAAGGGCGGACCGTCGGAGGTCCGTCGGTACATGACCCTGCAGGTGGAGGACCAGGGAGGGGGCATTTCTCCCGAGGACCTGAAAAACATCTTCGAGCCTTTTTTTACCACCAAGAAAGCCGGGCACGGAACGGGACTGGGCCTGTCCATCGCCCAGGGCATCGTGGAAGAACACGGTGGCTGGATCGGTGTCGACAGCCAGCCCGGGCAGGGCACCTGTTTCACGGTCTGGCTGCCAGTGGAGGAAACCCCATGCACGGAAGCGTCCTGATCGTCGACGACGACGAGAGCATGTGCCAGATGCTGGAAATGGACCTGCGGCAACGTGGGTTCGAGCCGAAGTGGTGCCTGTCGGCTGACGAAGCCTTGGCCCTGCTGGAAAACGATGTTTTCGACGTCATGCTGACCGATCTGAAACTGCGGGGAATGAGCGGCATCGAACTGTGCCGCCGCATGGCCGAGAAGCGGCCGGATATGCCCACCATCGTCATCACGGCCTTCGGCAGCATGGAAACCGCCATCGAGGCCATGCGCGCCGGCGCCTTCGATTTCGTCACCAAGCCCATCGACACCGACTTCCTGGCGCTGGCCCTGCAGCGGGCCGTCCGCCACCACGACCTTCAGGAAAAGGTGCGCCTGCTGAGCATCCGTTCCCGGCAGGTGAAGGCCTTCGACGACCTGCTGGGCGAATCCGACGAGATGAAGACGCTGTACGGCGAAATCGACCGAGTGGCAGACATCGACGCCGCCATCCTGATCACCGGCGAAACCGGCACCGGAAAAGAACTGGTGGCCCGGGCGCTTCACAACCGCGGCCACCGCAAATCGGGGCCCTTCGTGACCGTCAACTGCGCGGCGCTGCCGGCCAACCTGATCGAAAGCGAGCTTTTCGGGCACGTCAAGGGCGCTTTCACCGACGCCAAGGCATCCCATAAAGGGCTCTTTCTGCAGGCCGACGGCGGGACTCTCTTTCTGGACGAAGTCGGCGATTTCCCCCTGGACCTGCAGGGCAAGCTGCTGCGGGTGCTGGAGGACGGGTCGGTGCGGCCCGTAGGCGCGGATTACCAGACCGAATTCGACGTGCGCATCATCGCCGCCACCCATCGCGATCTGGAGACCGCCGTGCGCAAAGAGCGCTTCCGGGAGGACCTTTACTTCCGGCTTAACGTCATCCAGCTGGAACTTCCGCCTCTGCGCGACCGCGGCACCGACATCCTGCTGCTGGCCCAGCATTTCGTGGAGCATTTTGCCATGCGCTTCAACAAACATGTCACCGGCATCACCCGCTCGGCCGCCGACAAGCTGCTCTGCTACCGCTGGCCGGGCAATGTGCGCGAGCTCAAGCACTGCATCGAGCGGGCCGTGGCGCTCACCCGCTACGACAAGATCGCCGTGGAAGACCTGACCCCCAGGGTGGCCGCCAGCGACAAGACCAATATCCTAATCCCGGACGACTTTTTCAGCGATCTGCCGCCGCTCGGTGAGGTGGAGCGGCGCTACATCCTGCACGTGCTCGAGGCCACCGGCAACAACCGTACCAAGGCCGCCCGCATCCTGGGGCTGGACCGTAAGACCCTCTACCGCAAGCTGCAGGAATACCGGCCCAAGGAAAACGCCTGAACCATCGCCGGCCGGACGAGGCATTCTGCCGGGACGGGGCAAAATGCCTCGCCGCGACATTGCCCTCCAATCGGCTGCAGCTCTCCCTACTTCCGTTCCGGCACCCATCATCCAACACACCAACTATCCGTTTTTACTTAGTTTCGCTTCTATCGTGGAGAACCCCTTTAATTTCCCAAATAACTGGCACACCTTTTGCTGGTTTGCACCGGCAGACATTTGCCACAATCCGAGCAGACGGCGTGACAGCGACTCCGCCGGGGAGGTCGTCTATGGGAGAGAAGACGAGACACGGAACAAACGGAAAGGGGAAACAGCGGACATCCGATGGACAGCACACATTCCGTGTCCTGCTGGCTGACGATGACCTTGAGTTTCGCAAAATGGTGGCTTGGTACCTGCGCAGGGAAGGCTTCGAGGTGGTCGAGTGCGCAGACGGATACTGCCTGGAGAAGCACATGGGGCTCACGGACCTGCCGGACCCCGCCGACCGCTTCGACGTGGTGGTGGCCGACAACCGCATGCCCGGTCCCAGCGGTCTGCAGGTGCTTGGAGCCGCCGCACGTTATGAATGCGGGGTTCCATTCATCCTGGTGACGGCCTTCGCCGACGAAAAAACCACCGCCGAAGCCAGGCGCCTGGGGGCCGCCCAGGTGATGTCCAAGCCCTTCGATATCGAGGATCTGATCGAGGAGGTGTGCCAGATTGCCCCCATCAGCCTGTTCGTCAGCACCCCGGTGTCCTTCCTGGAGGAGGACGCCGGGGGAACGCCGGGCTTCACCCTCGACATCTCCTACCGGCACCACCACGGGTCCGGGTACATTGCCACCGTCATTCGGCACTACGCCGCCAAGCTCAACCCGCTGGCCAGGCACATTGACCTCTGCCGGGTGGTCGTCGAATGCCTGGGGCGATCCAGGCAGCCCACCACCCGTTACCGGGTGTGCATTCACCTGGCTACCCAGGTGGGCCCCGTGGTTGTGGAGCATGACTCCGATATGGGCGCCAGCTTCGAAAACCTGTACCTGGCCATCAAAAGGGCCTTTACCGCTGCCGGCCGGCGCCTGGAACACGAACTGGGTAAGCACCAGCATCATGATCACCACAGAACGCACCGCAAACCGGCGCTCGGTATATAGGCCGCTGTCGCCACAGGCGGTGCCCAACACCAAAATACAGGAACAAAGGAGAAGGCAAAATGAAATACGAACATACGTCCAGAACAGCAACATTGCTGAAAATCAAATTCCCCATGGCAGTCATTCTCGCGGCCATGCTCGCGGCACTGGGCACCTTTGCCCCCGCCGCACACGCACAGGACCAGGCCATCCAGAGCCTGCGTGAAACCGGAAAGGCCTTTGCCTGGGTGGCCAAGAAAGTGTCGCCGGCCGTAGTTTTCATCCAGGTGGAAAAAAGCGTCCAGCGTTCTCCCATGCAGGGGTTTCCGACGCCCTTCGGCGATGACTTCTTCCGCCGCTTTTTCGGCATCCCCGCCCCCCAGGGACAACCGCACCAGTTCCAGGCGCCGGCCCAGCCCCAGCGCAAGATCGTTGCCCAGGGATCGGGATTCATTTTCACGCCGGACGGCTACATCATGACCAACAACCACGTGGTGGCCGACGCCGACAAGGTGACCGTGCGCCTGGAAGACGGCCGTGAATTCAAAGGCAAAGTAGTGGGCGCCGATCCGCACTCGGACGTTGCGGTCGTTAAGATCGACGCCAAGAACCTGCCGGTGCTGCCCCTGGGCGACTCGGACAAGCTCGAAGTCGGTGAGTGGGTCATCGCCGTGGGCAACCCCTTCGGCCTGTCGCACACCATCACGGCCGGTATCGTCAGCGCCAAGGGCCGCAGCAGCGTGGGCATCACGGACTACGAGAACTTCATCCAGACCGACGCCGCCATCAACCCGGGAAATTCCGGCGGGCCGCTGGTCAACCTGGACGCCCAGGCGGTAGGCATCAATACGGCCATTTTCAGCCGCAGCGGCGGCTACATGGGCATCGGTTTCGCCATTCCCATCAATATGGCCAAGGCCATTGCCGACCAGCTCATCAAACATGGCACCGTCATCCGCGGCTACCTGGGCATCGCCATCCAGGACCTGACGCCGGAACTGGCCAAATCGTTCAAGCTCAAGCCCGAAAGCGGTGTCCTGATCGCTCAGGTGACCAAAAACTCCCCGGCAGAGAAGGCTGGCCTGAAGCGCGGTGACGTGATCGTCGAATTCGACGGCAAGCCCGTCACCAAGGCTGGCCCCTTCCGCAACCGGGTGGCGCTGAAAACGCCTGGCAGCCAGACCCAGATCAAGGTCCTGCGCGACGGCAAAGCCAAAACGCTGACCGTGGTCATCGGCAAACTCCCGGAAAAGGGCGTGCTGGCCAGCAAATCCTCCCAGCAGCTCAGCAAGCTGGGCATCACGGTCCAGGCCCTGACCCCCGAACTGGCCAAGCAGCTGGGCTACGAGGGCCTCAGCGGCGTTGTCATCGCGCAGGTCGATCCCGGCTCTGTTGCCGCCATGGCCGGACTCCAGCCCGGGATCCTCATCGAAGAGGTCAACCGCGTGCCGGTAAAAAGCATCGATGACTTTCAGCGGGCCGTCAAGAAAACCCCACCCCATGGCACCCTGCTGCTGCTCATCCGCAAGGGGGCCAACAGCAAGTACCTGGCGCTCCAGCTCGATTAGGGCGTACAAGCGCGGCTTCTCCCGCCGCACCGCCGGCGGGACCGCCCCGGCGGCCATGGGCCTCTCCCCTCCTGCGGCCGCCGCAGGACAGTGCACATCGAAACACCCGGTAGATGAGAATCCATCCCGGGCGCCTTTTTCTTGACAACGCCGTCGATATGCATTGAAATTCCGCATATCCGGCCTCGGTTGGGGGCCGGCGATCTGCTTCATCACCTGGATCCCGGAGTGCCGAAGAGGAGCGCCCCATGAAATGGATTACCCGATCCCACGTACACGTCGACCGCGTGGCCTGCCCCTGGCTGATCACCCGCTTCATTGACTCGGATGCCGAGTTCCTGTTCGTACCCAAAAGCTGCGTGCTGGAGGTCGCCGCCAGGGAAAAAGGTATCGCTTTTGACACACCGGGGGCCGAACTGCACCACCGTGACGGCCTTTGCACCTTCGATGTCATCATCGAAGCGTACGAACTGACCGACAAGGCGCTGCTGCGCATGGCACGGGTCATCAACGCTGCCGACACCGACCGCCTGGAAGCCGATCCGCTGGCCGCCGGCTTCGAGGCCATCGCCGTGGGCTACAGCCTGCGCTATCCAGAAGACCTGCAAAACATTCAGCGGCAGTTCGAGGTCTACGACGCCCTGTACGCCTGGTGCCGGCTGGACGCGGCCCGCGGCAAAGCCTGATTCGAGTCTTGGCACGGCGCAAAGACACCGCTTCCCCCACGCGCACGGCGCGCATCTCGGGATTCCTGGGTCTGCAGCGCAGCACCGTGGGCGTGCTGGCCATGGTGGTGCTGGTGGGCATGGGCGAACGCATGGCCGAGCGCTTTCTGCCCATCTACCTGATGGCCCTGGGCGGCGGCGCCGTGGTCATCGGCCTGCTGCAGGCCATGGACAACCTGCTCTCGGCGCTGTACTCTTTTCCCGGCGGCTACCTTTCCGACCGCATCGGCACCAAGCGCGCCCTGCTGGTCTTCAACCTGGTTTCCATGGCCGGGTTCACGCTGGTAATCCTGGTGCCGGCCTGGCAGGCCGTGCTGGCCGGGGCGGTGCTCTTCATCTCGTGGTCGGCCATCTCGCTTCCGGCCACCCTGAGCCTGATCTACCGGGTGCTGCCGCAGCACAAACGCACCATGGGCGTCAGCATGCACTCCCTGGTGCGGCGCATCCCCATGGCCCTGGGTCCGGTCATCGGCGGCGTCTTCATCGGCCTGTGGGGCGAACGCGAGGGCGTGCGCCTGGCTTTCGTAGCGGCCCTGTTGATGGCCGCCGTGGCCCTGATGCTGCAGCAGCGCCTGATCGAGGACGACCGCGGAAAGGCCGCCGAACCCTGCGGACTGGCCCCCGAAAAGAACCCGCTCAAACTGCTGCGGCTGATGAATCCCGCCATGAAGGGGCTGCTGCTCACCGACATCCTGATTCGCTTCTGCGAGCAGATCCCCTACGCCTTCGTGGTGGTCTGGTGCATGAAGGTCATCGCAAACCCGGTGTCGGCCGTGGAATTCGGCCTGCTGACCTCCATCGAGATGGCCACCGCCGTGCTGGTCTACATCCCGGTGGCCTACCTCGCCGACCGCAGCACCAAAAAGCCCTTCGTGCTGATTACTTTCGTCTTTTTCACCCTCTTTCCCCTGGCCCTCCTCCACGCGCAGTCCATGCAATGGCTCGTGGCGGCCTTTGTTCTGCGGGGGCTCAAGGAATTCGGCGAACCCACCCGCAAGGCCCTCATTATGGACCTTTGCCCGCAAAACTGCCGGGCCGGCATGTTTGGCCTCTACTACCTGATCCGCGACACCGTGGTGGCCTTCGCCGCCCTTGGCGGTGCCTTCCTCTGGCAGATCAGCCCGCGCACAAACCTGCTCACGGCCTTCGCCTTCGGTGTCCTCGGCACGCTGGTTTTCGCCGTCTTTGGCAGCGATATGCCGATTCCACCCGGCGACCGCCCCGCCGATAACGATTGAAAAAAACTGCCGGGTATGAATTCCGGCGGCCTGATCGGCCAGGTTGACAATAAATGATTGATTTTTATCATATGAATGCAATAAATAACGCCCCATGCAGAGGCGTGGAGATAAACTACACCCACCGGGCACACGGGTTCCTTTGCGCTGAGGAGATCCGCCATGGCAAAGAGCTATTTCGCCATTCTCGGCATTTCACCGGATGCCAGCATAGACGAAGTCAAAAGCGCTTATCGCCGGCTGGCCAAGGAATTCCATCCCGACCGCTGCCCCGGCGGAGACGAAAAATTCTGCCAGATCCAGGAAGCCTACAATGTACTGGGGGACAGCCGCCGGCGGCGTGAATACGAAGAAAGCCTGCGCGGCACCCGGCCGGCCCCGACGTCGCGGTTCAGCCGGCCCGGGCCCGAGCCGCGGCGGTCGATGCGCGTTCGGCGCCAGGCAGAAGACCTGGTTCCCAACCGCTTTTCCGGCCGCTTCGGACCGGGCATCGATGAAGTCCCCAACCGCCGACGGCCTTTCCGGGGTCGTCACCGGCGGCAATTCGGTCTGCGAACCGACCTCTGCGTGGAAGTACCCCTCACAGCAGCCCAGGCGCAGCGCGGGGGCCGTGCGCGGGTCGTGGTACCGGTGCAGGCCGTCTGCCCTGCCTGCCGCGGCGATGGTGAGTGGTTTCTGTTCGAGTGTCCGCGCTGCGCCGGCAGGGGCACCGTGGACGCCGAAATCCCTCTGTCGGTGCCTTTTCCGGCGGGCCTCGAACACGACTACGACGTGACCATTTCCCTGGACCGTTTCGGCGCGGGCGACATTCGGCTCAGGGTGACCTTCAGGCCGCCGGGACGCTTCTAGGGCTCTGTCGGCTCCCATCTGCGAAAGACACGAAACCGGCCAGGCGCCTGACGGGACTACAGAAGCTCCCCGGCAAAGCCGCTTGCGGCCCGGACCGTCCGCTGATCTGCCCGCACAGCCATCTGATTCCGATTTGACACCCCCGGTCAGCCCCTTACACTGCCCCGTCAGCGCAAGGCGTTTTCCAGGACCTAAACCGGAGGTTCCCGCCGTGCCGCAAGAAAGAATCGCTATCCCAGACAGATCGACAAAGTTACCGACCCGGCCAGCGCGGCCCGCTACATCCAAGACGGCACCAACCTGTTTATCTCCGGCTTCACCGCCGGATACCCCAAGCTGACTCCCAGGGAACTGGTCCGCCGGGTGCAGTCCGGCGAGCTCTTCAGGATCAACCTGTTTGCCGGTGCCTCAACCGGCGCCTTTGTGGACGGCATCCTGGCCGAGGCGGGGCCGGTCAACTGGCGGCGCCCGTACATGAGCGACCGCACCATGCACGCCATGATCAACCGGGAGCAGATCCACTTCAAGGACGATCACCTCTCGCGCCTGTCCGCCCAGGTGCACGCCGCCTCCGGTTCTGCCATGACCCTTTCGCACAGGCCGCGGGAACGTTTTTTCCAGGAACTCTACCGCTACCGCGAAAAGGTGGTGTTGCGACCGGTGGGAATCTCCAACTCGCCGGAGGTGATCCAGCGCCTGGGGGTCATCGCCATCAACACCGCCATCGAGGTGGACATCTCCGGCCACGAGCCGCACCTGCTGGACGAGGCCTTTGCTTTCCATCAGCGCTTCATGGCCAGGGGCAATATGGGCGGGTAGCCGCGATGGGTCCCGTCGTTCGCTTGGGAATGCCGGGGGCAAGTGGAATTTTGTTTGACATTATATCGGTTATCGTTTACGATTGTCGTTATGAAGTCTGAGGACAAAAGTGCCCTCGCCCGTGAAATTCTGCTGGGCTTCTGGAAGGTCCACATCCTGCACCATGCCGCCAGCGGCCCCGTGGTGGGGCAGTGGATGCTGCAGGAACTGCGCCGCCATGGCTATGATGTGAGTCCCGGGACCATCTATCCCCTGCTGCACCGCATGCAGCGGCGCGGCTGGCTGCGCTGCGAGGTGGATACGGCGGCCGGACCGCGGGCCCGACGGCATTACTTCCTGACCGACAGGGGGCGGAAGGTGTTGCGCTTCCTCACCCGCCAGGTGGACGAACTGTACCGGGAAGTGGTCGCGACGAAAACCGCAACGTAGCGGCAACATTTGGGAGGATGGATCCCGTGGAGAAACCGAATCGGCCGGAGAATGCGTCCAGAAATGTCTTTTACCTGGGCCTGGTGTCGCTGTTCACCGACCTGTCCAGCCAGATGATCTACCCCCTGGTGCCCGCCTTCCTGGCCGGCATGGGGGTCTCCAACACCATTATCGGCGTGATCGAGGGCGTGGCCGAGAGCACCGCCAGCCTGCTGCGCACCGTGTTCGGCCGCTGGTCGGACCGGCTCGGCCAGCGCAAGCTCTTCATCTTCATCGGCTACGGCCTGTCGGCCGTCTCCAAGCCGTTTCTGTACCTGGCCAACTCGTGGCCCACGGTGCTGGCGGTGCGCTTTTCGGACCGCGTGGGAAAGGCCGTGCGCACCCCGGCACGCGATGCACTCATCTCAACCTCGGTCTCCGCCGGACGCAAGGGCCTGGCCTTCGGCTTTCACCGCGCCATGGACCGCACAGGCGCCATCGGCGGTCCGCTGCTGGCCATGCTGGTGCTGCACCTCTTCGCCGGCCGCGCCGACAAGGTGCGCCTGGTTTTCCTGTTTTCGGTCATACCCGCGCTGCTGGCCCTGGTTTTCATCCTCTTCGCCAAAGAGACCGCCGCCCAGGTCAGGGCCCAGGATGCCGGCAGGGGCAGCGGCATGGACAGCCCGGCCTTCATCATCTTTCTGGTGGCCTCTATTTTCTTTTCGCTGGGCAACGCCTCCAACGCCTTTCTGATCCTGAAAGCACGCGAGGCCGGCCTGAGCATGGCACTGGTGCCGGGCATCTGGGTGTTTTACAACATCTTCTGCACCGTTTCCTCACCGGTTTTCGGCTCCCTTTCGGACAGGGTGGGCCGCGCCCCGGTTATCATGGCCTCCTTCATCTACTACGCCGTCGTGTACGCTCTTTTCGGCATC
>Ga0256835_1000323_pt1 | contig 37034 bp, 33 predicted proteins | sample PIR30metaG_FD_185972 | JGI IMG/M metagenome (GOLD analysis project Ga0256835, IMG submission 185972) | Hydrothermal vent microbial communities from East Pacific Rise, Pacific Ocean - PIR-30 | ecosystem: Environmental > Aquatic > Marine > Hydrothermal vents | place: Pacific Ocean: East Pacific...
GCTACCGCTTCCTGCTGCTGATCAAGTCCCCCAGCCACAGCCAAGCCGCGGCCGTGCTGCGCCTGGCCACCCACCGCCTGGGAACCATGCCGGCGGGGGTGCGCCTGGTCATCGACGTGGACCCGGTGAGCCTGGTGTGAGCTCGCCGGGGGCCGGATGTTGGGGGAGAAAAAACGCCCGGCGCCGGGGCCGGGCGCGGCTACTCGGCCAGGAGCTGGTCCACGTTCTGCACCGTGAGGATGGGGCGCAGGGGGCTCTTGCGGTAGAGGTCCAGGCAGCCGGTGTGCATCTCGTCGCGGGGCGCGTTGCAGGCGTCTTCCACCATCACCGCGAAGAAGTCGTGGCACACCGCGTCCAGGGCGGTGGTGAGCACGCAGTAGGGGGTCATCACCCCGCAGACCGCCACCCGCTGGACCTCCCACAAACGCAGGCTCTGGTCCAGATCGGTCTTGAAAAAGGCGCTCATGCGGCGCTTGGGCAGCCAGACATCACCGGGTTCGAAGTCCAGCAGGCCGGTGACCTCGGCCCCCTCGGTGCCGCGCAGGGAATGCTCCTTCATGCGCCCGCGGAACAGGGGGTCGCCGGGCAGAAAGCTATCGGTGCTAAAGATCACCGGCCAGCCGCGGCGGCGCGCCTCGGCGTTTAGTCGGTTGATGGCCGGCACCACCGCCCGGGCCCGCTCGGCCAAGTGGGGATGGGGGCTCAGCTCCAGGCTGTCCTTGACCATGTCGATCACCACCACCGCGGTCTTCATACTACGCTCTCCCTGCTGCGGTTTTGGCCGGGCGGCCCCGTTGGCCGGCCCCGGCCCGCTCCCGCATAAAACCAGCCGGCGGCCGATGGTGGCTGAGTCCATCTGCCGCCGACATATTTACGATGGGCGGCGCCGGCTGCCCCGGGGGGCCCGGTCCCGCCGCCTGACCTATGACCCCGCGCCGCCGGCCTGGGCCTCCTGGGCCTTGGCCCAAAACGGTGATATCTCGCGCAGCCGCTCGATGATAGGGGCCATGTTGTCCAGCACCAGGTCCACGTCTTCGTCGGTGTTGTAGATGCTGAAGCTAAAGCGGATAGAGCCGTGGGCCGCGGTGAAGGGCACGCCCATGGCCCGCAGCACGTGGCTGGGCTCCAGGGAGCCGGAGGTGCAGGCCGAGCCGCTGCTGGCGCAGATGCCCAGGTCCGAGAGTCCCAACAGGATGGATTCACCCTCCACGTATTCGAAGCTGATGGACGAGGTGTTGGGCAGACGGCGCTCCCGGTCGCCGTTGACCATGGTGGCCGGCATCTTGAGCAGCCCATCCTCCAGCCGGTCGCGCAGGGCCCTGACCCGGGTGTTCTCGTCCTCCAGGTTGGCCATGGCCAGCTCGGCGGCCACCCCGATGCCCACGATATAGGGCACGTTCTCGGTGCCGGCCCGGCGGCCGTGCTCCTGGTGGCCACCTATGATGTAGGGCACAAAGGGGGTTCCCTTGCGCACGTAGAGCACTCCCACGCCCTTGGGCGCGTGCAGCTTGTGCCCGCTGAGGGAGAGCATATCGATGGAGGTCTCCCGGAGGTTGATGGGGATCTTGCCCACCGCCTGCACCGCGTCGGTGTGGAACAGGGCTCCCTTGGCCTTGGCCAGCTCGGCCAGCTCGGCCACCGGGAAGACCACCCCGGTCTCGTTGTTGGCCCACATGACGCTCACCACCGCGGTGTCCTCGCGGATGGCTTCGGCCGCCTGGTCCAGGTCCAGGTTGCCCTGGCGGTCCACCGGCAGGAAGGTCACCTCGTAGCCCTGGCGCTCCAGGTCCTGGCCCAGGCTAAGCACCGCCGGGTGCTCCACCCGGGTGGTGACCACGTGGCGCTTGCCCGGCTGGCTCTTGAGGGCGCTGATGATGGCGGTGTTGTCGCTCTCGGTGCCGCAGGAGGTGAAGATTATCTCGCCGGGGTCGGCCCCCAGCAGGGCGGCCACCTTGGCCCGGGCCTCGCGCAGGTGGGCCCCCACCTGGCCGCCGAAGGTATGCATGGAGCTGGGGTTGCCATAGAGGTTGCCGAAAAAGGGCATCATGGCCGCCACCACCTCGGGAGCCACCTGGGTGGTGGCGTTGTTATCCAGATACACGATACGCTGGCTCACGGCTTCACCTCCTGGACCACCAGGTCCTCGCTGACGAACTCCCGCAGCTTGGCCTGTACGAATTGCCCCAGGGTGGCCTGGCTGGCCGCGCAGGAGCTGCAGGTGCCGCGCAACGACACCATGACCTTATCACCTTCGAGATCGATGAACTCGATGTCGCCGCCGTCGGCCTTGAGCGCCGGCCGCACCTCGCGTTCCAGGGTCTCCTCGATGAGCTTCATCTTCTGGATGTTGGTGAGCTTCTTGGGACGGGCCGAAGGGATCGACACCTGGGGGGCCTGGCCGGCGCCCTCGGTCTCCCAGAGCTCGGCCAGGATATCCTCAATGGCCCCGTGGCAGCTCTCGCAGCCGCCGCCGGCCTTGGTGTAGTTGGTTATCTCCTCGCGGGTGTGCAGGTTGTTTTCCAGGGCCACCCGCCGTATCTCCTGGTCGGTGACCCCGAAGCACTGGCAGACCACCTCGCCCTCTTCCTGGGGCAGGGGCTCCTGGCCGCGGTAGTTGCGGATGGCCGCCTGCAGGGCCTGTTCACCCATCACCGAGCAGTGCATCTTTTCCTGGGGCAGTCCGCCCAGGAACTCGGCGATGTCCTTGTTGGTGAGCTTTTCGGCCTCTTCCACGCTCTTGCCCTTGAGCATCTCGGTGAGCGCCGCAGAGGAGGCGATGGCGCTGGCGCAGCCAAAGGTCTGGAACCGGGCGTCGGCGATCTTGCCGTCGTCGTCGAGCTTGAAGCTCAGGGTGAGGGCGTCGCCGCAGGCCAGGGAACCAGCCTCACCCACGCCGTCGGCGTCCTCCACCCGGCCCACGTTGGGCGGATCGGTGAAGTATTTCTTAACCTTTTCGTTGTATTCCCACATCTATGTTTCTCCCGCCGGCCGGCGGCCCTTGGCCGGGGCCGGGCACCTGAGAAGGGTCATTAACCGGGCGTTACCCTACTAAGTTAATGCTTCTCGGGATATTCGCAAAGTTCTATGAGCACCCCGTGGGTGGCCTTGGGATGCAGGAAGGCCACCTTGGCCCCGTGGGCCCCGGGACGGGGCTCGTCGGAGGTGAGCGGCACGCCCTTGGCCTTGAGCTCGGCCATGGCCGCGGCCACGTCTTCCACCTCAAAGGCGATATGGTGCACGCCCTCGCCCTTTTTGGCGATATACTTGGACATCACCCCGTCCTCGGTGGTGCTCATCACCAGCTCTATCGAGGTGTCGCCGACGGGGATGAAGCCGGTGAGCAGCTCGCCCACGGTGTCTCTGGAATCTAAACCGAGCGGCAGGTATTCCGTATATACCTTGGCCACTTCGTCGACGTCTTTGACCGCTATGCCGATGTGCGCCAATCGCTTGATCTTCATGACAGTTCTCCTTGGAGCCGTGGACCGGACCCCTCACCGGAGCCCTGGCCATCCACCATGGTTTATCAAATGGTAATTATCTTAGAACCTGCCACTGGGCGGCGCAAGTGCAAAGGATGCGGTAAAAAGCCGTGGACTGCCTTTCGGGGCTCCTGGTAGGATTGGAGCCGGACCCCGCCGGGGTCTGCTGGCAAACAACCGCGCGGAGTGCAACCTGATGATCGCACGTTATACCCTGGAAGAAATGGGGCGCATCTGGACCGACCAGGCCCGCTACCAGGCCTGGCTCAAGGTCGAGCTGGCCGCCTGCCGGGCCTGGGCCCGGCTGGGACGCATCCCGGCCGCCGACTTGGCCGAGATCGAGGCCAAGGCCGACTTCTCGGTCCCGCGCATCCTGGAGATCGAACAAGAGACCAAGCACGACGTAATCGCCTTTCTCACCAACGTGGCCGAATACGTGGGCCCGGCCAGTCGCTACATCCACCTGGGGCTCACCAGCTCCGATGTGCTCGACACCGCCTACGCCCTTTTGCTGCGCGACTCGGCCGAGCTCATCCTGGCCGCCCTGGACCGCCTGCTGGCCGCCTTGGCCCAGCGGGCCCAGGAGCACAAGCACACCCTGCAGATAGGGCGCAGCCACGGCATCCACGGCGAGCCCATCACCTTCGGGCTCAAGCTGGCCGGGTTCTACGCCGAGTTGGCCCGCGACCGCGACCGCTTGCTGCGGGCTAAGCAGGCCGTCAGCCGGGGTAAGATCAGCGGGGCCATGGGCACCTACGCCCACCTGCCGCCCGAGCTGGAGACCATGGTCATGGAGGAGCTGGGCCTGGAGCCGGCGGTGGCCTCCACCCAGGTGGTGGCCCGCGACGGCTACTCGGAGTACTTCTGCACCCTGGCCATCATCGGCGGGGCCATCGAACGCCTGGCGGTAGAGATTCGCCACCTGCAGCGCACCGAAGTGCTGGAGGCCGAGGAGGCCTTCAGCAAGGGCCAGAAGGGCTCCTCGGCCATGCCCCACAAGCGCAACCCCATCGGCAGCGAAAACTTAAGCGGCCAGGCGCGCCTGTTGCGCTCCTACGCCATGGCCGCCCTGGAGAACATGGCCCTGTGGCACGAGCGCGACATCAGCCATTCCTCGGTGGAGCGCACCATCGGGCCGGACGCCAACATCCTGGCCCACTACAGCCTGCACCGCATGGCCTCCATGATCGAGCGCCTCACGGTATACCCCGAAAACATGCTGAAGAACCTCAACCTCACCGGCGGGCTCATCCACTCCCAACAGGTGCTCTTGGCCCTCACCCAAGCCGGCATGAGCCGCGAGGACGCCTACCGCCTGGTGCAAAAACACGCCATGGAAACCTGGCGCCAGGGCGGTAGCTTCCACGACCGCCTGGCCGCCGATAGCGAGATAAGCGCGGTGCTCAACCCCGAGGTCCTGCAGGCCCTGTTTGACCCGCGCAGCCATCTGGACAACCTGGACTATATATTTGACCACGTATTCAAGGGGGATTAACGCGATGCTCTGGCAACGCTGGATAGGACCTTGGCTCTTGGCCCTGGGGATGGCCCTGGCCGCCGGCTGCGGCGCGGTGCAGCAGGTGAAAAGCGACCTGGGCATAGGCGACGCGGTGATCGACGAGAGCGCCCAATACCAGGAACTGATCAAGCCCTACTTAGTCAAAGGGCGCATCTACCGCAACCTGGGTACCGAGATGCTCTGCACCGCCTTGCCGCTCAACAGCAAGGTACGGCGAGCCCGGGTGGCCATGATGGCCAAGGCCAAGGCCATGACCCCGGAGCAGGTGCGCCGGCTCCTGGCGGAGGAACAAAAAATCCAGGAGCGTTACTGCGAGGTGGTGCTGAGCTTTTACGTGCCAGACCGCAAAAGCAACAACCTGGCCGGCTTGCACCCGGACTGGCTGGTGTTCCTGGTGAACCAAGAGGGGCAGCGGCAACTGCCGGTGGACCGCCGCCGCATCAAGCGGCGCAGCGCCCTGAACCAGACCCTCTATCCCTTCTGGGGTCTGTGGGACCGGCTCTACATCCTGCGCTATAAACGCACCATCAAGGGACGTAGCTTCATCAAGCCCACGGACCGGCAGGTGCGCATGCTCATCACCGGGGCGCGCGGCCGCACCGTGCTCACCCTGCCCCTGCGCTGACCGGCCGGGACTACTTGCCGGTGAGTTTCTCCAGGTTGTCGCGCCGGCCCAGCACCACCAGCACGTCGGAGTCCTTGATCAGGTAGTCGGGCTCCAGGATGAGGTGGGTGCGCTTGGGCACCAGCTCCCGGATGGCGATGACGTTCACCCCGTACTTGCGGCGCAGGTCCAGCTCCTTGAGCGTCTTGCCGATCTGCTCGCTGGTGGGGGCCAGCTCCATCACCGAAAACTCGTTGCCTAAGGGCAGGTATTCCAGGAGGTTGGGGTCGGACATGGAGACGGCCAAGCTCTGGGCCGCCTCGCGCTCGGGGAAGATCACCTTGCTGGCCCCCACCCGCTTGAGCACCCGCTCGTGCTCCGGGCTCACCGCCTTGGCCACCAGGTTTTTCACGCCCATGTCCCGCAGGTGCAAGGTGGCCAGGATGCTGGCCCCCATGGGATCGCCGATGCACACCACCGCCGCGTCCATCAACTGCAACCCCAGCTCGTCGAGCACCGCCCGGTCGGTGGCGTCGGCGGTCACCGCCTGGTCACTGAAGTCCTGGTGGCGGGCCACCAGGGTATCTTTGATATCCAGCACCGTGAGCTGGTGTCCCAGGTCGAAGAGGCTGCGCGCCAGGTTGCTGCCAAAATTGCCCAGGCCGATAATCGCGATGTTCATCACTACCTCCCCATATCCTGCACCGGCCGCCGGGGCCGGGTTGCGTGCTAACCGAGTAGAACCTTTTCGCGGGCCAACTGGTACCGGCTCTCCACCGCCTCCTGGGTCAGGGCGTAGATGAAGGTGAGCGGGCCCAGGCGGCCTAGGAACATCAGCCCGATCAAGATGATCTTGCCCAGGGCCGGCAGGTGCGGGGTCACCCCCAGGCTGAGCCCCACCGTGCAAAAGGCGCTCACCGCCTCAAAGAGCATGGTGAGCACGTCCTGGTGGTGCGGGCCCAGTTGGCTGTGGGGCTGGTATATGCTCACCAGGAACATGGCCGAGACCACGATCACCGTCAGGGAACCGATGACCAGGGCCAGGGCGCTGGAGACCTGATCGTCCGGGATGCTGCGGCCGGCCACCTCGGCCCCGGGGCGGCCTTTGAGCCTGGTATGGGCCAGGGCCACCAGCACGGCCACGGTGGTGGTCTTCACCCCGCCGCCGGTGGAGCCGGGCGAGGCCCCCACCACCATCAGCATCATGATGAGCATCAGCGAGGCGTTGGACAGATCGCCGAAGTTGATGGTGTTGAACCCGGCGGTGCGGGGGGTCACCGCGGTGAACAAGGGGGCCCACCAACTGCCCTGCCAGATGGCCCCGCCGTCGGCCAGGTATTCAAACCCCACCAGCCCCACCACGCCCACCAGAAGCAACACCGCCGAGGTGATGAGCACCAGGCGGGAGGTGAGGCTGAGCCGCGGCGGCCGGCGGTGGTGTCGTCCCCGGGGCAGGTGACTGGTCAACTCGCGCAGCACCAGGAATCCCATGCCGCCCAGGATCACCAAGGCCATGACGGTGGCGTTGACCACCCCGTCGTCGCCCAGGCCGGCCAGGTTGTGGCTGAACAGGGAAAAACCGGCGTTGCAAAAGGCGCTCACCGAGTGGAACACCGCCAGGGCGGCGGCCCGGCCCGGTTCATGGTCCACCAGCCAGCGGAAAAATAGGATGACGGCGCCCAGGGCCTCCAGCGAAAAGGTGTAGATGATAACCCGGCGGGTCATGCGCCCCATTTCGCCGGCCGATACCGGCCCCAGGGCCCCCCGCAGGGCCAGGTGGCTGCGCGGCGAGAGACGGCGGCCCGACAGCTCCAGCAGGGCCACCGACAGGGTCATGATGCCCAGCCCGCCCAACTGGATGAGCACCAGGATCACCCCCTGGCCCCAGGCCGACCAGGCCGCGGCGGTGTCCACGGTGATCAGCCCGGTGACGCACACCGCGCTGGTGGCGGTGAACAGGCAGTCCAGCAGGCCCACCGCCTTGGCCCCCTGGCACACCGGCAGGTCAAGCAGAAAGGTCCCCAGCAGGATCAGGCAGCCGAAGCCCCCGATCACCATGCGGGCCGGGGTGAGCAGGCGGGTTATGAACAGTTTGGTTATCAACGGGCGCTGTCCTCGCACCAGGCGCGCCTACCGGCAACCCGGGGCGCGGGTTTTTGTCCTGTAGGGTACCATAAATTATTGCTAGACTATCATTGAAGACGCGATTGGAGGACGCCGGCCATGGTAGCGGTGTCTATGTTTAGCTATATCAATATATTGGAGCGAGGCTCCCGGGGAACCACCGGGGGCCAAGTACAGTTACCCTCCACCCAAGCCGCCTGGAAACGCCCGGGCGGCGGCCACCTGCGCCGGGAGAGACACCGATGGACCACAAGGTTTTGGACCAGGGCCTGCCGCTTTTGCAACAGGCCGAGCTAAACGGCAAGATCGTTTTGGTGCGCTTTGACCACAACGTGGTGAAAAAGGGGGTGATCCGAGACCCCTACCGCATCGACCGCACCCTGGGCACCCTCTTTTACATCGTGGCCCAGGGCGGCAAGCCCATACTCATGACCCACGTGGGCCGGCCGCGGGACAAGAAGACCGGTAAGATCAAGGTGGACGGGGCCACCAGCGTGGAGCCCATCGTGGCCTACCTGGAGAGCAAGCTGCACAGCCGCTTCCTGGTGCCGAGCTTCCCGGCCGACGACGGTGGCATCGCGGCCATCGACACCTCCATCAACCTGGCCATCAAGCAGGTGCGCCAGGGCGAGGCCTGCGGCATCTACCTGCCCAACACCCGCTGGTTCGCCGGCGAGGAATCCCCGGGAGAGCGGCGCGAGTCCTTTGCCCTGCAACTGGCCGGCCTGGCCGACATCTACGTCAACGACGCCTTTGGCTCCTGGCAGCCGCACGCCTCCACCTTTGACGTCACCGCCCACCTGCCCAGCTACGCCGGCTGGCTGCTGCAGGCCGAGCTGGCCAACTTGGGCCAGGTGCTAAACCCGCAACGCCCCTTCCTGGCCGTGGTGGCCGGGGCCAAGTACGATACCAAGATCGGGCCCATCAACGCCCTGTACGAGCAGGTGGACAAGCTGGTGCTCGGCGGGGTGATCTACAACACCTACCTCTGCGCCAAGTACGGGGTGCGCATCGCCGGGGTGGCCGAGAGCGACATCAAGGCGGCGGAGGCCCTGGTGGCCAAGGACGCTAAGCAGCACAAGATCGTGGAGTTGCCCCTGATCGTGGAGAGCGACGTGCTGGGCCGCGAGGAGGGCAAGTACCGCACCCTGGCGGTGAGCGACCTGCAACCGGGCCAAGAGCTAGGCTACATCCTGGATATCGACCCGGCCAGCTTCCAGGACCCGGCGGTGCGCCAGGCCCTGGGCCAGGCCCGGACCATCTTCGTCAACGCGGTGATGGGCTTCACCCCCCACTTCACCGACGGCTCCCGCGCCCTGGATACCAGCATCGACGGCAACCGGGAGGCCAAAAAGCTCTACGGCGGCGGCGACACCCTGCAGGAGTTCAAGGACTTAAACCCCGGCCTCTACCTCTCGGTGCAAGACGACGCCCAGTACTACTTCTTCACCGGCGGCGGCGCGGTGCTCAAGGCCATCGAGCAACGCTCGCCCTACGGCCTGGAGCCGGTGGCCGCCCTGATGGACAACGCGGCCCGCCGGGGCGCCGGCGGCTAGGCGGCCGCCGTCCAATTTGGCGGAGAGCCCCGGCCGGGGCTCTCTTTTTTGACCACGCCACATCTAGACTGACCGGTCGGTCGGCGATTATTTTATTGACGACAATATATTGTGGTGTCATACCATTAAATATCGACCAATCAGTTTCGTACGGCCGGCCCAAAGTAGCCAGCGCAGGTGGAAAAGAAACGTGGATTCCAAGGAACAAAAGAAAGAGAAGATCACCGCCGCCGCCGCGGTCGTCTTGGCCCAAAAGGGCTATAACCTCACCCTGATCGCCGACATCGCCGCCGAGGCCGGGGTGGGCAAAGGCACCATCTACGAATACTTCGACTCCAAGGAAGAGCTGTTCTTCGCGGTCTACCAGTGGTTCATGGCCAATATCATGGAGGCGGCCACGGTGGCGGTGGGCGACCTGGCCGCGCCGCTGCCCCAACGCCTCATGGCCATGGTGGGATCGCTGGTGGAGGTCTTTGAAGACAACCGCCAGATGTTCTCCCTGTTCATGGAGTTCTGGGCCGCATCTTCCGCCGGCCCCTTGCAAACGCGCCTGCGCCAGGCCCTCAACGACACCTACCGCCAGTCCCGCCGGATGTTCGCCGAGATCATCACCCAGGGCGCGGCCAGCGGCTATTTCCGTGACGACTTAGACCCCCTGGCCACCGCCGCCGGGCTGGTGGCCGGGCTGGACGGCATCTTTTTACAGTGCTGGATGGACCCGGAGCTGGACGCGGCCAAGCTGGCCGGCGGCTTCATGCAAAACCTGCTTCGGGGCATCGCCCGCCGGGAGCCTGATGATGCAAAGTAAAAGCAAGCTCGCCGGGGCCCTGCTGGGGGCCGCGCTCTGGCTGGCGGCCGCGGCCCCGGCCGCCGGCGCCGCCGGCCTCACCCCCCGCCAGATACTGGACCACGTGGACGACCTGTTCCGGGGCAAGTCCAGCCAGGGCCTGATGACCATGACCGTGGTCACCAAGCACTGGCAGCGCACCCTCACCATGCAGTGGTGGTCCAAGGGCAAGGATCGCTCCCTGGTGCGCATCCTGGCCCCCAAGAAGGAGGCGGGCACCGCCACCCTGCGGGTGGGCAACAACGTGTGGAACTACCTGCCCAAGGTCAAGCGGGTGATCAAGCTGCCCTCGTCGATGATGTCCGGCTCCTGGATGGGCTCGCACTTCACCAACGACGACCTGGTGAAGGAAAGCCGCATGGCCGACGACTACACCTTCAAGATCACCTTCCAGGGGGTGCGCGACGGCCGGGAGATCATCGAGATCACCTGCCGGCCCAAGCCCGACGCGGCGGTGGTCTGGGGCCAGGTGCGGGTGGTGGTGCAAGCCGGGGACTACCTGCCGCTTTTCATGCGCTACTTTGACGAAGACCTGCACCCGGCCCGCACCATGTACTTCACCAACGTAGGCGACCTGGGCGGACGCAGGCTCCCCCGGACCATGAAGATGGTGCCCCAAGATAAGCCGGGCGAGTACACCCTGGTCACCTACCAAAAGATGCGCTTCGACCTGGAGCTGGCCGACAGCGTCTTTTCCCTGCGGAGCCTGCGGGATTAAGGGGAACTCCGGTGAACACCCTGCGAGTAGCCTGGCGCAACCTGTGGCGCAACCGCCGCCGCACCCTGGTCACCTTGGCCGCGGTGAGCGTCTGCACCCTCATCCTCACGGTCATCTACTGCCTGATGGAGGGCCTGATGGTGGGCGCGGTGGCCAACACCACCAACCTCAGCCTGGGCGAGGTGCAGGTCTACGCCAAGGGCTACCGCCACGACCGCTCCTTCTACAAGGCGCTCAAAGACCCGGGGGCCATCCTGGCCGCGGCGTCAGCCGCCGGGGTGGGGGCCGCGCCGCGCAGCTACAGCTTCGGCCTGGCCGCCCTGGGGGCCAAGAGCTCCGGGGCCCGCCTGTGGGGCATCGACCCGGCGGCCGAGCGCGCCGCCTTTGACCTGTACCGCCACGTGGCCCAGGGCCGCTTCCTGGGCGACCGGCCGGAAAAGGCGGTGGTGCTGGGCTATAAGCTGGCCAAGTCGCTGGAGGCCCGGGTGGGCTCCACCCTGGTGGTGGTGGTGCAGGCGGCCGACGGCTCCTTGGGCAACGATCTGTTCAAGGTGGTCGGCATCTTAAAATCCTGCGGCGCGGCCATCGACCGCAACGCCGCCCTGGTGCACCGGGCCGACTTCGCCGAGCTGCTGGTCTCCGGCGGGCGCATCCACGAGGTGGCCCTCAACTCGCGGGGACGCATGCCCCTGGAGAAACTGCGGGCCCTGGCCGCGGCCGCCGCGCCAGGCCAGGAGGTGACCACCTGGCGGGTGATCATGCCGGCCGCCTCGGACATGCTCAACGTCTGGGACTCCATGATGTGGCTCTTCGGCCTGGTCTTCATCCTGGCCGCCGCCCTGGGCCTGATGAACACCATGCTCATGGCCACCTTTGAGCGCATCCGCGAGTTCGGCATCATCCGGGCCCTGGGGGCCACCACCTGGCGCATCCTGGCCGACGTGACCGGCGAGGCCATGATCCTGTCGCTGCTGGGTACCGGCCTGGGGGCCCTGCTGGGACTGGCGGTGTCGCAGTACCTGGTGGTGCACGGCCTGGACATGTCGTCCTTGGCCGGCAGTTACTCGGTGGGCGGGCTCACCTTCGATCCCGTGTGGCGGGCCACCCTGTCGCTGCGCAGTTTCCTGGAACCGGTGCTGCTGATGTTCGGGGTCTGCCTGTTGGCCTCCATCTACCCGGCCATCCTGGCCGCCCGGCTGGACCCGGTGCGCGCCATCAACCGGGTGTAAACGGCAAGGGGGTAAACATGATCGCTCGTTTGGCCTGGCGCAGCGTCTGGCGCAACCGCCGTCGGACCCTCATCACCGTGTTGTCCATCGGCTTCGGCCTGAGCTTCGCCATTTTCTTTATCGCCATGGGCCACGGCATGTACACCAAGATGATCAGCGACGCGGTACGCATGCAGGCCGGCCACATCACCATCGAGCCCCGGGGCTACCTGGAGGCCCCGGCGGTGGAGAGCTACCTCAAGTCGCCGGCGGAGCTGCGGGCGGCGGTGCAGCGCCTGGCGGCGGTGCAGCGCACCAAGCTGCTGGTGCTGGGCCAGGGGATCGCCCGCACCGGCTCGGGCACGGTGGGGGTGGCCCTGATGGGGGTGGAGCCCTCGGCCGAGGCCATCACCTCGCCCCTGGCCCGGCGCATCATCAAGGGCCGCTACCTAAGCGACCGCGACGGCCCCTGGGTGGTCATCGGCAAGACCCTGGCCGAGCGCCTGGGGCTGCGGGTGGGCATGAAGCTGGTGATCACCACCAACAACGCGGCCGGCGAGCTGGTGGACGAGCTATGCCGGGTGCGCGGCATCTTCGCCACCGGCTCCGAGGAGATCGACGGCTATTTCATGCAGGCCCCTATCGCCTTCGCCCGCCGGGTCTTCGGCCTGCCGGCCGGCGCGGCCACCCAGTTGGGGGTGATCCTGGCCAGCCCCGACGACCAGGAAGCGGTGCTGGCCAAGCTGCGCCGCCTCACGGCCGGCCAGGACCTGGAGGTGGAGCCCTGGCAGAAGATCCTGCCCCAGTTGGCCTCCTACATTAAGCTAGACGAGGGCTCCAACTACGTGTTCCAGGGGATACTGATCTTTCTCATCCTCTTTACCATCTTCAACACCATCCTCATGTCGGTGATGGAGCGCCAGCGGGAGTTCGCCATGCTCCAGGCCATCGGCACCCGGCCGGGACAGGTGATGGGCCAGGTATTTTTGGAGACCTGTTTCCTGGGCCTCATCGGCTGCGGCCTGGGCATGCTCGGCGGAGCCGCCGCCGCCGGGGCCCTGCAGCATTGGGGCCTGGACCTGTCAAGCTTTTACGGCGGCGACATCACCATCTCCGGCTTTGCGGTGGACCCCCGCCTGCGGGCCCTGCTCACCCCGGGGATAGTCTTGGGCATGGGCGCGGCGGTGTTCGCGGCCACCTTGCTGCTGAGCCTCATCCCGCTGCGCCACGCCGGGCGGGTAAACATCGTGGACCAATTACGTTAGGGAGAGACGGTGAGCACCCTGGTCAAGGCAACCGACATCACCAAGGATTACGGGCAAGACGGCGTGGTGACCCACGCCCTGCGCGGAGTGAGCCTTTCCCTGCAGCCGGGCGAGTTCGCCGCCATGGTGGGGCCCTCGGGCTCGGGCAAGTCCACCCTGCTCAATATCATCGGCGGGCTGGACCGCCCCACCAGCGGTACGGTGGAGGTGGACGGCCAGCGACTCAACGACCTGGGCAAGTCGGCCCTGGGCGAGCTGCGGCGCGACCACATCGGATTCATCTTCCAGAGCTACAACCTGCTGCCGGTGCTCACGGCCCGGGAGAACGCCGAGTACGTGCTGCGCCTGCAGGGGGTGCCGGCGGCCGAGCGCCGGCGGCGGGTGACCGAGGTGCTGGCCGAGGTGGGGCTGGCCGGGATGGAGGACCGCTTCCCCCGCCAGCTCTCCGGCGGCCAGCAGCAGCGGGTGGCCATCGCCCGGGCCGTGGCCCCGGAGCCGGCGTTGGTGCTGGCCGACGAGCCCACCGCCAACGTGGACTCCAAGACCGGCCAGTCCCTGCTGGACCTCATGCTGCGGCTCAACCAGGACAAGGGGGTGACCTTCCTGTTCTCCACCCACGACCCGGCGGTGATGCAACGGGCCCGGCGTCTCATCCTGCTCAAGGACGGCGAGGTGGCCGGCGACGGCGAGGGGCTGGAGGACATCGATGGGGTGTAGCCGGCCGCCGGTCCGCTGGCTGGTCCTGGCGGCCGCGCTCTGGCTGCTGGGGGCCGCGTCGGCCGGGGCGGCCGAAGACGGCGGCCCAAGGGCCTGGGACCTGGGCGGCAGCCTGCGCATCCTGGGCACCCTGGCCGACACCCACCGCCTGGGGTCCCTGGCCGGCGGCCGCGACAGCGCGGTGCAGGGCCAGGGCGCCCTGCGCCTCACGGCGGCCGGCCGTACCGGCCACCGCTGGGCCTACGAAGCCCACCTGGTGGGCTCCTACCTCTACAGCTCACCGGCCGGGCAAGGGACGCCCGGCTGGGGAACCGCCGGCGGCGTCACCCGCTACCGGGCCCTGGACGCCACCTGGCATTGGCGCGACCAACCCGGCCAAGAGGGACTACTGTGGTGGGACCGCCTCAATGTCAAACTGAGCCTGGGCCAGGTGGATATCACCCTGGGCCGCCAGGCCATCACCTTTGGCAAGGCCTACTTCTGCAACCCCCTGGACGTCTTCCTGCCCTTTGTTGACCCCCGCCAATTCGACCGCGAGTACAAGGCCGGGGTGGACGGCCTGCGGGTGGATGTCTACCTTGGCGACTTCTCGGGCCTCACCCTGGTGGCCGTGGCCGGCCGGGAGCTGGACTGGCAGAACCGGCCGGTGGACGGCGAGGCCGCCCTGGCCGCCGACTGGTACGGCTCGGCCCTGCTGGTGCGCGGCTACACCACCCTGGCCGGCTGGGACCTGGCCGTGCAGGGCGGCAAAGTCTACGGCGGCTGGCAACTGGGCGGCGGGCTCACCGGCGAGCTGGGGCCGCTGTCAGTGCGGGCCGAGGCCGCCTACCTCTGGGCCGACGGCCGGCGGCCGCTGCCCCCTCCCCTGTCCGGCGATATCATCCCGGACCACCTCACCTTGGTGCTGGGGCTGGGCCACCGCTGGGCCAACTCGCTCACCCTGGAGGCCGAGTACCTATTCAACGGGGCCGGCGACCCCGACCACCTCGAGGCGGCCAGGGCCCGGGTCAACGCCGGGGCGGCGCTGCAGATGGGACGCCACCTGCTGGGGGCCACCCTCAGCTACCAGATCACCCCGCTGGCGCTGGGCCGGATAGTGGTGCTCTACTCCCTGTCGGACCACTCCTGCCTGTGGCAACCCGTAGTCACCATCTCGGTGGCCGACAACGTGGAGATGTTGGCCGGGGCCAGCCTGGGCCTGGGCGCGGCCCCGGACAGCGCCGCACGAATTCACAGCGAGTTCGGCAGCTATCCCACTTACTTTTTCGTTGAGTTCAAGTTCTATTTTTAAGTGGTAATTTTGCGGCCGGGACAAGTGTCTTTACTTTGACGTTGGCGGTTTGTTAGCGTCTACTATGGGGGTAATGTAAGAGGCAAGAGAACCGAGTTTCAATAATAACTACAAGTTGGATAGCAACATGAAAAAACTCGTGGCAGCAGTATTGGTCATTTTAGCCGCTTTGATAGTTTTGCCCGGCGGCGCAGTCGCCATCGCCGCCGACGCCCAGCCTTCCAAGTTCGAGGTGGGGCTGGTGAAAACCGCCCTGCTGGTGGTGGAGCAGGCCATCAGCGCCGAGACCGGCAAGCGGGCCGAGATCAAGTACCAAAGTCTCATGGTTGATGGTGAAAAACTGGTGATCCAAGGCCTCACCCTCACCATCCATTTCAAAAAACCCACTACCTTGACCATCAAAAAGATAACCATCAGCGACCTGCAACCGCGCCTGGGCCGACCGGCCGTCCTGGGTCTCTCGGGCAAGCTGGAAGATGTATCCGGGCAGATTGACCCCACCACCAACATCAAGGCGAGCCTGGTCCAGTGCCATGACCTACTGGTGGGCCTGGACCAGGACACCGCCAGCGTAGGCTACCTCAAGGCCCTGGACGTGACTGTCGAGGCGGCCGGTAAGGGAACCTTCCGTCTGGCCCTCCTGGAGGTCACCGGCTTCTCTTATAACCAGCAGGACGAGGTAAAACTCACCGCCGGCTTGCTCAGGGAATTCGCCTTTAGCGAAGGCCGTCCCGGCCAGGGAACCGGCGGCTTCTCGCTTACCGTGAGCAGCGCCGACATTAAGGGCCTTTTCTTCCGCGAGCGCCAGGAAAAGATCACCCTGGCGGAATGCCGCGTGGTGGGAATGCAGGGAGCTGAAAACAACGGGCTCTTCAAGCTCGGCGCCCTGGATGTGCGCCAGTTGGACTTCGACGCCAACCACCACGCCCGCATCAAGTACTTCAAGGCCGCCGACGTCAGCTATTACGAGCGCGGCCCCAAGGGACCCCAGCAGGGCGGCGAGCTGCTCAGCTTAACCTTGGCCAGTGTGAACCTGGCCAAGCTGTCGGACCCCTCTACCTACAGCATCGGCAAGTTCGATGTGCGCGACCTGGGAATCATGACCAGCGGGCGTGAGCTGCTGCGCCTGGCCCGGGTGGCCACCACCTCCACCAACGACGGCAAGATCATGCGCGGGCTGTTCGTGATCGATGCCTTGAAGCTCAACGCGGCCAGCCTGCCGAACGAGGCCGCCGAGTTTATCAAGCAGTTGGGGCACGACGCCCTGGTCTTCAACCTGCGTGCCGAGGCCGATATCTACCACGCCACCCAGCTCCTGGACCTCAAGGTTTTCAAGCTATGGTCCGACCAGTTGGGCGTCCTGAGCTACTCCGTCAAGATAGGTGGCTTCAAAATTGACCCCAACAAGCCCAGAACATCGACCAGGCTCATGCAGCAGACGGCCACCATTATCTCGGGTAAGGCATCTTACCAAGACGTGGCCCTGGTGCCGGCTCTCATCGCCATGGGGGCCAGGAACGCCAAGCTGAGCCCGGCCCAGTTCACCGAAATGCTCATCGCCCAGGTACGCGCCGAAGCCGACGGTCAACACAGCCCAGCCTTCAAAGCGGCGGCCGAGGAGGTGATCAAGTTCCTGCGCTCGCCCGGCGAAATTCACCTAAACATCAAACCGTCCAAGCCGGTGAAGATCAGCGACCTGGAGGGCATGAACGAAGACCAGGCCATCGCGGCCCTGGACGTTACCTTTACCGCCAAGCCGCGTCCGGGGTACCAGCCCAGTACTACCGCCCCCCCGGCCAAGCCCCAGGCCACGCCTTCTCCCCAGGATGGACCGACCGCGGGGCCCAACAAGTAACCCGGGCCGCCGCCCCAGCCGCGGCCACTCACGCCCAACCACGGCCCGTCCGGCGATTGCCGGGCGGGCCGTTGCTCGGCCGACGGCCGGGGCTCACCGCACCTGGCCGGAAAGCGCCCTCTTTGGGTTGGCATTTTACCGGCAACGTATTATTATTAAATATAATGACTCAGCCAAGTTTATCCCGATACCATGTTTCGCAAGCCAGGAGTTCCCGTGACCCAATACTACGACCCCAGTGACTTGGCCAACTTTGGCCAGATCGGAGACCACGCGCCCGAGCTGGCCGCCAAGTTTTTCGACTACTACGGCGCGGTGTTTGCCGAAGGCGAGCTGACCGCGCGGGAGAAGGCCCTCATCGCCCTGGCGGTGGCCCACGCGGTGCAGTGTCCCTACTGTATCGAGGCCTATGCCCAGGCCTGCCTGGAAAAGGGCTCCAACCCGGCCGAGATGACCGAGGCGGTGCACGTGGCCTGCGCCATTCGCGGCGGGGCCTCCTTGGTGCACGGCATGCAGATGCGCCGCCAGGTGGCAAAACTATCCCTGTGATCCCGCGGAGCCCCGGCCGAACCGTTGGAAGAGATGGAACCCTTCGCCCAAACCCTGGCCCGTCACGATCTTACGCTGACGCGTGAGCCCACCGACACCCTGCAGGTGAACGTGGGGTTTTTGTGCAACCAGGTCTGTAAGCACTGCCACCTGGGAGCCGGTCCCGGACGTAGCGAGGTGATGGACGCCGCCACGGTGGACCAGGTGGTGGCCTATGTCGCGCGGGCCGGGTTCACCACGGTGGACATCACCGGCGGCGCGCCGGAGATGAACCCCCACCTGGTGCGGCTCATACACGGGGTGACCCCGCGGGCCCCACGGGTGATGCTGCGGGCCAACCTCACCGCCCTGGGCCAGGACCAACACCAGCCCTTGCGGGAGCTGCTGGCCGAGCGGCGGGTGGTGGTGGTGGCCTCCCTGCCGGCCACCACCGCCTTCCAGGCCGACGCCCAACGGGGCCAAGGGGTCTTTGAGCAGTCCCTGGCCACCCTGGAACGCCTCAACCGGCTCGGCTACGGCCACCCGGGCTCGGGCCTGGAGTTGGACCTGGTGGTCAATCCGGCCGGGGCCTTCCTGCCACCGCCGCAGGCGGCGGCCGAGAAAAAATTTCGGGCCGACCTCAAGCGCGAGTGGGGGCTGGTGTTCAACCAGCTCTTCACTTTTGCCAACGTCCCCCTGGGTCGCTTCCGCCGCTGGCTGGAAAAGACCGGCAACTACCAAGCCTACCGGGACAAGCTGGTGAACGGCTTCAACCCCTGCGCCGTGGAGGGGCTCATGTGCCGCCGCCAGGTATCGGTGGCCTGGGACGGCATACTCTACGATTGCGATTTCAACCTGGCCGCCGGCCTCCCCCTGCAGGGGCGCGCCATCCACGTCTCTCACATGGCGGCGGCCCCCGAGCCGGGCAGCCCCATAGCGGTGGCCGACCACTGCTACACCTGCACCGCCGGAGACGGCTTCACCTGAGGCGGGGCCATCGCGGCCTGAGTTCAGGCTGGCTTGGTCGCAACCTTTCGGCTACCTTCACCCCAGCGGGAGTTGCAACACATGACCCACCAAACCACCGACCAAGGCGATGCACCGATCCGGCGTCCCTGGATTAAGCCGGTGCTCCTGCTGGCGGTGGTTATCACGATGATGGTGTTGGCGGCGATGCTGGACCTGGGACGCCACCTCAAGGACCTGCAGGACTGGATCAAGGGCTTCGGGCTGTGGGGCCCGGTGGTCTTCGTGGCGCTCTACGCCGCGGCCACCGTGCTGGCCCTGCCCGGCAGCGCACTCAGCGCCCTGGCCGGCGGCATCTTCGGCTCGCTGGTGGGCATCGCCACCGTGAGCGCCGGCTCCACCCTGGGGGCGGCCCTGGCCTTCCTGGTGGCCCGCCACCTGGCCCGCGGCTCGCTGGAAAGATGGCTGGCGGGCAATGAAAAATTCCAGCGCCTGGACCACCTGGCCGAACGTCAAGGGGCCGTAGTGGTAGCCATCACCCGCCTGGTCCCCCTGTTCCCCTTCAACCTGCTCAACTACGGCTTCGGTCTCACCCGGGTATCCTTTGGGACCTACGTTTTTTTCTCCTGGCTGTGCATGCTGCCGTGGACCATCTTGTACGTGGTGGGTTTCGACGCCTTGTTCACCGTACTGTCCGAGGGCAAAGTGCCTTGGTCACTCATCGCGGTGGTGGTGGTGACGGCCTTGGTCCTGGTCTGGTTGATCCGCCGGGCCCAGGGTCGCCTCGCAAGGCAACCTCACGCCGCCGCGGCCCCGGTTCCCCGGGGGTGCTCATGACCGATGCTCCCGGCCTGTCCTCCGACGATCCCTCTCACCAGCGGCTGCCGGTGGCTCGCCTGGCGGCGATGAACCCCCGGCCCGCCCTGGTGGTGATGACCCGCCTGCCCCGGCCAGGCCGGGCCAAGACCCGCCTGGCCCCGGCGCTGGGGGCCGCCGGCGCGGCCCGCCTGCAGCGCCGGCTCACCGAGGCGGTCATGGTCCAGGCCCGCCGCCTGGCCCTACGCCTGCCGGCCAGGCTGGTGGTGAGCTTTGCCGGCGGCAAGGCCGAGGAGATGCGCGCCTGGCTGGGCCAGGGCCCGGATTACCAACCCCAGCTCGGCGGTGATTTGGGGGCGCGCATGGCCGCGGCCCTGGAGCGCGCCTTGCGCCGCGGCGCGCCCCGGGCCGTGCTGGTGGGCAGCGATGTACCGGGGCTAGACGAGGCGGTGCTCAGCCAGGCCTTCAGCGCCCTGGCCGACCATGACCTGGTCCTGGGCCCCAGCCACGACGGTGGCTATTACCTGGTCGGTCTGCGCCGGCCCTGCCCGCAGTTGTTTGAGGGCATCAGTTGGTCCAGCGGCCGCGTACTGGCCCAGAGCCTGGCCGTGGCCCGAGACCTGGGGCTGCGGGTGGCCCTGCTTAAGCGCTTGGGCGACGTGGACCGCCCCGAGGATATTAAGGCCTGGTGCACCTGGTTGGCCCAGCGGGCCGGCGCGGTGTCGGTGGTGATCCCGGCTCTCAACGAAGAGGAGACCATCGGCCGCAGCGTGGTATCGGCCCTGGCCGGCGGGGCCTTTGAGGTCATCGTGGTCGACGGCGGCAGCCAGGACCGTACCATGGCCGCGGCAGAGGCGGCCGGGGCGCTCACCGTGGCCTCGCCGCCGGGGCGGGCCCGGCAGATGAACCTGGGGGCCTCCCTGGCCCAGGGCGAGCACCTGCTGTTCCTGCACGCCGACACCCGGCTGCCGCCCGGTTGGGCCCGGGAGGTGCGGCGCATCCTGGACCGGCCCGGGGTGGCCGGCGGGGCCTTCCGCTTCCGCCTGGACCATCGCCCTCCCTCTCTGCGTTTCATCGAGCTGGCCGTGGACCTACGCTGCCGCCTGGCCTCCCTGCCCTACGGCGACCAGGCCATCTTTTTGCCGGCCGCCGTGTTTAGGCGCATCGGCGGCTACCCCGGCCAACCCATCATGGAAGACGTGGAGCTGGTCCGGCGGATCAAGCGGCTGGGCCGGGTGGTGGTGAGCCGGCGGCCGGCTCTCACCTCGGCCAGGCGCTGGCGCGGCGCCGGCGTGTGGAAGACCACCGGCCTCAATTACCTGATGATGATCGCCTACGGTTTGGGGATCCGACCCGGGCTGCTGCGGCGCATCTACGACCGGGCCGACGCCGGCCGGCCCTCCCCCCTCGCTTAACCCAGGGGCTTGAGCGACTCGGCGATGAGGGTCGGCAGGCGGCCGGCGGCCTCGACGTCCAGGTGCCACCACAGCTCGCCGCGGGGCCGCACCCGGGCGGCGGGATAGGCGCTGGCCGCCTGGTCGCGGCCGGCCAGGATGCGGCCGGCGGCCGCCGCCTTGGCCCGGCCGGTGACCAGGAACATAACCTGGTGGGCGCGGTTGATGGCGTCCAGGGTGAGGGTGATGCGCCGCACCGCGGGACGGGCCCCCGGCCCCGGCTCCACCGCCGTGGCCAACCGGCCGGCCGCCTGCAGGGCCGGGCTGCCGGGAAACAGGGACGCGGTATGGCCGTCGGCCCCCATGCCCAGCAGCACCAGGTCAAAGGCCGGTTCCCGGTCGCCGAAAAAGGCGCTTATCTCCCGCTGGTAGCGGCGGGCCTCGGCCTGGTGGTCGGCGGCCTCGCCCTGGATGCGGTGGATATTACCCGGCGGCACGGGCACCAGCTCCAGCAGCACTCGCTGGGCCGCCGCGTAATTGCTCTGGGCGTAATCCGGCGGCAGGCAGCGCTCGTCGCTCCAGAAAAGGTGGGTTTGCCGCCAGGGCATGGCCTGCTCACCGGAGGCGGCGGCCAGCCGCTCGTACAGGGCCAGGGGAGTGGCACCGCCGGCCAGCACCAGGCTGCAGCGCCCCTGCTGGTCCACCGCCCGCCGGGCCGCCTCGGCTGTCTGCCAGGCGGCGTCGGCCGCCAGGCGCCGGGGGTCGCGGTGTATCTTCAGGTTGATCATTTAGCCGCCTCCGGCCAGAGAGACAGCAGCCGGCGGGCCGCCTCTGGCCCCCAGCCACCGGCCGCGTAGGGTTGCAATTGTTGATCGCGGTCCTGGCAGCGTTCGCAGGCGTGCAGTACCGGGTCCAACAGGCCCCAGGTGAGCTCCAGCCCGTCTTGCCGCCAAAAGAGCATCTGGTCGCCTTGCATGCAGTTGAGCAAGGCCTTCTCGTAGGCCCCCAGCAGCGGCCCGCGGTAGTCGGCGTTGTAGTCAAAAACCATCTTCACCGAGCGCAGGCCCAGGCGGGCGCCGGGGCTCTTGGTCTGGATGGTGAGGCTGGTGGTCTCGTCGGGTTGGATGCCCAGCACCAGGCGGTTGGCGGTGATGTGCTCGCCGAGCACCTGGCGGAAAAAACAGTGGGGCACTTCCTTGAACTGGATGAGCATGCGGGTGACCTTGCGGGCCAAGCGCTTGCCCGATACCAGGAAAAACGGCACCCCCTGCCAGCGCCAGTTGTCCACCATCACCTTGAGCAGGGCAAAGGTGGGGGTGAGCGAGGCGGGGTCCACCCCCGGCTCGTCCCGGTAGGCCGCCACCGGACGCCCGTCGACCTGGCCGGCCGTGTACTGCCCCAGCACCAGGTAGTCGCCGGCGTTGGTGGCCGGGTAGGGCCGCAGGGAGCGAAACAGCTTGGTCTTCTCGTCACGCACCGGCTCGGCCCCGTAGCGCGGGGGAGGCTCCATGGCCGCCAGGGCCAATAGCTGCATCATGTGGTTCTGGAACATGTCGCGCAGCACCCCGGCCTGCTCGTAGTACCCGGCCCGGTGCTCCACCCCCAGCGACTCGGCGGCGATGATGGTGACCTGGTCGATGTAGTTGCGGTTCCAGATGGGCTCGAAGATGGCGTTGGCAAAGCGCAGTATCAGGACGTTCTGCACCGTTTCCTTGGCCAGGTAGTGGTCGATGCGAAAGACCTGGTGTTCCTGGAAGCCGGCCGCGATGGCTTTGCTCAGCTCCCGGGCCGAGGCCAGGTCGCGGCCAAAGGGCTTTTCCACCACCAGGCGCCGCCACGGCGAGCCGCCCGGCCCCTCGGCCGACATGCCAGCCCGGCCGACGAGGCTGACCACCTCGCTGTAGAGACCGGGCGGGATGGCCAGGTTGAAGACGCGGTTGCCGCCGGTGCCGTGGCCGTCCTCCAGCTCTTGCAAGCGCCGGCGAAGTTCGCGATAGGTACCCGGTTGGTCGTAGACCAGCGGTTGGTAGAACAGGCGGGCGGCGAAACGGTCCCAGGCGGTGAGGTCCAGTCCGCCGTGGCCGGCCACCGCCCGGCGCATCTTTTGCCGCCAGGCATCATCGCTGAACCGGCTGCGGGCGCAGCCGAGGATTACAAAGGGCTCCGGCAGGCCGCCGTGGCAAAACAGACTGTACAAGGCCGGGACCAGCTTGCGGCCGGTGAGATCGCCGGAGGCCCCGAAGATCACCATGGCCGCCGGGTCCAGGCTGCCCTCGATGAGCCCGGGGCCGGGGGCGTCGCCGACGGGCTCGGGGAAGCCCTGCACCACGGCCGGGGCCGGCTCCGCCCGGGGCTGGCTCACGGCTGCCCTCCCCCGCCGACGGGCTTGACCGCATGCCCCCCGAACTGGTGGCGCAGGGCCGCCAGGGTGCGGTCGCTGAAGGTGTTCTCGCGCCGCGAGCGGAAACGCTGCATCAGCGCCAGGGTGATCACCGGCGCGGCGGTGGCCGTCTCCAGGGCCTGCTGCACGCTCCAGCGGCCTTCGCCGGAGTCCTCCACAAAGCCCTGCAGGCCCTGCAGGCGCGGGTCTTGCTCAAAGGCGTTGGCCAAAAGCCCCAGCAACCAGGAGCGGATGACGCTGCCGCGGTTCCACAGCCGGCTCAGGGCGGCGTAGTCGTGGTGCTCGGCGTAGGGCCCGTTCTCCAACAGCTCGAAGCCCTCGGCATAGGCCTGCATCATGCCGTACTCGATGGCGTTGTGGATCATCTTCACGTAGTGGCCCGCGCCGCTGGGACCGCAGTACAGGTAGCCCTGGGGCGGGGCCAGGGTCTCCAGGGCCGGCTCCACCAGGCGGTAGACCTCCGGCCGGCCGCCCACCATGAGGCAGTAGCCCTCGCTCAGCCCCCAGACGCCGCCGCTAACCCCGGCGTCCAGGTAGTGCAGGCCGGAGTCGGCCAGCTCGGCCGCGCGCCGTAGGTCGTCCTGGTAACGGCTGTTGCCACCGTCCACGATCACGTCGCCCGGGGCCAGGTATCCGGCCAGGCGGGTCAGGTGATCATCCACCACCGGCGCCGGCAGCATGATCCACACCACCCGGGGCGGGCTGAGCTGGCCAACCACCTCGGCCAGGCTGTAGGCCGCCTGGGCCCCCTCGGCCGCCAAGGCGTCGGTCTTCTCCGGGCTGCGGTTGAAGGCCACCACCTGGTGGCCGCCGCGCAGTAGCCGCCGCGCCATGTTCATCCCCATACGGCCCAAGCCGATCATGGCTAGTTGCATGCCGCTCCCCTTTTCTCAAGCAAATTGCTGCGTAGTTGCCGTAGATCGCCTGTTGAATTCCTATTGTAGCAATAGGCGGCCGGCCTGGAACCCTTTTTCAGCCCCGGTCCCTAGACCTGCAGGGCGGCCGGCCCGCCGGCGATGAAACACTCGGCGTCGCGCCGCCCCAGGTCAAAGGCTTCTTGCATGCCCTGGGGGTTGGTGTAGTCCCACTTGGAGATGCCCACCGGCCGGGAGGGCTGGATGTAGGTGCGGCCCGGGTGGCCTTGCAGTTTGGCCGGGGGATAGCGGCGGGTGAGCAGGACGAGGGTGGGGGCTTCCCCCGGGCGGATGGCGGCCACCGGTGCGTTGTCGATGAGCCCGCCGTCGAGCACCGGCGCGCCGTCGCGGTAGACCACCGGCACCACCGGCGGGGTGCAGGAGGTGGCAAGCAGCAGGTCGATCACCTCGTCGATATTGCGGCAGGTGTCGACCCGCACCACCTCGGGCCGGAAGCCGACCTTGCCCGGCAGCTTGGGGTGCAGGGGAGCGGTGAGATACTTTTCGGCCAGGTAGCACAAGAACCCCAACAGCACGCCGCCGGTGGCCCCGGTCCAGGCCGGCGGCCGCGACAGCAGCACCCGCAGCTCAGGCCCCTGCCGGAGCCGCTCCAGGTCGGCCTGGTCCATGGAGGCCTTCATCGCCCGGGTAAACAGGGCCACGTGGGGAAACACCGGCCGGCCTTTGAACAGGTTGCCCAGGTAGGCGTTCTTGGTGTTGCCGCTCAGAACCCGCTGGAGGGTGGCCAGGGACTTGGCGGCCACCCCGCTGAAGACCATCACCGCCATGGTGGCCCCGGCGCTGGCCCCGGCCACCACCCGCGGGGACAGGCCCAGGGGCTCGGCGGCCACTTCCCAGAAGCCGGCCTGCCAGATGCAGCGGTTGCCGCCGCCGGCGAATACCACCGAGTCATACGAAGCGTGATCGCGCATATCCCTCCTCTTGCCGCCATGCAAATTTAGGCCAAAGCGGCCGAGGGGTCAAGCCGGGGACCCTTTACCGCTGCGGCCCCGGCTGATAGGGTTGCTCATTAGAGGGCGCGGCGCGGCCGGGCCCGGGGGGGAAACCTTGGTCCACACCGCCACCGGTAAAGTCGCCGACGACTTCTACGTCACCGGCACGCCCGAGGTGCATGGCTACCTGCTAGACGGCGATCAACCGGTGATCTTCGACGCCGGCTTCGCCGCCTTTGGCGCGGCCTACCGCCGGGACATCGACCGCATCCTCGGCCACCGCCGGCCCCACACCTTGCTGCTGACCCACGTGCATTTTGACCACTGCGGCGCGGCCCGCTACCTGCAGCGGGCCTACCCCGGGATGCAGGTGGCCGCCTCGGCGCGGGCGGCGGATATCCTGCGGCGGCCGGGGGCCCTGGAGCTGATGGACCGGCTCAACCGCCAAGCCGGCGAGCTGGCCCGCCAGTGGCACCCGGACCTGCCCGAATACCCCGTCTTCGAGCCCTTTGCCGTGGACCGCGTGCTGGCCGACGGCGAGGTGATCGAGCTGGCCGGCGGACTCACCATCGAGGTGATCGCCACCCCGGGGCACACCTGGGATTTCCTCAGCTACTACATCCCCCAACGGCGCATCCTGGTGGCCTCCGAGGCGGTGGGCTGCCCCGATTTCACCAGCGATCACATCGTCACCGAGTTCCTGGTGGACTACCAGGCCTACGTCGACTCCATGGCCCGCCTGGCCCGCCTGGAGGTGGAGGTGCTCTGCCCCGGACACGGCATGGTGATGACCGGGCGCCACGCCGCCGATTTCATCGCCCGGTCCCAGGTGGCCGCCGGGGAGTTCAAAGACCGCATCGCGGTGCTGCTGGCCGAGGAGGGTTTTGACCTGGAGCGCACCGTGGCCCGCTACAAGGCCGAGGAGTGGGACCGCCAGCCCTACCCCAAACAGCCCGAGCCGGCCTACCTGCTCAACCTCACGGCCCGGGTGCGCCACCTGGCCGAACTGCTGCCAAAGGCCTAGACCGCAACGGTCCAACCAACCGCCCCGCGGTCCCGGCGGTCGTCTTAAAAAAGTTTATGCAAGGCGTCGAGCCCGATGCCGGTGGCCCCGGTCCTGATGCGCAGCACGCACCACAGGTCCATGAACAACATCTGCAGGGCGTGGATCGGCACCGCGATCCAGAAGGAGCGACAGCGCCACACCAGTATGCCCAGGGCCACCCCGCCCACCACCGAGAGCAGGGCCTCGGGCAGGGGCTTGTAGAGGTGCAACAGGGCAAAGGGGACCATCTGGATGATGATGGCGTAGTGGCCGAAGCGGTGCGCCGTGCCAAAGAGCACGAAGCCGCGCCAGAGATATTCCCAGCCCAGCCAGTAGAGCACAAACCACAGCTCGCAGACGGCAAAGATACCCCAGTGGCGTACCGCCATGCGGCAGTGGGGGTACTTGGCCAAAAAGGCGGGGTCGGCCGAGAGAACCCAGGTGCCCACCGCCACCAGCGGCAGGTACAGCAGGGCCACCAGCAGGGCCAGCTTCCAGTCACCGAGGCCCAGCCCTATCTCCCGGGGCTTGCGGCCGAAGAAGAGCAGCAGGCTGGCCGCCGGCAGGATGAAGCCCAGGATGGCCTGCAGGCTGAACCACCAGCCCCAAGACAGGAGCTCGCGCCATTGGGGATCGAAGTACTCGGCCAGGTGGCGGTGGAAAAAGGCGCGGCCGCCCAGGGCGGTCTGCAGCAGGACCATGACCACGCTGGCGGCCAGCACAAAGACCACCTGCCGGTCCATGGCCTTGGCCGCCGCGGCCAGGTCGTTCCATTCGCGCCGTAGGTTGATCATGCTCCTCCGGATGGGTGGCTCAAGGTCCGGCCCAGGACTAGGCTACCATAGTGTCCCAAGTCCGAGGCGCTACAGGCTCGTCACCCGCTATCCTCCGCTCGAAGCCGACTTTAAGGTCGGGTCGTTTTATCCTGCCCGGCGGCAATTGGATAAGGTAGGCGGCACGCCGCCTTAGGGGTTGGGCACGCAGTCTTGGCTGGGGATGCTCCAGTGCCAGCCCTCGGGGCACTGCGGGCGCCGGTTGGCCACGCAACGGCCCAGGCGCGCCGACCAGTGGAACCCGTTGGGACAGGAGGCCGCCGGCTGGTTGGGAACGCAGCGCCGTTGCATCACGCTCCAGTATTGGCCCGGGGGACAATACTTGGGCTTGGAGATGGGCGGCGGCAGCGGCTGGAAAATAGGACGGGCCTGGGCCGATGACGCCACTACCATCAACACCAGGCACGCCAACAACAAGGCAAGCCGTTTCATGGGAAAATCTCCTCTTAACAACCCTGGGCCGGCGGTCCCATCCCAGCGGCGCCAGCGTTGCTGCCGCAGCGACGCCGAGTCCCAAAATCACCACCCTGATTGTGCCGTCTTACCCGGTGCGCGCTCAAGCTTTTTCTGGCCGGCGGACACGGTTTTCCATCAATACAAATGACGTGGCGTCTGGCCATCAATTACTAAAAAACCGGGAGGCCATCTGCGGCCCCCCGGTGATTTACTGTTGGCGACGGCCTAGAACCAAAAACGAACCGTCAGGTCGACGCCGTACTGGTGGGTGGTGCTGTTGGGCTCGTAAATGGTCTGTACGGTGTAGGTGGTGTTGCTGGGGCTCACCGCAGTGACCGGTTCGGACCCGCTACGCCCGATGCTGGAGTACTGGTACCATGGCGTGAGGCCCAGCGATATCTGGGGATGGAAGCGGTAGTCCATGGGCAGCTCGGCCCGGAAGCCGATGCGGTTGCCCAAATCCAGGGTAGGCGAGCTGTACCCCAGGGTCGAGAACTTGACGTTCATGCTGCCGTTGAACATCACCCGGGCCGAGAGGTCCAGGCCAATGGAGAACTCCGGGGACACCTCGTAGTCGAGGCGCACGCCGATGGGGAAATAGAACCAGGTGTATTCCTCGATGTAGGGGCTGGGACCGGCCAGTTTGCGCTCCCAGTCGTGGTAGCCGATGCCGGCATAGGGAGTGATGGTCCAACGGGAGGCGGCGTCGCGGCCCATGATGTAGCCGAATTTCACCTCCAGGCTGAGGAAGGTGTTGTCGGTCGTGTCCTTCCAGGGGGTGCCGTCTTGCAAGGTCCCGGTGTAGTCGGTGGCGCCGGTGGTATAGCGGATGGAAAAGCTGGCGAAGACCGGGTTGTCCTCACCCTTGTAGGTGTAGCCCAACACCACCCCCGGCACCCAGCCGGATTCCTTGATATCCGGGCGGCCGTCGATGGCTTCGCTGTAATCGAACTTGGAATAGCCCAGACCGATCTCCAGGTATTGACGCCCCTCGGCCATGGCCGGAGCCACGAACAAGCTCAGCAGCAACCCCACGCCACCAACAAACGCAATAACTTTTTTTATCATGCGCTTGCTCCTAACTTGCAAGATTATCACTTACCCTTCACCGCCGGAAAACCTTGGGCCAAGGGAATTAATGCTCTGAATATAAACATGGTAGCTTTTAATAACTCATTTTGCAACACAATTCGCAACCAATTTAACTAAAGTCCGGCAGTTACTAAGCAGTGTTTTATAAGTGAAACACCACCCGCAATTATTCACAGCAAGGTCGCGACAACACACTTAACTATTTGTTGTTATGTTGTTTTTAAATTGCATTGCAGCCCGGCAAGTCCCGGAGTTGGTATCTTTACGCAGCCATGAAAGCATCCGATAAGAGTTTACCAGCGGGCTTAAACATATCGAAGCGGGCAAAGAAATTATCACCAAACCTGCGGGGCTGCCACCACCCCTACCAAGCGTATCGGCCCTTGGCGGGGAAAACTTGACCCCGTCAGGGCAAAGTAAGACCGCCACGCCCCGGCCGGGACGTGGCGGTCTTTTTTACCGGGCCGGCGCAGTGGCTCAGCCGGCGGCCTTTTGTCCCAGGGCCTCCGGCCAGCCGCCGACCAGGTGCAGGTCGCGCTGGGGATAGGGGATGTTGATGCCTTCGCTGTCCAGGCGCAGCTTGATGGCCTCGGTGAGGGCGAAATAGGCGTTCCAGTAATCGGCGTTCTTAACCCAGGGACGCACCACCAGGTTCACGCTGCTGTCGGCCAGCTCGGAGACGGCCACCGTGGGCGCGGGGTCCTTGAGCACCAGGGGCTCGTCGGCCAGTATCTGCTCCAGCACCTGCTTGACCTTGGCCAGGTCGGCCTCGTAGCCCACCCCGGCCACCAGGTCCACCCGCCGCAGCTCGTTGGCCGAGTAGTTTATGACGTTGTCGCCCACCAGCTTGGAGTTGGGCACGTAGATCACCTTGCCGTCAGGTGACAGGAGCTGGGTGGTGAGGATAGTCATGCGCTGGACCACGCCGAAGGTGCCGGCGGCCTCCACCGAGTCACCCACCTTGAAGGGCCGCATGATGATGATGATTACCCCGGCGGCCAGGTTGGCCAGGGAACCCTGCAGGGACAAAGCCACCGCCAGGGTGGAAGCGCCGAGGATGGCCACGATGGAGGTGGTGGCGAAACCAACCTGGTTCAGGGCCGCCACCACCACGAAGACCAACAATAAGATGTAGATCATGTTGTTGAGGAAAGTAACCAGGGTCTCGTCCATGCCGGCCTTGCGCATGACCTTGGCGATAAGCGTACGTAGCTTTTTCACCACCAGCCAGCCGACCACCAGGATGACAATCGCCCACAGGAAGTTCATGCCATGGGTCACGGCATAGGTTTTAAACCAAATGGCGATGCTGTTCATTTTATTCACCTGTCCTTATATGGTTGGTTTGGGTAATCACAAAGGTCCGGACCCGCCCCTCACGCCACCATCGGCCGCCGGTGGTGTTAAAGGCCGGATAAATCGCCCCCCGCATCAGGGTAATAATACATTCACTACCATTTTTTACCAACATCAGGAACCGTTAGCGTCTTTTGTCAAACAGCCTCCCAACGGGCCGGCCCGGCGGGTCTACCAGGTACCGCCGCCGCCGCCACCACCGCCGCCGCCGCCGAACCCGCCGCCGCCGAACCCCGTGCCCGAGCTGAAGCCGGCGCCGCTCTGCGGCGGCGGCTGCTTAAACACCCCGCCCACCGCGGAGCCCATGTGGTTCAGGCCGGAGGTAAGGTGGCTCATGGTCCACAGGCCGGAGGAGAGCGAGGGTGCCACGTACCACTGCGGAGGCTGGCTCAGCAGACCCTCGAACTTGCGCCCCCAGCCCTCGGCCAGTCCCAGGGCCATGGCGTAGGCCAGGGTACGATCGAAGTAGTCGGGGTCTTCGGCCAGCAGCATCTTCAGTTTGCCCTGCTCGGCGCGCTGGACAAACTCCTTAAACCCCATGGCTTCGGCGTAGCGCCGGGCCCCGGCCTTTTGCTTTTGCGGCATGATGCGGCCAAAGAACACCAGCAGTCCGCCGGTGGCCGCCAGGGCGATGGTGTTGGGCCAGTTGAACAAATCCTCCACCCCCAGCCAGGCCAGCACGGCCCACAGCAGCGCGGCCAGCAGGGCCACGACCCCCAGCGAGGTCAGAACCATGGCCAGCCCCCGGCTGCCCTTGGTGAACCATCCCCGGCTGTTTACCAGGGCCTCGAGCATCTCCTGGGCGTTGAGCATGCTCTGGCCGAGGCGGCCCTGGAGCTGGCTGAGCCGCACCTGGTCGCCGTCGACGAACATCTGGTTGAATATGGTGTGCTCAAAGGGGCGCGAACCGGACGGCAGGTTGGCCAGTTTGCTGAAACGGTAGTCGCGCTCGGCGTCCTGGTCCCCCGGCGGCAAGACCTCGATGCGCAGGCACCCGGCGGCTCCCCAATAGGGCAGCAAACTCACCAGGTCATCGCGTCGTCCCGACTCGTTGACCAGGTAGGCCATCTCCGGCGGAGTCATATCCTTGGGCGGATGGAAGCGGGCCATGATGGTGGGCTTGGGGTCGCGGCCCCGGAACCACCACAGGGGCAAGAGGATGAGCAGGGCCAGGATCGGCACCAATAGCAGGGGGCTGTTGGTGAAAAACAGCCGGACCCGCAACCAGGGCCCACCCCGGGTAAGATAGCCCGCCGGCAGGCGCAGGCCCAGGGTGACCCCGTGGCCCGGCGGCAGGGCCGCGGTGGTGTGGCCGCTTATACCGTGGCGTCCCAGGCGGTAGACCACCGCCCGGCCGCGGGCCCCCACCGGCCCGGTGTAGACAAAGACGTCGTCGGGCGACAGCTCCAGGGGCCGCGGCAGGGCCACCGCAAAGGAGGCCCGGTCGATGAAGGTGCGCCACTGGTGGCCGATGAGATTCCAGTAGAACTCGGCGTGGTCGTCAAAAAAATTGATGCCGCCGTAAATTTTGTAACGGATCACAAAACGCTGCCGGCCGCGCAGGTAGCGGTCCGGGTCGCCGATGCGAATGACCAGGTAGTCTCCCTGGCGATAGGTCTGGTTTGGGTGGCCGGGGGTGGTGACGTCGTAGATGTCCACGGTGTAGCGCCGGCGGCCCAGGGTGGCGCGGCGGGGCTGGGGGCCGGCCATGGACTTGACCCGGTAGGAGACCGGTATCTTGCGGAAGATACCGTGACGCGGGGCGTCGAGGTCAACCACCAGGGTCTCGGTGAATTCCAGCACCGCGTCGGGCTGGATATCCACCCGCACCTGGTAGTCGTTAATACGATAGCCGGCGGCGGCCGGCAGGGCCCCCAGGACCAGGCCGGCCAGCCACAGGGCCAGGGTGCACCCCAGCACCCGCCTTCGGCGCCGGGCGGAGCTGGGCCGGCCCGGCATCATGGTGTTAGAACGACACCTTGACGTTCTCACGGGCCGCCTCTTCGATCTCGAAGAACTCCCGCTGCTTAAAACCGAACAGGTTGGCCACGATAACCGAGGGGAACGACTGGCAGGCAATGTTGTAATCGCGCACCACCGCGTTGAAATAACGGCGGGCCAGTTGTATATCATTCTCGATCTCGTTGAGGTTGTTTTGCAACTGCAGGAAGTTCTGGTTGGCCTTGAGGTCGGGATAGCTCTCCGACAGGGCGAAAAGGCTCTTGAGCGCGCCGGTGATCATGTTCTCGGCCTGGGCCTGCTCGCCCACCCCCTGGGCGCCCATGCCCATGTTGCGGGCCTGGATAACCTTTTCCAGGGTCTCTTTTTCGTGGGCGGCGTAGCCCTTGACCGTCTCCACTAGGTTGGGGATGAGATCGTAGCGCCGCTTGAGCTGCACATCCACACTGGACCAGGACTCGTCGCACATGTTGCGCAACTTCACGAAACGGTTGTAGTAAAAGATGAAGGCCAAGCCGACAACCACGGCCAGTCCTATGATGATGTATAAAATAGTCACGGGCTCCTCCCTGGTGGGAAATAATGGCAGGAATTCTTATTACCACCCAGACTATCCCGAACCGCACCGGCCCGGCAAGTCCCTTGCACGGACCGGCCGGGTGGGGAAAAATAGCTTGTCGCCCGGCGTCCAAAGGGAATATTCTGCCACAGGTCATTTGCTTAATACTGTAAGCATCTGCGCGGAGACCTCCTGCTAATGAACATCCTGGGAATCAGCGCCTATTATCACGATTCGGCCGCCTGCCTGGTGAGTGACGGCCGTATCGTGGCCGCCGCCCAGGAGGAGCGTTTCAGCCGGGTCAAGCACGACCACCGCTTTCCCACCGCGGCGGTGGCGTTCTGCCTGTCCCAGGGTGGCATCCAGGCCGGGGACCTGGACCTGGTGGCCTTTTATGACAAGCCGTTTCTCAAGTACGAACGCCTGCTGGAGACCTACCTGGCCTTCGCCCCGGCAGGCCTGCGTTCCTTTCTCACGGCCATGCCCCTGTGGATCAAGGAAAAGCTCTGGCTGCCTGATGTCATCAAAAAGGAGCTGGACTACCACGGCAAGATAATCTTCTGCGAGCACCACCAGTCCCACGCGGCCAGCGCCTTTTTCGCCTCGCCCTTTGAGCGCGCCGCCTTCATAACCTTTGACGGGGTGGGCGAGTGGGCCACCACCTCCTTTGGCCGGGGCGATGGCAACCACATCGACATCATGGCCGAGCTGCGTTTCCCGCACTCGCTGGGGCTGTTGTACTCCGCCTTCACCTATTTCACCGGGTTTCGGGTCAACTCCGGCGAGTACAAGGTGATGGGCCTGGCCCCCTACGGCCAACCCAGGTACGCAGACACCATCTTGCGCGAGCTGGTGGATTTGAAACCCGACGGCTCTTTCAAGCTGGACCAGCGCTACTTCAACTACTGCCAGGGCCTCACCATGACCAACCGGCGCTTTGCCGAGCTCTTCGGCGGCCCGCCCCGCCGGCCGGAGAGCCCCATCACCCAGCGGGAGATGGACCTGGCCGCCAGCGTGCAAAAGGTCACCGAGCTCATAGTAAGCCGGGTGACCGACCACGTGGCCGAGCTAACCGGCGAGAAGAACCTGGTCCTGGCCGGCGGGGTGGCGCTCAACTGCGTGGCCAACGGACGCCTGCTGCGCGAGGGACCCTTTGAGCGGCTCTGGGTCCAACCGGCGGCCGGCGACGCCGGCGGCGCCCTGGGCGCGGCCCTGTTCGCCTGGCACCAGTACCTGGGCAACCCCCGCCCCTCCCCCGGGGGCAGCGACCAGCAGCAGGGCTCCTACCTGGGCCCGGCCTTTGACCCGCAGGAGATAGCCGACTTTCTCCAGGAGCGGGGCGCACCGGCCAAGCGGCTGGAGCCGGCGGAGTTGCTCGAGGCGGTGGCCGGGCTGCTGGAGGACCAAAAGGTGGTGGGCTGGTTCCAGGGGCGCATGGAGTTCGGCCCGCGCGCCCTGGGGGCCCGCTCCATCATCGGCGACGCGCGCAGCCCGCAGATGCAGTCGGTGATGAACCTCAAGATCAAGTACCGCGAGTCCTTCCGTCCCTTTGCCCCCTCGGTGCTGGCGCGCCGGGTGGGCGACTATTTCGAGCTGGAGGTCCCCAGCCCCTACATGCTGCTGGTGGCCGGGGTGCGCCCCGAGCTGCGCCGGCCCATGACCGAGCAGGAAAAAAGCCTTTTCGGTATCGACAAGCTCAACGTGGTGCGCTCGGAGATCACCGCCGTCACCCACGTGGACTACTCGGCCCGGGTGCAGACGGTGCACCCGGAAACCAACCCCCTGTACCACCAACTGCTGGAGGCCTTTGAGCGGCGCACCGGCTGCGGAGTTATCGTCAACACCTCCTTCAACGTGCGCGGCGAGCCCATCGTCTGCACCCCGGCCGACGCCTACGCCTGCTTCATGCGCACCGAGATGGACTACCTGGCCCTGGGGCCATATCTCCTGGACAAACGAGACCAGCCGCCCTGGCGCGAAGCGGGCGACTGGCGCGAGAAATTCGAGCTGGACTGATGGGCGCCATAAGAGAAATAGCCGACGAGATCAGGGACCTGGACCCCACGGCGCGCGAATGCCGCAAGCTGGCGCTGGTTTTGCTGGGGGCCCTGGCGATCATCGGCGCCCTGGCGCTCTGGCGCCTGGGCCCCGCTGGCTGGTGGGTGCTGGCCGCCGCCGGGCTGGTGGGCGCTTGGGGGCTGCTCTGGCCGGCCGGCTTCAAGCCGCTGTACATCGTCTGGATGAGCCTGGCCCTGGTCATGGGGTTTATCATGAGCCGGGTGCTGCTCACCCTGCTGTTCTACCTGGCCATCACCCCCACCGGCCTGGTCATGCGCCTGGTGGGCCGGCGTCCCCTGGACCTCAAGATGGGCGACCGCGACTCCTACTGGCACCGCCGCGATAAGCCCTACGACCCGGCCGACAGCGAAAAGATGTTCTAACCCCCGGCCCCGACCCACCCCCGAACACCACCACCGCCGGCCCGGCCAGCACCCGGCCCCGGCGCTGGCGTCTTTAGAAAGGGTCAAATGTCCAGCCCACCGCCGCCGACAATCGACCGCCGAACCATGGCCGAGATCAGCCGGCGCCGCGATGGCCGCCTTGTTCCGGTCGGCGCCCCAGTTTATGGCGCCGCGCGATTTTGCCGGCAAGCTCAAGGAGATGCTACACGCCACCGGTGGTGGCGCAACTTTGGCCAAGGGAGACGATGATGTCGGAGTGGTATAAGAGCGGCTGCGTGCTTTGCGCCATCAATTGCGGGCTGCGCCTGCGGGTGGAGGACAACCGGATCGTGGAGGTGCGCCCGGACCGCGACAACCCGCGCAGCCGGGGCTACATCTGCCGCAAGGGGCTGAGCGTGATGCACCACCAGCACCACGCCGAGCGCCTCACCCACCCGCTCAAGAGGGTCGACGGCCGGCTGAAGGAGACCACCTGGACCCAGGCCCTGGAGGAGATAGCGGCCAAGCTCAAGGATATCGTCCAGCGCCACGGGCCGCGCTCGGTGGCCTACATGGGCGGCGGCGGCCAGGGCTGCCATTTCGAGGCCGCCTTTGGGGTGCGGCTTCTGCGCGGGTTGGGATCGCGCTACCACTACAACGCCTTGGGCCAGGAGCTCACCGGCCTGTTCTGGGTGGACGGCCGGGCCCACGGCCGCCAGTACAAGCACACCATCCCCGACCTGGCCGGGGCCGAGATGCTGGTGGGCATCGGCTGGAACGGCATGATGAGCCACCAGGTCCCCCGGGCCCGCAAGGTGCTAAAAGAATTCTCCCGCGACCCGGACCGCCTACTGGTGATCATCGACCCGCGCCCCAGCGAGACGGCGCGCATCGCCGACCTGCACCTGCCCCTGCGCCCGGGCAGCGACGCCCTGCTCACCAAGGCCATGATCGCCATCATCCTGGATCAGAGCTGGCAGGACCAGGCCTACCTGGAGGCCCACGTAAGCGGCTGGGACCAGGTGGCCCCCTGGTTTGAGGGCTTTGACGCCCGGGCCGCGGTGGAGGTCTGCGGCCTGGAGCTGGACCAAGTGCAACACCTCTGCCGCCTGATGACCACCCGGCGCTGGTGCCTGCACCCCGACCTGGGCGTCTTCATGAGCCGGCACTCCACCACCACCAGCTACCTGCACCACATCCTCATGGCCGTCTGCGGCCGCCTCTGCGTGCCGGGCGGCAACGTCATCCCCGGCCACCTCATGCCCATCTGCAGCCACAGCGACGAGCGCGACCCGCGCACCTGGCGCACGGTGGCCACCGACTACCCGGCCATCGCCGGCGTGTTCCCGCCCAACGTGATGCCCGAAGAAATCCTCTGCGACCACCCCGAGCGGCTGCGCGCGGTGATCGTGAGCCAGTCCAACCCCCTGCGCTCCTACGCCGACACCGCGGCCTTTGAAGAGGCCTTCGGGCGGCTGGAGCTCTTGGTCACCTGCGAGCTGGCCATGACCGAGACCGCCGCCGCCAGCCACTACGTGCTGCCGGCCCGCTCGGCCTACGAATCCTGGGACGGCACCTTCTTCGCCCTCACCTTCCCGGAGCTGTATTTCCAGATGCGCGGCCCGGTGGTCATGCCCCGGGGCATCCCGCTGGAGGTGAGCCAGATACTTACGCTCCTGGCCGACCACTTGGGACTGGTGCCGGAGATTCCCGAGAGCCTGCACCAGGCCAGCCAGGGCGACCGCCTGGCCTTTGGCATGGCCCTGATGCCGTGGGTGCGGTCCCAGCCCGGGGCCCAGGCCGTCCTGCCCTTTATCCTGGCCCGCACCCTGGGGCGCGAGTTCGGCTCGGCCAACCTGGCCGCCCTGTGGGGGCTGCTGATGAGTGCGCCGCCGGAGTTCCAACAGGCCGCCGCCCGCATGGGCTACGAGCCCGGCCCGGCCATGGGCGAAAAGATATTCACCGACATCCTGGCCCACCCCGAGGGGCTCGTCATCGGCCGGATGGATCCAGATGACAACTTCGCCGCCCTGGCCACCGACGACGGCAGGATCAACCTGTACGCCCCGGAGATGGCCGAGCCGGTGGCCGTCCTGCAGCCGCCGGCCGAGCAGGCGGCCCTGGCCCCGGACCCG
>Ga0256835_1000324_pt1 | contig 36988 bp, 31 predicted proteins | sample PIR30metaG_FD_185972 | JGI IMG/M metagenome (GOLD analysis project Ga0256835, IMG submission 185972) | Hydrothermal vent microbial communities from East Pacific Rise, Pacific Ocean - PIR-30 | ecosystem: Environmental > Aquatic > Marine > Hydrothermal vents | place: Pacific Ocean: East Pacific...
CACATAACTTTTTATCCAATAAAGGATATACAAAAAAATACAGACCTTGGTTAGTGGTTTTTGTAAAAGTTTTTTCTCATAAAAAGCAAGCGATGATTTTTGAAAAATATTTGAAATCCGGAAAAGGAAGAAAATACATACATACAAAAATATTACCTCTTTATAAATAGGCTCATATCCGCCCGAGGCGGACGCAGGTTCTCCCCTATCCGGGGACCGCTACAAATGAAGGAGAATCAAAATTGGTTCTCCTTTTTTTATTGTAATATGCAAGAATTCGTAGTATATGTTTTATATTCAAAAAAATTTGATAAAATCTATATCGGATATACTTCTAATTTACGTCAACGATTCCTCTCACATAACTTTTTATCCAATAAAGGATATACAAAAAAATACAGACCTTGGTTAGTGGTTTTTGTAAAAGTTTTTTCTCATAAAAAGCAAGCGATGATTTTTGAAAAATATTTGAAATCCGGAAAAGGCAGAGAATACATTCATACTAAAATATTACCTCTTTATAAATAACAGGGCTCATATCCGCCCGAGGCGGACGCAGGCCGCTACAAATGAAGGGAGAAGTATTCATAATTTCTTTCGGCATAAGTGATTTTCTATGGGTATTCCATTTTTTTAATAAGCTATTATTGGGGTTATAATAAAGTTTCACCTTTTACATCTCTGTTCTTTATTAAAATCCCACTTATCTGCATACATTCCATAAACATATTTAAATTCATTGTTTAAAACATATTCTTCATCAAAGCCTTTTCCAAAATTTACATGATATATATAAACTTTTATATTATTATTTTTTAATTTAATCAAATCCTCTTTATATTCTGCTATTTTTTTTCGGGAAATAGCAACCTTATTTATGCCCAATTTTTTAAAAAAACTCACTTTATCTCCTTTAATATTTTTGAATATATTTTCTCCTGCCATCACTATATTTTTATTGATTTTAAGAGCTTTTTTAGCATCATCGAGCGAAAATATTTCCATAATTAATCTATTTTTATCTATGAATTTGGAGGCAAATTCCTCAGGATTTTGCACTTTATCCGTTACTAAAATAGCATCAGGATGATTTTTAAACCACTCATTTATATCTGCCATTTCCAATGGAGTATACTTCCCGTACTTTTTATATTTTTTGAATTCCAAACTATTTACCGGTGTATGCCCTTTATAATTTGTTATACTTATCCAATGTTTCCAGTCATGTTCTGCAATATATTTCCCGTCGGAAGATTTTATTATATCCAATTCAAACATCCTGAATCCTTTTGTGTAATTTTCATTCAAAGCTTCCAATGAATTAGTGTATCGTTTACCGTTAATTTCACCTCCTGCATGCGCAATAAATCGTGATTTATCAGTTCGCCAATTTCTTTTTTGAGATATAGTGATTTTGTCAGCCTGTGGTAATGCGTTCATATTCCAAGGAAGAACTACCGTTATTGTTTCATTTCCAGTATATTCTTCCAATATATCATTGTTATAAAAAGCGATATAAGGTTGTCTATTTTTAATTTTAAGCAATTCAAAAAAACCTAAACATTTTAGTTCTTCTTTAATTTCTTTAATTTTATTGGCCGCTGAATCATAAGCAAACATCACATAGCTTGTGCCCATTTTTTGCAATTTTTGTAAAAGTTCAATTAGTTGTTTTGCTTCATTTGTACTGGCATGTGTATCAAAAGAAATAACGGTATCTTTTGATTGTATATGATAAATTACATTCAGTCCTCTTTTAAATGGGAAACTTTCATGATTGTATACTACTTGTGTAGGTACAGTTTTATGTTCTACATAATTTGAGCTGGTAATTTTCATTAAATTTCCTAAAACAATCAACTTTTTATTATTTATTTTCTTGTTTTTTGTTTGAAAGGGAAATACAGAAATGGATTGAAGAACATTATCTATGATTTTTGAATCTAATTTAATTTCACTGATTCCTTTTTTTGAAATCCCAAGATGTTCTTTATCTCCTAAATAAACGAAAAGCAAATTATCTTTTACAGAAATTATTAAATGTAAATAATTATCCTCTCTTGTTGAAATTGTCAAGTCTTTAAATTCAACATTATTTATTTTTAATAAGGACATATCATTATCAAAAATTAATTCTTTGGTAATTCTTTTTTTATTAGGCTTTATAGGAAATTTAACATTACCTTCATCGGCCTTTATTATAAGGAAATCACCTTCCCTTTGGATTATTAAATCACCGCTAAAATTATCTTTGGTTAAAGCAACTTTATTTAATTGAGCTATTTCATTCCCTTTATTTTTCAAAAAACTTATTTTGTCTTTTGTTTTTATAAAATCAGTCAAAAAAACTGCATTAGTCTGAATACCGGAACCTTCTATTATTAATTTAGGCAAATCGATTTGGTAAATTTGTTCATTAGGAGATTTAGAAAATTGTGTAGAGTCTATATTTGTAATCATATACAAGCCTCTTTTATTTCCCAGGCGGTCAAATATATTCTTATCACTACCCAAACCCATTAATTGATGATCAGGAAAGATATAAATGGCTGTATTTTTATATAAATTGTTTTCTTTAAGATATTTAATTAAATCACCTATTAAATAATCTAATGTGGCAATAGAAAACTCATGATTGGATAAACCTTCGGGCAATTTATTTTTCATTCGCTCATCTACTACACCATGAGGCGGATGAGTAGAAATAGTTGATAAAATCAATGCAAATTTTTCTTGTTTTGATTTTTTATTTTTAATATACTTTTTTGCTTCTTGAAATAAATCATAATCATATAATCCCCAAGGGGCATCTTTATAATGACTCTTCATATCATCTCTGTCAATTACATTAATTTGATAAGCTTTTACTAAATTTCTTGTACCGGCAAAATCAGCTTCCGAAATCAAAAAATCCGATTTATAACCCGCCTTTTTGAATATATGTCCCAAACCTGTTAATTTAACTTCATTCAAGTTTTTAAATACTTCATTTCCTTTTCCGGGTATTAGAGCTGGGACACCGGTCATAAAAGTATATAAAGAGGCTATAGTCCAACCACTGCCGGGCCCCTGAGGCATATTCTTAAAATAGGTTAATTCTCTTGTTAATTTTTGTAAATTAGGGGTAACTTTTTTAAATTTTTCATTTAAAAACCCCTTTTCCAATGATTCCATTGAAATAATAATAATATTCTTTCCTTTTGAAGCTTTAATATGCTTGGGAGTTTTATATTTCTTTGGGTTTATACCTAAATCTTTTAAAGCTTGATTAAAAGCAATTTTTTTTACATTTAAAATTTTATAGATTTCATAAATATTACTCCCAATACTATTGGGGCGAAATAAAATAAAGTAAGAAAGAAGAACAAAAGAAAAAATGAAGAATACTTTTTTCCCTTTAAATTGACTTTTAGTGAGTAAATTAGAAATTTTTATTAATACAAAATAAATAAATAAAGTTCCTAATATGAATACCAAGGCTTGCAATATAAATTGTGATGCTCCAACCCAAATATCATTCAAATTTGCATGTAAATAAAATTTATAATTTATTAAAGCTCCTCCAATATATATTGAGATAAGTTCGGCCAAAACAAATAAAGAAAATATTAAAGCTGATAGTTTTCTAATAAATGAATTTTTTATAAAAGACAAACTAATCAGAAATAAAAAAAATAAAAGCAAAATTTGAAAAAACATAAAAAAATTATATATAAAAAAATCCAAATTTACTTATTATATATTTTTGTTGCAAAGAATTTATATTAAATTTCAAAAGAAATTAAATGGTTTTCTTTATATTCATTAAGTAAATTTTTTTGACAATTTTATAATAATCCAATTCCCGGTTTACTCTAAAAACCTTAATTTTGCAACCCATTTGCAAATAACTATTATGATATACGATAATATTCTTCAAACGATAGGCGTTACACCCTTAGTTAAGATTAACAGGTTAAATCCCAAGCCGGGAAAAGTACAGATTTCTGCCAAAATTGAAGGTACAAATCCCACAGGAAGTATCAAAGACCGGATTGCTTTGAAAATGATTGAACAGGCAGAAGCAGAAGGGAAACTTGACCAAAATAAAACTATCATTGAAGCTACTTCCGGAAATACAGGAATCGGCTTGGCTATGATTGGCGCGGTAAAAGGGTATCCCGTTGAAATTGTGATGAGTGAAGCGGTATCTGTGGAAAGAAGAAAATTAATCGAGGGATTTGGTGGAAAAATCATCTTAACCGATAAAGATAAAGGAACCGATGGAGCGATTGAGAAGGCAAGAGAACTGGTAGAAAAAAAACCGGATAAATATTTTATGCCTGATCAATTTTCCAATAAATATAACAAATTAGCTCACTATAAAACTACCGGCGAAGAAATATGGAAACAAACAAACGGTAAAATCGATTATTTGGTTTCCGCATTGGGAACTTCCGGAACCATAATGGGAATCGCCAAAACCCTCAAAGAATATAATCCAAATATTAAAATTGTCAGTGCCCATCCTGTTAAAAGGCATTATATACAGGGAATCAAAAACATGGAAGAAGCCATAGTTCCGGCCTTATATAACCCCGAAAAGATCGATATAACTATAATGGTAGAAACGGAAAAAGCCTTTGAAATGACCCGTCAAATTATGAGACAGGAAGGAATCCCAGTAGGAATGAGTAGTGGAGCGGCTATGTATGCTGCCTCTGAAATAGCCAAACAAATTGAAACAGGAAATATTGTGGTTATTTTTCCTGATCGGGTCGATAAATATTTGAGTACAGAGTTATTTAATGTTTAATATCTTATTCAATTTTTTCTTTTATTTAATTTTATTTTTAATAATAAATAACCAAAAAAAATGAAAGAGGCTAAATAAAGTTTCAGCCTCTTTCAATTAATAATTTAATTTATAGTAGCTGAAAAAGTATTTGGCGGATTATTACCCCAAGTAAATGTACCGCTCATTGTATTACCATCAACTACAATTCCGGTAAATATATATGAAGTAGCTTGCGGATCTCCCAAAAAATTATAATATAATGTATCATGACCTACCGTCCAAGTTCCGTATTGTGTGTAAACTCCGGGATTAGAAGGCTCATCCCATTTGGCTGTACCATTACTAAAAAAATCAACATTACCGGGATAATTTAAAAGCGGTGGATTTGAAGATAAATAATTCAAAAGAAATGACCACTGTGTATCACTAATTGTCCAAGTATTTATAATTTCTTCATTTCCATATGAATAACCATCACTATTAAGAGCAAAAGCTCTTGCATAATAAGTTGAATTTTCAGATAAATTATCTATAGTAACCGTAAATGTATCTGTCTGAGCCAAAACAATATTATCATTTACAGTTGGATTAGGAGAAGTACTCCAACAAATACCCCGTTGTGTAACAGTTGTTCCTCCATTGGAAGTTATGTCTCCTCCGACATCAATACTCGTATATGTTTTTATGGTAGTAGGAACGGTAACTACAGTAGCTGTCGTTGTGTTTGGATCATTATCACAACTAATAATAATAGAAGTGAAAAGTAAAACCAAGAAGATTTTATACATATTGTTATGTACAATTAAGATTTGGATAATTTTTAGCGTTTTCATAATTTTTTTATTCAAAAATCGATTTATTTAAGATTATACAAAACCCTTATTTGATAAAAAGGGTTTCTTAGTAGATGTAAAAATGTTTTGATTAGATAAATTTATTTAATTATAATTTAACCTTTAAAAATATTATTAATTTTTCTTATCTTTGCAGCCGTTATCTGCAGACGGAGTTGGATAACATAAAAGATTCAAAATCAAAGTTTAACCGCTTTCATTTTAATCTGCTTAATAACTCCGGTTAAAATGAAATACAAATTTTAATCAGCATGTCTGAAGAAAATCAAAAACAAGAAGAACTTCAACAGGAAGTTCAAGCAGAAGTAGTACAAGAAGAAACTACCGAAACCCCAAATTTAAAAGAAGAAAATCCCGAAAAATTCCTCGAAGAATTCAATTGGGATGCTTATGAACAAGGAATTGAACCTATCAAAGACGAAAAACTCAAAGAGTTTGAAAAACTGGTAGAAGAAAAAATCAAGGTTCTCGAAGAAAACGAAATTATCGAAGGGACCGTTACGGCCATTACCGACCGTGACGTAATTATCGATATCAATTCCAAATCGGAAGGTGTTCTTCCACGTAATGAATTCCGTTACAATCCCGACCTTAAAGTAGGTGATAAAGTGGAAGTAATGGTTGTGCGTAAAGAAGACAAAAACGGACAATTGGTATTGTCTCACAAACGTGCACGTCAATTAAAAGCTTGGGAAAGAGTAAACGAAGCTTTAGAAAAAGACGAAATCGTAAAAGGTTATATCAAAGCCAGAACCAAAGGAGGAATGATTGTAGATGTATTCGGTATCGAAGCTTTCTTACCCGGTTCTCAAATCGATGTAAAACCCATTCGCGATTATGATCAATATGTAGGAAAAACCATGGAATTCAAGATTGTAAAAATCAATCCCGAATTCAAAAACGTGGTGGTTTCCCACAAAGCTCTTATCGAGGCCGACCTCGAAGAACAAAAAAGAGAAATTATCTCTCAATTGGAAAAAGGTCAAGTGCTCGAAGGAACCGTCAAAAACATCACTTCTTACGGAGTATTTGTGGATTTGGGCGGTATAGACGGATTGATCCATATCACCGACTTGGCTTGGAAACGCATCAATCACCCCAGTGAAGTGGTAAACCTCGATGATAAACTCAAAGTGGTTATCCTTGATTTTGATGAGAAAAAATCACGTATCCAATTAGGACTTAAACAATTGGAACCTCATCCGTGGGACAAATTGGATGAAAACCTCAAAGAAGGAGACAAAGTAAAAGGAAAAGTTTCCGTTATCGCCGATTACGGTGCATTTGTAGAAATCGAGCCCGGTGTAGAAGGATTGATTCATGTTTCCGAAATGTCTTGGAGTACTCACCTACGTTCTGCTCAAGACTTTGTTAAAGAAGGAGATGAAGTGGAAGCAGTAATTCTTTCATTGGACAGAGACGAAAGAAAAATGTCTCTCGGAATGAAACAATTGACCCCTGATCCTTGGGCGGATATCGAAACCAAATATCCCGTAGGTTCCAAACATAAAGGAATCGTAAGAAACTTTACTAATTTCGGTGCTTTTGTCGAATTGGAAGAAGGAGTAGACGGATTGATTTATATTTCCGATTTGACTTGGAACAAAAAAATCAAACATCCTTCCGAGGTATTAAACATTGGTGACGAAGTGGAAGTAATCGTTCTTGATGTGGATAAAGAAGGAAGAAAATTGAGCTTAGGCTTAAAACAACTTCAAGAAAATGTTTGGGATACTTATGAAACCAAATATGCCGTTGGAAGTGTTCATGAAGGAGAAGTAAAAGAAGCCGCCGGTAAAGGTGCTACTGTTCTTATCGATAAAGAAGTGGAAGCATTTGCTCCCGGACGTTTAATGATTAAGGAAGACGGCACTAAACTTAAAAAAGGTGAAGTGGCTCCTTTCAAAATCATAGAGTTCAACAAAGATGCGCAAAAAATGGTTGTTTCTCATACCGCTACTTACAAAGAAGAAGAAGAGCGTATTGTAAGAGAAAACAAAACCAAAATGGAAAGTGAGCAAAAAGCCACACTCGGTGATTTGGATGCACTTGCCCAATTGAAAAAAGATATGGAAAACGGAAAATAATTTCTTATTTCCATTATAGAAAATAAAAAATCGCCTCCGGATTGGAGGCGATTTTTGTTTGTTAAAGGTTTTTTATAATTTTGCAAAAAACAAATCGCTATGGGAAAAGGAGACATCAAAACCCGAAGAGGTAAAATTTTTAGAGGGACTTTTGGTAAAACCAGACCCAAACCCTCCAAAAAGAAAAAGCTTCAAAGCAAGTAAAGCAAAAAGCGGGTAATTACCCGCTTTTTGCTTTACTTAAAAAAGAATTGTAATATTCCTTTTTACCGGTTACTTCCTCTCCTAACCAATCCGGCTTTTGAAATGGTAAATCTTTTGAAGGCAATTCGATTTCGGCCAAAACCAAACCTTGATGATCTCCTAAAAATTCATCTACTTCAAATTTGAGTTTATTCTCCACCGGGATAATATATCGTACTTTTTCAATTATTCCTTCTTCTGCTATTTCAATCAATTTTTCGGCTTCTTCAAGCGGAATCTCTTTTTCCCATTCAAAGCGAGTGGTACCCGTAGAGTCCGATTTTCCTTTAATCGTGATATAAGCTTTTCCATTATCTATACGGATACGCACCGTACGTTCCGGGTCCCGATTGAGATAAGCTTGAATAATGTGATGAACCTCTGATGCATCCAGCTTATAATCCTCATTCTTTACCAGAAATTTCCTTTCTATTTCCTGCATTTTTCTTTTTGTTTTGTTTCGCGGGCAGTAAAGCCAAATCCAATACATCTTCTACTTTGTCGACGAAATGAAAGGTCAAACCTTTGATATAATCTTGGTTGATTTCCTCAATATCTTTTTTGTTTTTCTCCGAAAGTATAATCTCTTTGATCTTTGCCCTTTTTGCCGCTAATATTTTTTCCTTGATACCTCCTACGGGTAAAACTTTCCCTCGTAGAGTAATTTCTCCGGTCATTGCAATATTAGGCTTCACTTTTCTTCCCGTTAAGGCAGAGACCATAGAAGTGATCATGGTAATTCCGGCAGAGGGACCATCCTTTGGAGTGGCTCCTTCCGGAACGTGCAAATGAATTTGATATTGCTCAAAAACTTCCGCGTCCACACCCAATTTATCATATTTTGATTTGATATATGACAAGGCTATCTGGGCCGATTCTTTCATCACTTGTCCTAAATTTCCGGTTAAATTCAATTGGCCTTTTCCTTTGGACAAAATGGATTCTATAAATAAAATATCCCCCCCTACTCTTGTCCATGCCAATCCGGTTACTACTCCCGGCACATTATTGCCTTCATATTCTTGAATGGAAAAACGAGGTTTTCCGAGAATTTTTTCAATATCTTTAAAACTCAACTTCGGATTATATTCTTCTTCCATCGCTATATGCTTCGCTACATTTCTTATCACCTTGGCAATCATTTTATCAAGGGTACGCACTCCCGATTCGCGCGTATAATTTTCAATGATTTTACGCAATTGCTTTTTCCCTATTTTCACATCCTTTTCTGTCAATCCATGTTCTTTGATTTGTTTGGGAAGTAAATGTCTCTTGGCAATTTCCACTTTTTCTTCAATGGTATATCCTGTTACGGGAATAATTTCCATGCGGTCTCTTAGTGCCCAAGGAATATCATAAAGATAATTGGCCGTGGCAATGAACATTACCCGGGATAAATCATAACCGACTTCAAGAAAGTTATCATAGAACTCCGAGTTTTGTTCGGGATCCAATACTTCAAGCATAGCCGAAGAAGGATCTCCTTTGTGTCCATATCCCAATTTATCAATCTCATCCAATATAAAAACCGGATTGGAAGTTCCCGCTTTTTTAATGGATTGAATGATTCTTCCGGGCATTGCTCCGATATATGTTTTTCTATGCCCACGTATCTCGGCTTCGTCTTTTAAACCTCCTAATGACATCCGCACATATTTTCTTCCCACGGCTTCGGCTATAGATTTTCCCAAGGAGGTTTTTCCCACTCCGGGAGGGCCATAAAGACATAAAATAGGAGATTTCATATCATTTTTGATTTTTAAAACCGCCAGGTACTCAATGATACGTTTTTTGACATCTTCCAAACCGAAATGGTCGCGATCCAAAATTTCTTGCGCTTTTTTCAAATCAATTTTATCTTCGGATAGATAATCCCATGGCAAATCTAGCATTAATTCCAAATAATTACGTTGTACGGCATAATCCGGAGCTTGCGGATTCATACGTTGCATACGTTTCAATTCTTTTTCGAAATGTTCCGCCACTTCTTTTTTCCATTTCTTTTTCTTTGCCCGCTTTCGCATTTCTTCTATTTCCTTACCGCCGGCATCTCCCAACTCTTCCTGAATAGTGCGCATTTCCTGATGCAAAAAATATTCACGGCTTTGCTTGTCAAGTGCCTTACGGGTTTTATTTTGGATATCTTGTTTCAATTCCAAACGTTGCACTTCTTTATCTAAAAGTTTTAATAAGCCTAAAGCTCTTTCTTCAAAATTATCCGTTTCAAGAAGTACTTGTTTTTTTTCCACCGGCGCTTCCATATTTGAGGTGACAAAATTCACCAAAAAAACAGGGCTTTCAATGTTGTCTATGGCAAAAGTAGCTTCTGTCGGAATATTGGGATTAAGCTGAATTACTTGTTTAGCCAATTCCTTGATGGAATCCATCAAAGCTTGTATTTCTTTTGTATTATCCGGTTGCGCATCGGGTAAAGTCGTAATTTTTGCTTTTATATAAGGTTCCTCTTGAATTACTTCATCTATTTTAAATCGTTTGACTCCTTGTAAGATAACCGTTAAATTACCATCGGGCATTTTGATTATACGCTGAATGCGGGCCACTGTTCCTACGGGATAAATATCATTTTTTCCCGGTACCTGTGTCATAGCATTCTTTTGAGCCACTACACCTATGATTTTATCTCCGGCTTCTGCATCTTCTATCAACTGGATGGATTGATCACGTCCGGCAGAAATGGGAATCACCACTCCGGGTAATAAAATATTATTCCGAAGGGTTAAAATAGGCAGCACTTCGGGTACTTCTTCTTTTTGTAACTTTTCTTCATCTTCCGGTGTTAATAAAGGAATAAATTCGGCATTATCATTCATCATGTCAAATAAAACTTTGTCTATGTTTTGCTTCATATCTTTCTACTTTTTAAATATTATTCTTATCAATAATTATACCCAATAATATGTGGGATTTTCATTGAAATATTCTCTGTAATTATGGCAGTTTTTTTAGCCCCCTATTTTTTTCACTTTAAATCCTTTGGATTGAAGGAGTTCCACTACTTTATCCCGGTTATTTCCTTGGATTATTATTTCTCCGTCTTTAACACTTCCTCCTACTCCGATTTTATTTTTTAATTCTTTTCCCAATTTTTTTAATTCCTGCACACTTCCTTCAAATCCTTTAATCACGGTAACTACCTTGCCTCCACGTCCTTTTTTTGAGAAATGAGCTTCCAAATATTGCTTGGCAGGCTCCACTTCAAATTCTTTGGGTTTATCGGGTTCTGGGATATAATCGGGATGTTCGGCAAAAACATGTTTTGCCAAATCCGAGAAATCATTGAATTTTTTCTTTTTACTCATTTTTTATTTTCTTAAAACTAATTCCAATTCTTTTATAGGAGCCCACGCTCTAAACTTACCGTAATTAAGCAAGGCTTTGTTTTTTTCCAATTTTTCTATGATGGCATTGGATTGACTTCCTTTAATACGCACTTGATCCTTCAATTTAGGCTCAAAACTCATCGTTTCAATTTCTATCTTTTCCAATTCTTTATGCACATCTTTTTCTTGCAGTTCCGTTAACACTTCTTCTTTCAATTCCTTTTTGAATTTTTCCTCCTTTTTGCTTTTATTTTTTTCCTGCTTGGTTTGCCTTTTGGTTTTATCCAAATGTGGAAATTTTTTATTTTTTTCTATTTCAGCCCATTTAAAAATCTGCGAAGTCAATCTCTTGGCATTCTGATGTTTAAAGTACTCTTCAAAGAGTTTATTCAATTTTTCTCCGGTTTGCAAAATATCATTTTCCATTTGATACAACTTGTTAAACCGGTTAAGTTTTTTCAATAAATCCTTGTTTAAAGAAGTTTGTTCTTTGAATTCTTTTTCAAGCTTCCGCTTCTCATTTTCATATTTCTTTTGCAAATCTTTCAAACTTTTGATCTCTTTTTGCATTTTGACCAAAGTCTGGTCGAATTTCACTTTATTTCTACTGACTTTCTTTTTGGCTTTATTTATGATACTATAAGGAATCCCAATTTTTTGAGCCACCTCAAAAGTAAATGAGCTACCTGCCTGCCCTATATGTAACCGGTAGGTAGGTTGCAAACGGGAGATATCAAATTCCATATGCGCATTGACAATCTCGGGATATTTATCGGCAATTAATTTCAGATTATTGTAATGAGTGGTGATAATCCCAAAAGCTTTTTTCTTATAAAATTCTTCCAGAAAGGCCTCTGCCAATGCTCCTCCCAGATCCGGGTCGGAACCTGTACCGAATTCATCAATCAAAAACAGAGTGTTTTCATTGATTTTACGCAAAAAATTCCGCATATTTTTCAAACGATAACTATATGTAGAAAGCTGATTTTCAATAGATTGATTATCGCCAATATCGGTTAGAATATTTTGAAAAACCGGCAACTTAGAAGATTCATGTACCGGTATCAGCAAGCCGCTTTGGGCCATTGCTTGTAGAAGACCGGCGGTTTTAAGACTTATACTTTTCCCTCCCGCATTGGGACCTGAAATGATAATGATACGTCTTTGTTCATTCAATTCTATATCTTGCGGAATCACCGGTAATCCCAATTCACGATTGGTGCGTTTTAAAATCGGATGAAAAGCTTTGACTAAATGCAATTCTTTTTGGCGAGTAATTTCCGGGCGCAAAGCTTCCAAATCCTGTGCATATTTTGCCTTGGCTGCAATCGTTTCCAATTCAATTAAATAGTCATTATATTTTTGTAAATCGGTCAAAAAAGGTTTTAACGCTTCCGCAAGTTCTTTAAGTATCCGTATGATTTCTTGTTTTTCGTCAAATTTTAATCCGAATACTTGTTTTTGCAAAGCATTGATGGACTCCGGTTCAATAAATACGATACTTCCTGTTTTTGAAGTGCCTAAGATACTTCCTTTCACTTTTTTCCTGTATGCCGCCGATACCGCCAAAACATTGCGGTTCTCCAAGATGCTTTCTTTGATATCAGAGAGATAACCCAGCTTTTCATATTTTCTTTTTTCGGTAGAAAATATTTTTAAAATTTCTTGCTGAACTGAATAAATTTCTTTTCGTATTTTTTTTAATTCCGGTGAGGCCTCGTCTTTTACTTCTCCATACTGGTTGATAATTTTGCGAATCATTTTTGCTATTTCAGGATGGATTTTTATTTTTTCTATTTCGGTGAGCAAACGCGGAAAATAGGAGTTCAGTTTTACAAAAAAACGTTTCAGCTCATTTATGGTATCAACGGCATTGGCAATTATCAAAAGATTTGCAGGCTCTATAAATGCATTTTCCACTTTCAGCATTTTCAAAGCTTCATCAAAAGGAGGAATAATGTGATAAGGTAAAGGATTTTCACTTTCCAAGGAACGCAGATATTCATTGGTTAAATCCAACTGCCGGTTGACTTCTTCATAATCTATCGAAGGAGTGATTACCAAAATTTTATTTTTGGCTTGATCGGAATGGGCAAATTCCTTTACCGTATCAAGAATTTGATCAAATTCGAGGTCTTCAAGTGCTTTGGGATGTATAGGTTGGATTTTTCTCATTAAATTTGTTCACCTGTTTAAACTACAAAAGTAATAAAATGGATGTTAAGATAGAAGAGTCTTGGAAGGAAGTATTAAAAAACGAATTTAAAAAAGAGTATTTTTCTGATCTCACCTCATTTGTTAAGGAAGAATATGCCACTCATCATTGTTTACCCAAAGGAAAAGAAATTTTTAACGCTTTTAAGTTTACACCTTTTGACAAAGTAAAAGTTGTAATTATAGGTCAAGACCCCTATCCTACTCCGGGGCATGCTCACGGACTTTGTTTTTCTGTTCAAGAACATGTAAAACCCTTTCCGCCTTCTCTACAAAATATTTTCAGAGAAATACAAACCGATCTGGGAATTCCTTTTCCGGATAATGGAAATCTGGAAAGGTGGGCCAAACAAGGCGTTTTATTATTGAATGCCGTTCTCACTGTTCGTGCAGGTCAAAGCCGTTCTCACCAAGGGAAAGGCTGGGAAATTTTTACCAATGCAGTGATAAAAAAAATATCGGATGAAAAGGAAAATATTATTTTTTTGCTTTGGGGAGGAGATGCAAAGAAAAAAATTCCTTTAATTGATGCTTCTAAACATCATATACTTACTAGTGGACATCCTTCTCCTTTAAGTGCGAATCGCGGTTATTGGTTTGGAAACAGACATTTTTCCAAAACAAACAAAATCCTTCAATCCATAGGATCAAAGGAAATAAAATGGTAAATAGAATTTTTATTTTTTCAGGTCTACTGAAGCTACCGTAATAGCATTTGAATTGATATTTTTCACATTATCAGCAGTGGTACGTGTTCTACAGTTTTGGGTTGATCCGCATGAAGATAAAACAAAGAAACTGATAACTGTCAAAAACAAAAATAACTTTTTCATAAATAGAATATTTAATTTAAAGAACAAAAATAAGAATTTTTTTAATACCCTTGTTAAATTTTAAAGCCCAATCCTACATTAACTACCGGATATTTTTGAATTGTATAATCTGCAAAAATTTTCAATACAAATAAATTGAGTTGTACACCCATTTTGGTTTTTATTCCGGAAATATCATATTTTAATTGTAACGGATCGGTAATGGTTTTATTTTCCGTACGCAGATATACTCCATTATCATCATAAACATCATAAGAAACGTCCATACTGCCTTTCACGTCTATATTTCCATCGCCTTGCGTGATTCCCACTCCTCCGTAAAAAGAAATAAAACGGTAATCCAGTGAAGCCAAAGCTTCCACGGTAACGGTATTTAAACCGGAAGTCAGGTAATATTGATCAGTTGGATCGTCATCATAATCAATCGTAATATGGTTAAAAGCCGCGGCGACTGCCATATTAAAATGTCTTTTATTTTGTTTACCGTTTTCGTCGGTTTTAGCAGGAATATATTGAGAAATACTATGTTGCACTCCTACTCCTATCTGATTGATACTCGCTCCACTATTTTCAATTTTTGGTAAATATCTCACGGATACTGCTGTTCCGAAGGGTAAGCCCATACTTAATTGGATATTAGGAGAAGGTACCATATTAAAAGGAAGGTCAAATTCATTTTTTAAATCCGTACCGTCCAATGCATCCACATCGGTTACCAAATGTTCGTTATTTCCAACCGGAACATCGATATGCAATACACTCGAAGAAGTTCCTCCCAAAACAGTGGGTAAAGTATTTGGGCCGGAAGCAAGTGTGGTATATTGATATTCCGAGGGATCAAAAGTAAAATAGGTTTCATCATCCGGAACTATCGATCCGGCAGCCGAAATATTTAATTGGAAATGAAAAGGTTTCAAAGCCTTGGCACTTGTAAACCATCCGGAGGATGTACTGTATAAAAAACCGTTTATTACCGGTTCGGTATAGTGAGACAAATAGGTATTTGCATCACCGGTAGCTGTAAAAAGATTTTCAAATTGGGCGGTCATTAATTGCATCGAAAATAAGAAGACAAAGAGACTGATTGTTTTTTTCATGATTATAGATTTTATATTTATACAAACAAATTTTATACCGTTATATTGCAGGAAATTTACAAAAAAACAATGCCTTTCGATAAAATGATTACTTCATTCGACCAAAAGGCATTTTAATTAATTTAATAAATGAAATTATGCATCTATATTGGCATATACAGCATTTTTCTCTATAAATTCTCTTCGAGGAGGCACTTCATCTCCCATCAACATAGAAAATACTCTATCTGCCTCCGTTCCATTTTCAATGACTATTTGCTTTAATTTTCTCGTTTCGGGATTCATCGTTGTTTCCCATAATTGCTCGGCATTCATTTCTCCCAAACCTTTGTAGCGTTGTACATGAGCTCCTTGGCCGAATTCTTCTAATAATTTGTCTCTTTCCTCATCACTCCAAGCATAGGCTTTTTTCTGTCCTTTTTTCACTTGATATAATGGTGGAGTGGCCAAATAAACATGTCCTTCTTCAATCAATTCGCGCATATACCGGAAGAAAAATGTCAAAATCAAAGTGGAAATATGGCTTCCGTCTACATCGGCATCCGTCATAATGATTACTTTGTTATAACGTAGTTTATCCAGATTAAGGGCTTTACTGTCTTCTTCCGTTCCGATACTCACGCCTAATGCAGTAAAAATATTTTTGATTTCCTCATTATCAAATACTTTGTGTTGAAGGGCTTTTTCCACATTGAGTATCTTTCCTCTTAAAGGTAAAATCGCTTGGAAATTTCGGTCACGCCCTTGCTTGGCAGTTCCACCGGCAGAATCACCCTCCACGAGATACAATTCACATCTTTCGGGATCTGTTTCAGAACAGTCCGAAAGTTTTCCGGGTAGTCCCATTCCTCCCATGACGGTTTTCCGTTGCACCATTTCACGGGCTTTTTTTGCCGCATGTCTTGCTTGTGCCGCCAAGATTACTTTTTCCACGATACGCTTGGCATCCTTAGGATTTTCTTCGAGATAATTATTTAACATTTCAGATACTGCCTGACTCACAGGTGCACTCACCTCACGGTTTCCCAATTTTGTTTTGGTTTGTCCTTCAAATTGAGGTTCGGCTACCTTAACGGAGATAATGGCTGTTAAACCTTCACGAAAGTCGTCCCCGGCAATTTCGAATTTTAATTTATCCAGCATTCCCGAACGTTCGGCATATTTTTTCAAAGTAGAAGTCAATCCCCGTCTAAAACCGGATAGATGAGTTCCTCCTTCATGTGTATTGATATTATTGACATAGGAATGTACATTTTCTGTATAAGAAGTATTATATATCATAGCAACTTCTACTGGAATACCGTTTTTCTCTCCCTCCATGCTGATTACATCACTGATAATCGGTTCACGATGTGCATCGAGAAAACGAATAAACTCTTTCAGACCTTCTTCACTGTAAAATTCGTCATGGATATATTCTCCTTTTTCGTCTTTATTTCGTTTATCCGTAATGCTAATACGAATTCCTTTATTAAGAAAAGCCAATTCCCGCATCCGGTTGGCCAAGGTTTCATAATCAAATTCAATTCCGTGTTTAAAAATCTCGATATCGGGATGAAATTTAACCATGGTTCCGGTTTTGTCGGTTTCACCCACTATTTTTACCGGATATAAGGCTTTTCCTCTTGCATATTCTTGTTGCCAAATTTTTCCGTCACGATAAACTTGTGCCAGCACATGATCGGAAAGGGCATTAACAACCGAGACTCCTACTCCATGAAGTCCTCCGGAAACTTTATAAGAATCTTTATCAAATTTTCCTCCGGCACCGATTTTTGTCATTACCACTTCAAGTGCAGAAACTCCTTCCTTTTTATGCATTCCAACCGGGATTCCACGACCATTATCCTGAACGGAAACCGAATTATCTTCATTAATTACCACATCTATACGGTCACAATACCCGGCCATGGCTTCATCGATGGAATTATCCACCACTTCATAGACCAAATGATGAAGTCCTCTTACCCCTACATCCCCGATATACATAGAGGGACGCATCCTTACATGCTCTATTCCTTCCAGCGCCTGTATGCTATCCGCCGAATAATCTTGTGCTTTTTTGTTTTGTTCACTCATAATTCAAATTTTCAACTAAATGATAAATACAAATATAGGTTTTTTTTGCGAGAAAAACGAATATTTCACTATCAAAATATAGTGAAAGCAAGCATAATTTTCAAGTTTTTAATAAATTGAAGTTTTTCATTTTTTTATTCTATTTTTGATAAAAATACCCGGATGAAAATACTTTTGGTTGGAGAATATAGCCGCTTACATAACAGCCTGAAAGAAGCTTTGGAAAAACTCGGGCATACTGTCACTCTAATAAGCACAGGTGACTCTTTTAAAAACTATTCTTCGGATATCGATGTGAGTTCCCGCATGAAAAAGAATTCTGCCGGTTTTTTTATGGGAAAGGTTATTCATCGCCTTTCGGGTATAGATATTTTTGAAAAAGAAAGAAAACGAAGGCTTTATAAAGTTTTGCCGAAACTCAGAGATTATGATGTTGTGCAATTTATTAATCAGGATCCTTTCGGGCTTGATTCTACCACTGCTAGCTTGGCTAATAATATGATTATCAAACAAAACAAAAAATCTTTTTTACTCGCTTGTGGAGAAGACAGCCATGTGATAGAATATTATAGCCGTAACCTAATGAGATATTCCACTTTAACTCCATTGATTGAAAATCCGAAATTAGAATCCGAATACCATTTTAGTTTGCGATACCTGCAAAAGGGATATAAAAAAAATTATACTGAATTGGCAGAAAAAGTCCAAGGGATTATCCCTACGGATTTTGATTATAAAATTCCCTATGAAAATCACCGGAAAGCAATGGATATGATTCCAAATCCTATAAATATTGACAAGATTGCTTTTCATCCTCTCGAAATTGATGGAAAAATCCGGATTTTTCACGGAATTAACCGGAGTAGTTTTTACAAAAAAGGGAGTCCGTTGATACTGAATGTATTACGGAAAATAGAGAATAAATATCCGGATAAAGTTGTAGTTCATACAACGGAAAATTTGCCTTACAATCAATATATCCAGATTTATCAACAAGCTCATATCTTGATAGACCAATTATATTCGTATGATCAAGGTTATAATGCATTGGAAGCAATGGCTGCCGGAAAATGTGTTTTAAGCGGAGCGGAAAAAGAATGGAAAGCTTTTTATCAACCTAATGAAGAAGTATTAATCAATGCCTTCCCCGATGAAAAAAAATTATTTATGCAAATTGAAGAATTAATTAATGATCCGGAAAAAATTATGCATATCGGAAAAAATGCGCGGGATTTTATTGAAAGGGAACATCATTATATTTCCATTGCTCAAAAATACCTCGATACTTGGCAAAAAAAGGCATAAAAAAAATCCCGCTTAAAGCGGGATTCTCGATAAAAAATTTATTCAGTAATGATTAAGCACGCTTAACATTAACTGCATTCAAACCTTTTTTTCCTTCTGTAAGTTCAAACTCTACTTTGTCTCCTTCACGGATATCATCCAACAAACCTGTTGCATGTACAAAATATTCTGTGTTTGACTCGTCGTCGATAATAAAACCGAATCCTTTGGTTTCATTAAAGAACTTTACTGTTCCTGTTTTCATTTTTACTATTTATTAATTATAACTCCGACAAAGGTACGCTTTTTTATTTCTAAACCTAATTATTTTGAAACATTTTTTATTTATTTATAAAACCTAAAAAAATATTGAATTTTATATCCGCCAAAAGCTTTGTATTTTTGCAAAAAAGAAATTTATGCGAATTGATATTCTCAGTGCCGTCCCCGACTTACTCAAAAGTTTTTTTGAGCACTCTATTGTAAAACAAGCCATTGATAAAGGAGTAGTAGAAATACATTTACATGATTTACATGAATATGGCAAAGGAAAATATCGTCAAATCGATGATTACCAATATGGAGGAGGTGCCGGAATGGTATTGATGGTCGAACCCATTGATAAACTCATATCGAAATTAAAATCAGAAAGAGAATATGACGAAGTAATTTTTATGACTCCCGATGCGCCTTTATTGAAACAGGAAACTGCTAATAAATTGTCTCTCCATAAAAATTTGATAATATTAGCCGGGCATTATAAAGGGGTAGATCAACGAATCCGCGATCTACATATTACCAAGGAAATATCAATAGGGGATTATGTTCTATCGGGAGGAGAATTGCCTGCTGCCGTTCTCACAGATGCTATTGTGCGACTCATACCGGGAGCCATGTCTGATGAAACCTCTGCTTTAACGGATTCCTTTCAGGATAAGTTACTTTCTCCTCCGGTATATACACGACCTGCCGAATACAAAAAAATGAAGGTGCCTGATGTTTTATTGAGTGGAAATCATAAAAAAATAGAAGAATGGAGGGAAGAAAAAGCATTGGAAAGAACAAAAAACATACGTCCCGATTTATTATAAAATAAAAAGAGGCTGCCTAAAATTTATTGGACAACCTCTTCCTATAGAACACTATTAAAAATTACATACCACATCTTTCTTTCGGAGAGTTTACAATGGCATCAAACTCTTCTTGTGAAATAAATTGAGGGATATAAGTTTCATTCAAAAGAATTAATTGGCCATAAAATGCCCTCATATGATTTCTTGATCCACAAGTAAGATTTTCAAATACTTGTAAAATATCTATATTATTAGTTAAAGCGGTATATTCTTCAAGATCGTAGATATCCAAATCTTCAATGGTAGCTCCTACTTTCAAAGCATCTACCTCTGATGTTTCTCCCATAGTAATTAATTGCGTATATAATTCTTGTAAATCCGGATCAGAAAATTCACCGCGATTAGGTAAGGCAGGATCTTCCAAGTTATATTTTTCCAATAGAGCTAACACCCTGTCCATATGAACTTGTTCACTGGAAGAAATATTTCCAAAAATTGTAAATGAAGGATATTTTTCATAAAGATATTCATATACATCTCTTGCTAATTTTTCTTCTTCACGCATTTTGATCAACATATCTTTCTCTTCTTGCGTTAATTCGGGAAGAGTATCTTCATTATCATCATCCTTTACACAGGAAGTTAAAATATTTGAAGATAAAACTATCGTTAATAATAGCAAAGGGAATGTCTTGTAGAATTTCATAAAATGTCTCATAAGCTTTTCGTTTTAATGTTTTTATACCACAAAGGTACAATGACATATTCCTTTGACTATTACAAAATTTTATAAAAATTTAATGATTTTGTTATTATTTAATAAAAAAAGAAAGATAAAATGATTTTTAACAGAAATTAAGTGCGCACGACAGGACTTGAACCTGCACGGCCTAAACGGCCACTAGCCCCTCAAGCTAGCGTGTCTACCAATTCCACCACGTGCGCAAAAAAGAGGTTCAAAAATAAAAAAGTTAAGCATATTTGCCTAACTTTTTTATTTTATAAGTGACCTGGCTGAGGCTCGAACTCAGGACCCTCTCCTTAAAAGGGAGATGCTCTACCTACTGAGCTACCAGGTCGGAAAATTGTTATTTCAAAAAGTTAATCTAAAAAGAAGTGACCTGGCTGAGGCTCGAACTCAGGACCCTCTCCTTAAAAGGGAGATGCTCTACCTACTGAGCTACCAGGTCGGGTTTCCTTGTTAGGCGTGCAAATATATAAACATTTTTACTTTTGACAAAACAATTTTATATTTTTTTGAATGATTTTTTTCTTTCATCACATTCTTTTAAATTCAAATAAATTACTATTCTTTTTAAAGAATTGAATTTGAGAATATTCAGGTTACCAGATTCATCTAAATCCTCCATTTTCTTTTATAACGGTGGTCTCTTTATTCCTTTTCTTTACTTTTATAAACCGTGATTTTCCTTGATAGTCGTATTTAAAATTTTCTTTTTTCTTTTTTACATCATTCCCAGCATCAATTTTGCTTCATCACTGAGAAAATCTTTGCTCCAAGGCGGATCAAAAGTAAGTTCTACTTCTGCATTTTTTACTCCGTGAGTAGCTTTGACTCGTGTTTTTACCTCTTCGGGCAATGAATCTGCTACGGGACAATTGGGGGCCGTTAAAGTCATTAAAACCTTGACATTATTATCATCATCGATATCAATATCATAAATGAGTCCCAAATTATAAATATCTACAGGAATTTCCGGATCATAAATTAATTTGAGCTGCTCTACTATGGCGTCCTCCAAAACTTTTTTGGGTATTTTGTGTTCTTCTGACATGGTATTACATATTTTGTTTTGCTAATTCTTTTATTCTTTTCATTACGGATTCCAAACCCATTTTACGGGTAGGTGACAAATGATTAGGGAGATCAATTTGATGAACAATATTAAAATCGTATTTTTCTATTTCCTCCGCGGTATGCCCATTCAATAAGTTTAAAAGCATACTGATTACTCCTTTTCCTAAAATAGACTCGCTATCTCCTTTAAAATAGAGTTTTCCGTCCTTTTTATCCACAGTTAACCAAGAGGCAGATTGACAGCCTTCTACTTTGGTCTGTGCGTTTTTATGCTCTTCCGGTATGAGAGGAAGCTCTCCTCCCATATCCATAATATAATTGTACTTGTCGTTCCAATCGGGAAACATAGAAAAATCTTCCAGCAATTCCGCTTCCTTTTCTTTTATTGTTTTCATTTTTGTTAGTTATGAGTTATGAGTTCGGGGTTATGAGTTATGAGTTATGAGTTCATAGTTATGAGTTACGAGTTCATAGTTATGAGTTATGAGTTCATAGTTATGAGTTATAAGTTCTTAGTTATGAGTTATGAGTTCGTAGTTATGCGTTTGGGGTTATTGTATGCCTATATATCATAATACATAAGATTTACCTTTTCATATTTTTCTTAGTATTAATTATAATTGTTTTTATGATTTTTAAAATAATTTCAGCCTCATTATGAAGTTCATCATAATATTTTTGATCAATATATTTTGTTTCATGTAACAACTCCAACCAATATAATGTTTCGTCAGCTTCTTTTTGAGATATAGATAATTTATGGACAAAATCCGCTTTACTTACAGCATTATCCGCTTCTCTATAATTGGCTCCAATAGAAGTGCCGGATCTTAATATCTGTTTGCTAATAACATATTCTTTCTTTTCATTCGCCAATTTTTTGTATAAAGTTATTATTTTAACAGCAAATTGAAAAGTCAGTTTCTTAATGTTATTATCTCTCATGTTTTAATTTTTTATAAATATACGTTTTTTAGTTATGAGTTATGAGTTACGAGTTCATAGTTATGAGTGTTGAGTTATGAGTGTTGAGTTATGAGTGTTGAGTTATGAGTGTTGAGTTTGTAGTTATTGGTTAAACTCTTTATAAAAATACAACTTATTTTCTATAACCCAAACAAAACTATACACTTGTACTACACACTACACACTGCACACTACGAACTACGCACTACGCACTACGAACTCCACACTACGAACAACACACTAAGAACTCCACACTACGAACTCCACACTACACACTAATTAGGAACGGTACATTGCAATATACATTTTTCACATACATCCAGTTCTCCGTTTAATCGTTTTTTTATCAAATCTTTAGTCGGTTCTATTAATTCGGGAATCTTAATCGCCTCGATCAATTCGCCTGTAAAAGCATATAATTGTAAAAGTTGGGCATCACGTTTTGATATTCCGCGTTGCCTGATATAAAATAAAGCTTCATTATCAAGCTGTCCGGTGGTGGAACCATGGCTACAACTCACATCATCGGCATAGATTTCCAAGAAAGGTTGCGAACTGATTTTGGCCTTATCCGTCAATAAGATATTGTCGTTTTTTTGATAAGCATTTGTCTGCTGCGCATCTTTCTTAACCAGAATTTGTCCGTTAAAAAATCCTTTTCCGCTGTCATCTAAAATCCCTTTGAATTTTTGATTGGAATAACTCCCTTCCGATGAATGCGATATAAATATCACATTATCGAATTGTTGTGTTTTATCGACCAAATATAATCCGTAATGATCCACTTCCACTTCTTTACCTAAAATATCGGCAAATTGTTCATTGCGCAAAAGTTTTCCGTTTAATTGATAGAAGTTGGTATAAAACCGTGCTTTTTCTTTTACTTCAGAAAACGAATTGGAAAACAAAGCACTTAAATTATTAATATTTTGATATTTATACCAATTGAGTTCGGCATTTTCTTTGACAAAAATTTCACTGTCAAAAGTAGCAAAATGACTTCTGTGTTCATTGGAATCATCACATTGAATAATATTCACTTGTGCATCTTTTTCTATTATCACAAGATTACGAGTATTGATTAATGCATCTACCGGAGCATCCAGTTTTTGTGAGATTTGCAGATTGAAGTTCTTCACATTTTCCGGCACATACATAAAAAAACCATCCGTAAATAAGGCCGTATTGAGATAGTCCATAGGATTGGTGGATTTTTCGGTCAAACGATTGAAATATTTTTGGACCAATTCGGGATATTTTCCGGCTGCTTGCTTGATACTTCCCAATAAAACTCCATTTTCAAGTTCTTGAAAATCACCCGCATAATGGCCGTTAACCAAATAAATATTCTTGGTTTTCAGCTCGGGCACAATACATATATCATTTTCATAAGAGTCTTTGATCACTGAGTGAGCTACCGGATGATAATAACTATCCAACAACCGGTTTAAATTGGTTTTTCTCCATTTCTCATCTTTTAAAGTGGGAAAACCTTTTTCTTTAAATTTTTGAAAAGCTTCGATACGGGCTTTTCTTATAAAACCGGGCTCCTCTTGTATTTGTTTTGAAAAAGTATTTTCAAAAAAATCAATGATATGTTGTTCTAAAAGTTTTCTCGTTCTAGGCATTTTGTTTTGATTTTTTATATTCTTCTTCAATCCATGCATATCCCTTTTCTTCCAATTCTTTGGCAAGGTTTTTATCTCCCGTTTTGACAATTTTTCCGTCATACATTACATGCACAATATCCGGAACTATATGGTCGAGAAGACGTTGATAATGAGTAATTACCAAAAAGGCATTATCATTATTACGCAATTTATTCACGCCATCTGCTACGGCTTTCAAAGCATCTATATCCAATCCGGAATCGGTCTCATCGAGAATAGCTAAATCCGGCTGTAACATCGCCATCTGGAAAATTTCATTCTTCTTTTTTTCCCCGCCCGAGAAACCTTCATTTACCGAACGGTTTTTCATTTTGTCGGGCATATTGACCATTTTTTGTTTCTCTCGATACATTTTCAAGAACTCGCCGGGTTTGATAGGGTCTTGCCCTTTGTATTTTCTTTGCGCATCGATAGCCGCTTTCATAAAATTAGTCATGCTCACTCCGGGAATTTCCACAGGGTATTGGAATCCCAGAAAAATACCTTCCAAGGCTCTTTCTTCGGGGTCTAAGTCCAAAAGATTTTTACCTTTGTAGATGATTTCCCCGTCGGTTACTTCATAGCCTTCTTTTCCAGTAATCACATTAGCTAACGTACTTTTTCCGGTTCCATTCGGTCCCATAATGGCGTGGACTTCACCGGGATTGATGGTTAAATTCAATCCTTTTATGATTTCTTTATCGCCAATTTTGGCATGTAGATTTTTTATTTGTAATAAAGGTTTTTTTTTCATTTTATTATTGTTTAATTGTCGAATCGTTGAATCGTTTATTTGTTGAATTGTTTAATTGATGAATTTTACTTGGCATTACATTTTTTTCTATCATATCTCATATCTTTTAACTGCATAAATTTGTACAAAGAGGTAAAACCATGATGGAATTCCATTTCGTTCCACTTTTCTCTTTCCACTTTCCACTTTTTACTTTATCCTATTTACCCCACACTTCCTTCCAAGCTAATTTCCAATAATTTTTGTGCTTCCACGGCAAATTCCATCGGTAACTGATTTAATACTTCTTTGGCGTACCCATTGACAATCATATTCACCGCCGATTCTTCATCCAATCCGCGTTGTTGCAAATAAAAAAGTTGCTCTTCGGAAATTTTTGAAGTCGTCGCTTCATGCTCCACAATGGAAGAACGGTTTTCTACATCGATATATGGGAAAGTATGCGCTCCGCATTGATCACCCATTAATAATGAATCACAAACGGAATAATTACGTGAATTGATTGCTCCACGTTTTATATCTACCAATCCGCGATAGGAATTCTGGCTTTTTCCGGCGGATATCCCTTTACTGATGATGGTGCTTTTTGTATTTTTCCCTATATGAATCATCTTTGTTCCGGTATCCGCTTGTTGGTGATTATTGGTCACCGCAACCGAATAAAATTCGGCTATGGAATTATCTCCTTTCAAAATAGTTGAAGGGTATTTCCAAGTAATGGCCGAACCTGTCTCGACTTGTGTCCAGCTTATTTTGGAATGGTTTCCTTTGCAGATACCGCGTTTGGTGACAAAATTGAAAATTCCTCCTTTTCCTTCTTTGTCTCCGGGATACCAGTTTTGCACAGTTGAGTATTTGATTTCCGCATCTTTTTTGGCAATGAGTTCCACCACTGCGGCGTGTAATTGATTTTCATCTCTTTGCGGAGCCGTACATCCTTCGAGATAACTTACATAGCCGCCTTCTTCTACAATTACAAGTGTGCGTTCAAATTGTCCGGTTCCGGCCGAATTAATCCTGAAATAACTCGATAATTCCATAGGGCTGCGGACTCCTTTGGGAATAAACACAAAAGAACCGTCCGTAAAAACCGCCGAGTTCAAAGCCGCATAATAATTGTCGGAATACGGAACCACAGAACCCAAATATTGTTTTACCAAATCGGGATAATCACGAATGGCTTCACTAATCGGGCAAAATATAATTCCCCGTTCTTTCAGTTCTTTCTGAAAAGTGGTTTTCACCGATACACTGTCAAAAACCGCATCCACAGCTACTCCCGAAAGGGCTTTTTGTTCGTCAAGCGGTATTCCCAGTTTCTCATATACTTCCAATATCTCGGGATCCACTTCATCGAGACTTTCCAATTTCTTCTTTGGTTTGGGTTTGGCATAATAAATCAATTCGTTAAAATTGATTTTGGGTATGACTAAGTGGGCCCATTTAGGCTCTTCCATTTTGAGCCAGGCATGATACGCTTTCAGGCGAAACTCCAATACCCATTCCGGTTCTTGTCGTATTTCCGAGATTTTCCTTATAATTTCCTCATTCAATCCGGGAGGAAATTTTTCAGTTTCTATATCCGATTGAAATCCGTATTTATATTCTTGTTCGGTAACCTCTTTCAGGACCTTATCTTGATGTTCTTCTTTCGATAACATAACTATAGTAATTTTTGTTGCACAAAGATATAAAAAAATTCTTATTTAGAATCATTTTAAATAATAAACAAAGATACAAAAATTACATTTATTTTTCAAGAGTTTATTAATAACATTTTTTAACTATTTATCTTTTAAATTAATATAAGATTCTGAGTAAAAAAAATTATATTTGAAAAAAAATCAGATGAAAAAGCCTGCCCTACAAATTATGGGTATCTTGAATATCACCCCCGATTCATTTTTTGACGGAAACCGGTATGTAACTGAAAAATCTGTGATTGATAGAGCGGCACAAATTTTGGATGAAGGAGGCGAAATTATAGATATCGGAGCTTTTTCATCCAGGCCCGGAGCTGCTTTGGTAAGTGAAGAAGAGGAAAGAAAAAGACTCATGCCATTTCTGGAAAAAATCGTTAAAGAGTTTCCCGATGCTACTATTTCCATAGATACTTATCGCAGCACGATTGCAAAAGAGGCGGTGGAAAAAGGAGCTAAAATAATCAATGATATTTCTGCCGGAGAATTAGATAAAAATATGTTTCAAACCATTGCTTCGCTTAAAGTTCCTTATATTATGATGCATATGGCCGGAACACCGCAAAATATGCAAGACAATCCTATCTATAAAGATGTCGTGAATGATATTATGGTATATTTTTTAAAAAAAATCGACAAACTAAAAAAATATGGAGTTGATGAAGTGATTTTGGATCCAGGATTTGGCTTCGGAAAAACTTTAGAGCATAATTATGAAATATTAAAGCGGTTAGATGAGTTTACATTATTAAATAAACCTTTATTGATAGGTATTTCCCGCAAGTCAATGTTATATAAATCCTTAGGAGGAACTCCTGCCGATATGGGGAATGCCACGAGTATTGCCAATACAGTTGCTGCCTTGAAGGGGGCACAAATATTGCGTGTACATGATGTGAAAGAAGCCGTAGAAATCAAAAAAATAATACAAAACATATTTCCATGAGAAAACTACTTTTTGTCTTAGCCTTAGGACTTATATTTATACAATGTAAAAAAGACGATGTTTATCAAGACAATGTCCAATTGGAAATCAAAGATTTTGTCTGGAAAGGTTTGAATGCTTATTATTTATGGAAAGATGAAATTCCGGATTTACAAGACACAAAGTTTCAGAATCAATCCGAATTAAATGATTATCTGGAAGGTTTTCCCTCTCCGGAAGAATTGTTTGAGTTCCTCCTTTATCAACGAAATATAGTAGATCGGTGGTCTTGGATTGTTGATGACTATGAAGCTTTGGAGCAAATGTTTCAAGGAATAAGAAAAACTACCGGAATGCGCATCGGACTGGTATATGAACCCGGATCCAATTCCCGGATTTTTGCATATGTTAAATATGTATTAGCGGGTTCTCCGGCAGACCTCGCGGGAATAAAAAGAGGAAATGTTTTTAGAAAAGTGAACGGTACTTATCTTACTGTCCAAAATTATTCGGAATTATTAGGGGCTGAAACTTTACAAGTGGAATTGGCCCAATGGCAAAACGATGTCCTTATAGATACGGGGATTACTATCGAATTAATCAAAGAAGTAATCAGTGAAAATCCTATTTACATCCATAAAATTCTTCTACAAAACGGTAAAAAAATCGGTTATTTGATGTATAATAATTTTGTTTCTGAGTATGATCAAGAATTGAATCGAGTGATGGAGGATTTCAAAAACAATCCGATTGATGAATTGGTTCTTGATTTACGCTACAATTCGGGCGGAAGTGTTTCTACCATGCAATATTTGGCTTCTATGATTACGGGGCAATTTACCGGAGAAAAATTGGTCGTTTATCAATGGCATTCGCAATTACAAGAATGGTATCAACAAAATTATCCCGAGAGTTTATACCGTCCCTTTGTAAGTGAAATGAGTGATGGTACTCCTATAAGCAGTCTGAATTTGAATAAAGTATATATCATCGCCACCACTTCGAGCGCCTCTGCCAGTGAAAGCTTAATAAACTGTTTACGTCCCTATATAGATATTGTACATATCGGAACCGAAACACATGGAAAATACACTGCGTCTATCACTTTATATGATTCGTCGGATTTTACAAAAAGAGGAGTAAATCCCAATCATAAATGGGCCATGCAACCCATTGTATTGAAAATCTCAAATGTACAAGGAATTTCGGACTTCTATAACGGACTTACTCCCGATTATTATATCAAAGAAGATTATAAAAACATGGGTGTTCTCGGGGAGCCGGACGAAAGATTATTACAAGCGGCTTTACTTCTTATCGACGGAAATTTACCGGTAGCCAAAAAACTGCCTGTACAAACAAAAGAATTATTTTACCGTCAATTTATTACGGATGGAATACAAAACATTAAGGATTTATCCTTTCCGGTTTTGAAATGATTATTTTTCATGCTCACTATATAATTCTTCCCATAGCTCATTATCAATATGATGAGCATGATCGAAGTTCTCGTATAACTCAAACTCTTCCTTGGTAGTTTTCTTCCTGCTAAACATCAAGGCCAACATCATCAGCAAGGCAGATCCCAAAATCACAAAAGTGATTACCTCTTGACTGAAATAAGGGATTTTATATTGCTCGGGGATTTTATAGAATAACAGAATGGTAATCAACCCGCGAGGAGCCATTAAGACTTCGGGGAATAAAGATTTTCCACGGAAAATAAGTTTTAGATTCAAAAATCTCACAAGGAAAGTAAGTAACAAAATAAAACCACCGATGATATATACATTTTGATAGAAAACTCCCTCAATATTGATGGTCATTCCAAAAAGGATAAAAAAGAAAGTACGAATAAGAAAAGCCATTTCAAAAGTAATGAGCTTAAATTGCTCTTTAACATTTTCAATGATTTCTTTTTTGTAAATTTTTCTGAGTTTTCCACGGAAAAACACATCGTAATTTTCAAGCATCAACCCAAAAAACAAAATGAGAATCAAAGAAGAAAGGTGCAATATTTTTCCGGCCACAAATAATCCTGTTAAAATCGACAGAAATAAAAAGAATTTGACTTTTGTTTGTATATTTTGGAAAAAGAAAATCAGTACATAACCGATAATTAAGGAAGCTATAATCGTAAGGAAGATTTTGCCGGTAATATGTCCTAATACATTTCCTTCACTTTCAGGCAGCATTAGCACAATATCAAAAGCGATAATTCCAAGAATATCACTAAAGGTGGATTCATAAATCAAAAACTCCTTTTTTTCTTCATCGAGAAACTGCACACTGGGAATTACAATGGCACTACTCACCACAGAGAGAGGAAGCGCATTGATATAGGCGGTATAAAAATCATCTGTTAAACCTAGCCAGTAAATCAAATAGGCTATGGCAAATGAAGTTCCTATAAGAATAAGTAAAGCGGTAGCAAAAGCTTTGAGAATAAGGGGAATTTTATCCTTTGTCAATTTCAATTCCAAAGCTGCTTCAAGCACAATCAACAGTAAACCGATAAGCCCCAATATATTGACAATCCCTTGCAATTCCGGCATAGGAATACCATATTTTTCCATAATCCGTTTGATGAGAATCCCCGTTCCCATTAATAAAATAACAGAAGGTACCCGAATTTTTTTGGAAAGGATATCAAAAAAGTAAGAAAATACTACCAGTATGCTTAACCCGAGAATAAAATAGTAACTGTTCAATGTGTAAAATTTTTATGAATTAACGGCCTAAAAGTCTATTAAGGAAACTTTTTTTCTTTTTCGTATTGCTGTGGCTTTTCTCATATTGAGAAATGTATTTATCTTCACATTTGCCAAGCTGCTCATCACTCACTTCTGATTTTAGATATTTATCGATAAGCTCTTTGTCTCCTCCAAATAAACTCTCTACATAATCTTGAAAAGTTGTATTGTGTTTTTTCAACCATTCGTTTAGGTATTTTTCAGAAGCCTCCATTCCACCATGCTCTTCGAGCTCTTTTAAGGTTTTATATAATTTTTCTATCTCTTCTTTCACATGTTGCGGAACCGCTTTCCGTCTGGCATAATAACCGATGATGTTTCCGTCTTCATCCCTCAATGTATGAAAATTGGTAATTACCCAATAATATCTTCCGTCTTTAGCCAGATTTTTAATAATGGCACGCATATCATTGCCTTTTTTCAGCTCGTCCCAAAGTAATTTAAAAATGATTTTGGGCATATCCGGATGACGAATTACATTATGGGGTTGACCGTATAATTCGTCGGCATTATATCCCGCAATATCCATAAAATAGTCATTGGCAAATTTGATTATTCCTTTGGCATCCGTTCTGCTGACAATGGTTTTTTTGGGACTTACGGTAATTTCTTCATTCTTGGGGGTTGGCTTCACTATTCTTTTCATAACCGGTAATTTTTTTCTACTACAAACTTATAAAATTTATTCGGGATATGAAAAACTTTCCGCATACAAAAGCCTTTTTTAAATCGATAAAAAGGAATTTCTTAATTTATCTTATATTTGCCTTAAAATAAAATGAAAAATTTATGGCTTATAATTTACTAAAAGGAAAAAAAGGAATCATATTCGGCGCTTTAGATGAAAACTCAATTGCATGGAAGGTCGCCGAAAAAGCTCATGAGGAAGGTGCTAAATTTGTTTTGACCAATGCTCCCGTAGCAATGAGAATGGGCGAAATCAATAAACTTGCCGAAAAAACCGGAAGCCAAATCATTCCCGCCGATGCCACTTCGCTTGAAGATCTTGAAAATTTAATCGACCAATCTATGGAAATATTAGGTGGAAAATTGGATTTTGTTCTTCATTCTATCGGAATGTCGGTAAATGTGCGAAAAAAACGTCCTTATACAAATCTCAATTATGATTGGTTGACAAAAGGTTGGGATGTATCGGCTGTTTCTTTTCATAAATTATTAAATCTATTATACAACAAAGACGCTATGAATCCCCAAGGTTCCATAGTGGCTTATTCTTATATCGCTGCACAACGTGTTTTCCCCGATTATAACGATATGGCCGATAATAAATCTTATCTCGAAGCCATTGCAAGAAATTTCGGTTATTTCTTCGGTAGGAAAAACGGTGTACGTGTCAATACCATCTCTCAATCCCCTACTCCTACTACGGCCGGAAAAGGAGTGAAAAGTTTTGAAGCTTTTCTAAAATATGCCGAGTTGATGTCTCCTTTGGGAAATGCAACCGCCGAAGAATGTGCCGATTATACCATTACCCTATTCTCGGATTTGACAAAAAAAGTAACCATGCAAAACCTTTTCCATGACGGAGGCTTTTCTACCACAGGAGTTTCAAATGAAGTAATGGATTTATTAATGGATGAATTGACCAAAGATTTAAAAGAAAAAGAATAACTTATAATTGTAATTGAAACCTTTTTTTATGATGAAAATTCATCCCCAATTTCAATTACAGAATCATTCTTTTTCAAATACAGAGGAATTTTTGAAATATGTGAAGACCCATTGGCCTTCACATATTTCTTTTTTACGGCAATGGCTTGACAACAACGATTTTATCATTGCTCACACCTCGGGATCTACCGGAAAACCCAAACCCGTGAAAATTTCTAAAAAGGCAATGGTGAAAAGTGCCGAAAAAACCATTAATTTTTTTTCGCTTTCTCCGCAGACCAAAGCATTATTGAATCTTTCCTCCGATTTTATCGCCGGAAAAATGATGTGGGTACGGGCATTTACCGGAGGCTGGAATCTTTTTGTTTCCAGTCCCGACAATCAATCCATTCGACAAATCCTTCAAAAAGAAGATTTTGATTTCGGAGCGATGGTACCTCTCCAATTAATTGCTAATTTAAACGATATTCACCGGTTCAAAAAACTGATTATAGGAGGTGGTGCTCTTTCTCAAAGATATATTGACAAAATTAAAAATATAGAAACTGCCGTATTTGCTACCTACGGTATGACGGAAACAATTACTCATATTGCTGTTAAACCACTCAACAAAAAAGCCGGGCTATACAAAACAGATTTATTTGAAAATGTTTTTGCGGCATTGCCCGGTGTGAGTTTTGATATTGATAAAAGGGAGTGCTTACGCATAAAGACATCATTTCTTGAAGAAAATATCATACAAACAAATGATATAGTGGAACTGATCGATTCTCATCATTTTGAGTGGAAAGGACGCTTTGATAATGTGATAAATTCCGGAGGAATTAAATTACAAGCCGAGGAGATTGAAAAAAAATTAACTCCTTATATAGATAAGAGTTTTTTTATTTCCGCTTTACCGGATGATAAACTCGGAGAAAAAGTTGTTTTGATAATTGAAACTGAAACTCCTTTTCATTTCACAATGGAAGAAGTGCTTTCTAAATATGAAATTCCTAAGGAAATTTATACCATTCCCAAATTTGAATATACTTCTTCGGGAAAAATTCAGCGAAAAAAAACAATGGAAAAAATAAAAAGGAGAGATTAATATTGGCAATTAAAAAATGTTAAAAATAATCTACATCTTCTTCTATATTATATATATTTTTTTTCTCTATAAAACCAGCTGTATCAAAAGCCATAATCTTACAATGTCATTGCGAGGAATGAGGAACGAATGACGTGGCAATCTTAAACATATTAACAATGATATTGCTTTATAAACGACTGCGATTGATTCACAGAGATTGTCATGCTTCACTGCGTTGCACTCGCAATGACAGTAGAAATAGTTTTTATGTATTTGTATATAAAAAAGAGAATTTTTTAATATAAATTTGTTTTTTCCTTCCTTTTATTTCTATTTTCCCTTCCCTTTCAGCTCAATTGACTTGATTATTCTTCCTTTTTTTCTAAATTCGTCATCCATTTTTTTTCCGGAATTGCATTCCATAAAATAAAAGAAAGGTCTTATCTTTGCATAATTAAAAGTTAGAGTTTTATGCAATTATCCGAACAAGAAATCGTACGAAGAGAATCTTTAAAGAAATTAAGAGAGTTAGGTATTGACCCTTATCCCGCCGCTGAATATAAAGTTACTGCAAAAATTAAGGATATATTAGATAATTTTGACCAATACGAAGGCAAAGAAGTGAGTGTTGCCGGCCGAATTATGAGCCGCCGAATTATGGGAAAAGCATCCTTTGCCGAACTCAAAGATGCTACGGGAAGAATGCAAATTTATATCAACCGGGATGAACTTTGTCCGGGTGAAGATAAAACTCTTTATAATACCGTTTTTAAAAAATTGCTCGATATTGGAGATATTATCGGTGTCAAGGGAGAAGTTTTTAAAACACAAGTAGGCGAACCTTCCATCAATGTAAAAGAGCTTACGGTATTGACAAAATCCTTACGTCCCTTACCGGTAGTGAAAATCGATGCGGACGGAAAAGTACACGATGCCTTTTCCGACCCCGAACTTCGCTACCGTCAACGCTATGTAGATTTGATTGTCAACGATAAAGTGAAAGATACTTTTATCAAACGTTCCAAGATTATCAATACGATGCGTAATTTTTTTAATGAACGCGGATATTTGGAAGTGGAAACACCGGTTCTCCAACCCATTCCCGGAGGGGCTGCCGCCAGACCTTTTATTACTCATCATAATGCTTTGGATATCCCGCTTTATTTACGTATCGCTAATGAATTATATCTCAAACGTTTAATCGTAGGAGGTTTTGACGGTGTCTATGAATTTGCCAAGGATTTCAGAAATGAAGGAATGGACAAAACACATAATCCCGAGTTTACCGTAATGGAGCTTTATGTTCCCTACAAGGATTATAATTGGATGATGGGAATGACCGAAGAGCTTTTGGAAAAGGTAGCCAAAGAAGTAACCGGGGATACCAAAGTGAAAATGGGAGATAAAACCATAGATTTTAAAGCACCCTATCCGCGTGTACCCATTCTCGATGCAATCAAAGAACATACGGGTTACGATTTACATGGAAAATCAGAAGAAAAAATCAGAGAAATTGCCAAAGAATTGGGAATTGAAGTAGATGAAACCATGGGAAAAGGTAAATTAATCGATGAAATATTCGGAGAGAAATGTGAACATCATTATATACAACCTACTTTTATTACCGATTACCCCAAAGAAATGAGTCCTCTTACCAAAGCCCATAGAGAAAAAGAAGGTCTTACCGAACGTTTCGAACTAATGGTGAACGGAAAAGAATTGGCCAATGCTTATTCGGAGTTAAATGACCCGATTGATCAACGCGAACGCTTTGAAGAGCAATTGAAACTCTCTCAAAAAGGAGATGACGAAGCCATGTTTATCGACCAAGATTTCCTGAGAGCTTTGGAATACGGAATGCCTCCCACCTCCGGAATAGGAATCGGGATTGACCGGTTGACGATGTTCCTAACCGACAATGACAGTATCCAGGAAGTAATCTTTTTCCCTCAAATGAAACCCGAGAAAAAAGCAGTGGAATTGACCGAAGAGGAAAAAAAGGTGCTAAATATTCTAAAAGAAACCAAAGAAATACCTCTTGCCGAACTTAAAGAAAAAGCAGGTCTGAGTAACAAAAAATGGGATAAAGCCATAAAAGGCCTTAAAAAGAAAAAAGTAGCCAAAGTGGAACAAAAAGATGATAATTTATTCGTTGCATTAATATAATTACACTATGTTTTATAAAAGAGCAGGACTGTATTTGAGCCTTATTATTCTATTGTTTTGGTCTTGTAATTCCGGACAAAAGAAAAACGACTCTTCTATAAAACAATCCTGGCATGAGCAAATTCCGGACTATACCGGTTACATATTTGTATTTAATAAAAATGTCAAAATCAACCGGCTTAATTCTCCTGTTTTTCAAAAATATATTTCAGAAACAGACCGGAATTTTTTGAAAAAAATTGGCTTTCAATTCCCCTTTTATTTATATGTTATCCAAAAAGACGATAAGCTGCGTTCTTTTGTAGCTCTAGGCTTATCTTCACAATTTAATCAAACCTTTCATGAAATTGACGGAATATACGAGGGAGTAAATATTTTTAAAGCAATCAACAAAAAAAAAGAATATTTCGGATACAAAAGCAATGATATCGTTTATATATCGGATTCGCGTATTAATCTGGAAAATATGATCCGGAAAAAAAAGGAAACTCCTACTGCGGAACAACTGCGTTTATTAGAAAAAACAGATTTATTATTGGATCGAAATGCCGATTATAATTTGATACAATTCTCGCAACAGTTAAAACCCGATATTTTCAACCGGTTTTCTTTGAATATATCCTTAAAGGATTTACCCGAAATAGAAGCTTATGATGCAATAGATTATTTAAAACCTGTTTATTCGGGAGTGGGCCTAGATGAAGAAGAAAGAAATATAGGAGAAATATTTAAAGGAATAAAAGGCGAATCACATGAAATATACCAATTTGTTCCGGAAGGTTTCACAGCTTTAACGACCATGAGCTTTGATGATTTTCCAGGATTTTATGAGCAGTTTCTCGCCTATTTTCAGTATCAGCCTTTGATTAAATATACAACTAAATCACGCTTCCGGAGTTTGATTTCTTTAAGTGTATTTGAAGAAAATTTCAACAAAGCCATGATTTTGGGTTTTGAAGACGCTATGGACTTTATCAAGGTAAATCCGTTTTCAACTACATATAATAATTATGATATATATGAAATAAAAGAGCCTGAACAATTACAAGATTTTTTCCAACCCGTATTACCCAAGTTTAAAGCCTCGTTTTTTACTGTAATTGACGATTATATTCTTATAACGGAAAACAATGCCTACTTAAAGCAATTGATAAATTCCATAGAAAATAGAAGTACTTTGATCAATAGAAAGGATTTTCAAGAATTTTCGGAGCTATTTCCTTCGGGTGCGCAAATTGAGAATCTCAGACAATTCCGGTTACAAGGGAATAATTTTTACCTTTATAAAAATTATAGTTTTGAAAACAACAATACGTATGTAAATTTATTATTGCAAAAAGTCGATTCAAAACAAAAACAAGAAGGTATCGAACATATGCTTACGGTTTCTATGGAGGATACACCGATTATTAAACCACAACTCGTATATAATCACAAGCACAAAACCTATCGCATTATTTACCAAAATCAAAATAATGAACTGGTTTATAAAGACTTATCAGGACAAGAACTATGGCGTAAGAAATTTGACGGGAAAATAATCGGTAAAATATATCCTGTTGATTTATACCGCAACGGAAAAATTCAATACACTTTCGTCACCAAAAATAAATGGTATGTAATCGACCGTTACGGAAGGAATGTAGAAGGATTTCCCGTAAAATTTAAAA
>Ga0256835_1000325_pt1 | contig 36981 bp, 33 predicted proteins | sample PIR30metaG_FD_185972 | JGI IMG/M metagenome (GOLD analysis project Ga0256835, IMG submission 185972) | Hydrothermal vent microbial communities from East Pacific Rise, Pacific Ocean - PIR-30 | ecosystem: Environmental > Aquatic > Marine > Hydrothermal vents | place: Pacific Ocean: East Pacific...
GCCCCGACGGCCGGGTGATCGTCAGCCCGCTGGAGTACGAGACCCTGGGAGTGGCCGGCAGCAACCTCTGCCTGCAGACCCTCGACGAGGTGGCCGAGCTCAACCGGCTGGCCAACGACCTGGGCGTAGACACCATCGAGTGGGGCGCCACCCTGGGGGTGGCGATGGACGCCGGGCTGGGCGAGTGGGGCAGCCTCGACTTCGTCCGCCAGGTAGCCGAAGAGCTGCGCCGGGGAACCGAAGAGGGCCGCCGCTACGCCGCCGGGGCCGCCCGCTTCGGCCGCGCCATCGGCCACGAGCGCGTGCCCACCGTGCGCGACCAGGCGCTCAGCGCCTACGATCCGCGGGTGGTCGAGGGCACCGGCGTGACCTTCATGACCAGCGCCCAGGGGGCCGACCACACCACCGGCAACGTCGCCCGCCTCAACCCGCGCGAAAAAACCATCGAAGAGCTGATGGAGCTCAGCTTCACCGCCCAGGTAAACATGGGCCTGGCCGACGCTTTGGGGCTGTGCGCCTTTGGCGGCAGCGTCAACAACGTGCAAAAAGAGGCGGTCATGCAGGCCGCCGGTCTGGCGGCCGGAGTCGAGACGAGCGCCGCCGACTTCGACCGCATCGGCCGCGAGGTGCTAGCAATGGAGTTGGAGTTCAACCGCGCCGCCGGCCAGCCCGACGTGTTGCCGCTGCCCGGGTTCATGTACCGCGAGCCTTTGCCGCCGCGCAACCTGACGGCGCGGCTGCAACTCGCGGAGATAGCCGGTTTTTGGGAGCGGCTTGGCTGACTAATGCGCGGTGACGCCGCGCAGGAAAACCTCGGCGATCAGGCGCCCGTCATAGGCGTGCTCGTTGTCGGGCTCCACGAACCCCTTGGCGGCCGGGTGGAAAAGCAGCGAAAGGAAGAGTTCGGCCAGCTCCACCGGTGGTTCAGAGCGCACCTCACCGGCCTCGATACCGCGCCGGAGCACTCCCGCCACCACCTCAACCAGCCGGTTCTTGAGCGACATGAAGCGCTCGTCCCTGGTGAGGCTGGGCAGCGAATTAGCGGTCAGCAGCGCGTGGAAAGCGCCGCGGTTCTGCTTCTGGAACTCTATTGCCGAGCCCACCAACCGGCGCAGCTGCTGCTCGAACCCCGGCGGCTCTTCAGCAGCGATCGCTTCGAACTCACCTATGAGCTCTTCCATCTTCCATTCGACCAGAGCCTTGAGGATCGACTGCTTGTCGCCGAAGTACTTGTAGAGCGCGGGGCGGGTGAGCAAAGCCCGCTCCGCGATATCGTCCATGGTTGTCCTGGGGTAGCCCTTCTCGGTGAATACGTCGAGGGCCGCGCTGAGGATCTCGCGGATGCGCTTCTCGCGCCGTTTTTCCTGCAGGCTGGCCGTATCAGTGCTCATCGACGCTCCCCATTATGGCAAAATCGCCGCGTCCGCGTTCACGGGCGCTTGACATAGTGTATAGCAAAGTATACAGTCTGTAAACGTGTTAGATACTCTGTCCTACGAAAGGGGCGATATTTACAGTGCATATACTTAGTCAACTGGCAATCCGTCACCCCTGGCGGGTGATCCTGCTCTTCGCCGCGCTGAGTGCGGCCTTCGGCGCCGGGCTCAGGGGGCTGGAGCTGGACAACTCGCCGGAGTCGCTGGTGCCGCCCGATCTGCCCGCCAAGCTGCTGCTCGACCGGGCGCGCGACACCTTCGGCGGCGGTGATATGGAGCTGGCAGCGCTCGAGGGCGAAATCTGGACGCCGGCGGCGCTCGAACAGTTGCGTGCCGCCACCGAAGCCGTGTCCGGCATCGAGGGGGTAAAACGCGTCACCAGCCTCGCCAGCGCCAAGCGCATGGAAGAAGAAGACGGCTTCCTGCTCGTCGAGGACCTGCTTCCGGAAAACCTCGACGAGGAGGCCGTGGCCACCATCCGCGCCTACGTGGACAACCATCCCCTCTACTCGGGACGGCTCGCCAGCAGCGATGGCCGTTATGCGGCGGTAATAATGGAGGTCGACCCAGAGAGCGACATGAAGCGGCTCAACCACGAGATCGCCGCGGCGCTGGCGGAAACCTGGAGCGGACCCGTACACCTCGCGGGAACGCCCGCGCTCTCGGGGTACATCCTCGACACGATGGCGCGCGACATCCCCCGGCAGCTGCTGCTCGCAATCCTGATAATCGGGCTGGTCTTCTTCGTCAATTTCCGCAGCCAGCGCGGGGTGCTGCTGCCGCTGCTAACGGTGCTGGTGGCGCTGGTCTGGGCGCTGGGGCTGGGCGGCTGGCTGGGGTTCAAGCTGGGAATGATCAGCTCCATCCTGCCGGTGGTGGTGCTGGCCGTGGGCAGCTCGTTCACCCTGCACGTGCTCAACCGCTTCTATCACGAGCTAGCTGCGGGGGTTTCCCGGCGCGAGGCGGTGCTGCTGGCGACCCGCGAAACCGGGCTGGGCGTGCTCGTCTCCGCGCTCGCCGCGGGAGCGGGGCTGGCGGCACTCTTTTCCTCGAGCATCCCCCAGATCAAGTCGTTCGGGCTGCTGGCGGCGTTCGGGGTCTTCGCCGCCTTCCTGGCGTCCTCGTTGCTGGCGCCTTCCATCCTGGTGCTGCTCAAGAATCCGCGCCGGGTCATGGACCCCGAGCGCCCCGACGCGATCAGCCGCGCCATGCGTGCCATCGGCTCCTGGCTGCTGGGCGCGCGCAAGATGGTGCTCCTGGCTGCACTGCTGTTTTTGGGGCTGATGCTGGTGTTCGTCCCCCGCATCCACGCGGAAACCAGTTTTCTTTCCTACTTTCCAGAAACCGCGCCGCCAAGGGCGGCCACCGAGCTGGTGGACCGCGTATTCGGCGGCTCGGACAACGTGATCCTTATAGTGGACGGCGATCTGAAGGACCCGGAGCTGCTGGAAGCCATCCACCGCTTCGAACAAAAGGTGGCGACCTACCCGGAGGTGGGTTCGGCGGCCTCGATAGCCGACGTGATCCGCGAACTGCACAAGGCCCTCACCGGTTCCTACGGTCTTCCCGACAGCCGCGAAGGCGTGGCCCAGGAGCTGCTGCTCTACCAGATGTCGGGCGACCCCGACGACCTGGCCCAGTTCATGGACGAGGCGGCGACCACGGCCCAGGTCACGGTGCAGGTGCGCTCGCTGCCCTCGGGAGCAATGCGAGACCTGGTGGAACGCATCCAAAGCGACGCCGAGAAGATAATCGGCCCTCGCGCAAACGCGGTGAACACCACCGGGAGCACGGTGCTGATGCTCGAAACCATGCGCCTGATCCTGCACGATCAGTACGTTTCACTGGGACTGGCGTTCATCCTGGTTGCCCTGTTCAACGCCTGGCTGCTGCGTTCCTGGACGGTGGGGCTGGTGAGCATAATCCCCCTGGTGCTCACGGTCTCGGGCCAGTTCGGCCTTATGGGAATGTTTGGCGTCCCGCTCGATACCGCCACCGCCCTCATCGGCGCCATCGCCATCGGCGTGGGTGACTACTCGGTGCACATCATCGTGCGTTACCTGGAAGAGCTGCGCCGGGGGCGTTCTACCGCCGAAGCCGCGCGCGAAAGCGTCTACGTCTCCGGACGCGCTGTATTCTTCACCGCCCTGGCGATAGGCGGCGGCTTCATGGCGCTGCTCCTGTCGGGCTTCGCGCCCATTCAAACCTTCGCAAAACTAATGGGCTTCACCGTCAGCGCCACAGCGCTCTTCGCGCTCACGGCGCTGCCTGCAGCCCTGCTGGTCTTCGTTCACAAATACGGAAAGCAAGAGGTGATTCAAGATGCGTAAGTTGTTCACGGTACTGCTGTTGGTCTCGGCTTCGCTGGCGCTGGCACTCAGTGGCGAAGAGGTGATGCAGAAGGTGGACGCCCACCCCAGCCCCGCTTCGATGCAGGGCACGATGGTCATGCAGCTCATTGGCAAACAGGGCAAGGTGCTCACCCGTGAAATCCGGGTCTGGAGCAAGCGCACGGCGACCGAAGAGAAGATGCTGATCAAGTTCGTGGCACCCGCAGACGTAAAGGGCACCGCCTTTTTGACCATCAGAAAGGGCGGTAAGGAGGAAATGAAGCTCTACCTCCCCGCCCTCAAGCGGGTGCGCCGCATCGCCGGCAGTCAGAAGAAGGGCTCTTTTATGGGTTCCGACTTCAGTTACGACGACATCTCCAACCTGAGCGGCATGGAGATTGAAGATTACAATCACAAGCTGCTGCGCACCGAGAACAAAGACGGCGTCGAGGTGTACGTGGTCGAGTCCACCCCCAAGCCGGGCGTGGACAGCAGCTACTCCAAGCAAATCGCCTGGGTTCCGGCGGACACCTTCGTACCCACCCGCATCGAGTTCTACAAGAAGGACAAGCTCTACAAGGTGCTGACGAACAGTGCGGTCAAGCCGTTCGCCGACGGTAAATACCTGATTCCTACGTTGCTACAGATGGAAAACGTAACCAACGGCCACAAGACCGTGCTCGAGCAGAAGGACCTGCAGATCGACGTCGCCATCGACGATGCGGTCTTCACCGAGCGCTTCATGAAAAAGCGTTAGGGGATGACGATGAAACGTAACCTCTTGTTTGTCCTGCTGGCTCTAATGGCTTCGCTGGCGCTGGCGCAGCCCGAGCTTTCCGGCACTTTTCGAACCGCCTTCGGTCTGCGCACCCAGGATCTGGCGCTGTCCCTCGACCGCACCCGCTTCGACCTGGGGATACGCTACGACCAGAACGACGCGGCCTTTACCGCCGAGCTGCGCTTCGGTTACGACGCCTTGACGCACTCACCGGAATTCTCCCTCGGCGAAGCCTACGCCACCCTCTTTCTGCCCGGCGTGGACCTGAGCGCGGGGCGGGAGATAGTCTCCTGGGGACGCCTGGACCTGCTGAGCCCGCTGGACGTGCTCAACCCCCGCGACCTCAGCAGCCCCCTGGATCAGGAAAAGATACCGGTTTCCATGCTGCACGCCACCATCTACCCCGACGTCGAGGGCCGCTATCAGGTGGAGGCGGTATGGATTCCGCTCTTCACCCCCGCCAAACCCCCGGCGGGAGAGTGGGCGCAAACCCGGCCGCTGCCCCCGGGGGTAACGCAGGTGCGGGTGCAGGAACCCGCGGCGGAGCTGGTCAACGGCACCTTCGGATTGCGCGCCACGGCCAGCGTCGAGCTGCTCGAAGGCCTCGACCTGGGCGGCGAAATAGTCCACGGATACTTCCCCTTCCCGAGCCCGCAGGGAGTAGAACCAGTGGACCCGGCCCAACCGCGGGGCCCCTTCCGTCTGATTCTGGGTTACGACCGGCGCACGCTCGTGGGTGCGGACTTCGCCCTGGCCTTTTCCATACCCGGGGTCGCCGAGGGCCTGATGCTGCGCGGCGAAGCGGCCTACGCTTTCACCGCCGACCCCGGCGGCACCAACCCTAACGAAAAGAACCCCTACGCCGCCGGGGGGCTGGCGCTCGAATACGCCTGGACCGACGGCCCCACCACGATTCTCGCCTATAACCTGCGCTGGGAAAAAGCCGATTCCCCGGCAGCGGACCGCTGGACGCAAACGCTGGGACTGCTGGCCCGCTACGAACGCGACGAACGCCTCACCCTGCAGGGGGCCTGGCTGCACACCCTTTCCGACGGATCCGGCCTGGTACGCCCGCAGGTCGAATACGCCTTTGCGGACGGGGTAACCGGCATTCTGTCGTATGCGTTCTTCTACGGCGGCGACGTCACCCGCTTTGGCATCTGGCGCAACAACAGCCAGCTGCGCGCGGGAATCGAGTACAGCTTCTAGGCGCGCCCGGTTCCGGCTTCAACCGCTGGGGGTTTCCTCAGCGGTTGAAGCGTTTGGGCCCGGCAAACGTCCGCGGACGGGAACAGTCCTTGCCCGCCTGGAACTCGGCCAGCAACCCCGCCCTCCCCGCCAGCCGCAAAAGCACCCGTCCTGCGGGGGCCGAGGTGTGCGGGTCTCCGGTGGGATAGCAATAGACGCTCTCGTCCCTGATCGTATCGAAGCCTCTGTTCACCGTACCCGTAGCTTGGGGCGTAAAGCGCACCAGGTATCCGGACAGCGCCCCCAGCGAAGCGCCGGCGCTGATTACCTGGATCCCCGGGTCCACTTCATCGGGCACCAGCGCCAGGTGCGGGTCTTCGGGGTAGAAAGGGCGCCCTTCGCGGAACCAGTTGCCCATGGCGGTGCCGGGCACGTCGTAGGCAACCGTACCAAAGGGGGGCTCAGCGCTGCGCCGGGCGCCGCCCCAGCCGCCGGTGCGCTCGCGCGCGGCCTTCCTGAGGTCGCCTTTCAGATAAGCCAGCGGGCTCACCGCGTACAACAGGTCGGCGGCCTCACGCTCGTAGCGCTCATGGTTGACGAAAGCGTTCTGCACCCGGCGGCGGTCCTTGGCGCCCAGGTCCAGGGCGTACTGGCCGGGGTTGCCGCCGGCCATACCCAGCAGCTGGCCCGCCACGACCGGAACACGAACGTCGAAACCGCAACGTTTGTAGGTGTCACCGCCGGTGCTGTAGGTGTTGCAGCGGCTCGGCGGACCGAGAGCCGCTCGCAAATCTTCCGCCAGCTCAGAAAGATGGCCGTAACCGATGCTGAAATCACGACACAAGCCCAGCTTCAGATCGTAATCGGTGTACCCCGCGCCTACGTGCTCGACGCTGCTTACCTCCACCACCCAGCCCGCGGCCATGGCGTAGACCGGGGCCGCGAGGGCGCGCCCGGGATCGGGTTTCAGCACCAGGTAGTGGTGCTCGGTGGGCAGGGTGTGGCTGGGAGGACCGAGCCGGCCCAGCGGGGTAATGGCTGTGTAAGCGTCATCTTTCAGGGGCATGGCGCCTAGCTCCACCGTCGCGGGGCAGGCGGGCAGGCTGCTCAGGGAGCCGCCGCCGCAGGCAGACAGCGCCAGCAGGCAGGCGAAGCCCGCAAACGTCAGGTTGCGCACTGGCACACCTCCTGCACTTCAGGATAGGGCCTGGAGCGCCGCAAAGCCGGTCGCGGGTACAATGCGCCAATGGTTCATCGCGTCACCTGTCCGCTCGACTGCCCCGACCGCTGCCGGCTGCTCGTGACCGTGGAGGAGGGGCGGGTCGTCCGGGTAACCGGCGATCCCGACCACCCCACCACCCGCGGCTTCGCCTGCGTCAAGACGAACCGCTGGGGCGAGCGCCAGCACCACCCGGACCGGCCGCTCTACCCCATGCGCCGGGCGGGGCCCAAGGGCGCGGGCCGCTTCGAGCGCGCGAGCTGGGACGAGGCGCTGGACGCGATTGCGGAGAGGCTAAAGCAAGTGCTCGACGCGCACGGCGGCCAGGCCGTGGCCCGCTACCACTACGCCGGCACGACCGGGCTGAACGAGGGGCGGCGGCCGGTGGCCTTCTTTCGCGCCATCGGCGCCTGCGAGCTCGACGAAACAATCTGCGCCAGCGCCGGCGGCGAGGTCTGGGAGATGGCCTACGGTCCCCACAAGACCGGCACCGACCCCGAGAACGTGGGCGGGGCCGGGTTCGTCGTGCTCTGGGGGACGAACCCGCTTTCGACCAACACCCACCTGGTGCCCCTCCTCAAGGAGGCGCGCAGGAACGGGGCCGAGATCTGGCACGTAGACCCGTACGAAAACCGCACCGCCCGTTTTGCCGACCGTCACCTGAAGATCCACCCCGGCACCGACGCCGCGCTCGCCTACGCGGTGGCGCGGGTGCTCTTCGAGGAAGGACTGGTGGACTGGGGCTACGTGAATGCCCATACCGAAGGGGTGGAGTCCTTCCGCGCCGCGGCCGCGGCCTGGACACCCGAGCGGGCGGCGGAGGTGACCGGACTGGAGGCCGCAGACATTCTCGAGCTGGCGCGCCGCTTCGGCCGCGCCCGGCCCGGCTTCGTCCGCGCCGGCTACGGGATGACCCGGCAGCCGGGGGGCGGCGACGCCCTCCGGGCGGTGATTTTACTGCCGACGCTCACCGGGGCCTGGAAGCACCCGGCGGGCGGAGCGCTGCTCAGCACCAGCGGCGGCTTCCGGCTCGCCTCGGGCCGGCTCGAGGGCGAGCACTGGCTAAGGCGCGCGAGCGGACAGGCGGGCTACTTTCGCCCCGACCCCGGCGTACGCGCGGTCAACCAAAGCGAGTTCGCCAGCGCCCTTACCCGCTGGAGCCCGCCGATCCGGATGCTCTTCGTCTTCAACGCCAACCCCGCGGTCAGCACCCCCGACTCGGCGCGGGTACGGGCGGGCCTGGCGCGCGAGGACCTGTTCACGGTGGTGCTCGAAAACGCCCTCAGCGAAACGGCCCGCTACGCCGACTGGCTGCTGCCGGCGACCACCTTTTTGGAGCACCCCGACCTCTACACCAGCTACGGAACCTACTGGCTGCACTACAGCGATGCGGTCATGGAGCCCGCGGGCGAGGCGCGGCCCAACACCTGGGTCTTCGCCGAGCTGGCGCGGCGGCTGGGGCTCGAGGCTCCCGAACTCTACCGGAGCGCAGAGGCGGCGGCGCGGATCGCGCTGGACGGGGCCGACCACCCCTACCTGGCGAACGTAAGCTTCGAGAAGCTGCGCGCCGCGGGCTCGCTCAAGCTGAACCTGCCCCGCCCCTTCACGCCCTATGCCGGGGGTGCGAACACCCCCAGCGGCATGGTGCGCTTCGGTCCGCCGCCCGCGGTGGTCGTTCCCGAGACCACGGACGCCTTCCCCTATCTGCTCATCACCCCGCCAGCGCACCACTTCCTGGGCACCATCTACGCCCCGCTCGCGCGCCTGCGCGCGGCCGAGGGGGGCGAGCCGGAGGTCTGGATCCACCCCGACGATGCCGCGCGCGAGGGGCTCGCGAGCGGAACCTACGTTTGGCTCGAAAGCGAGGCCGGCCGGGTGAAGCGGCGGCTGCGCGTCACCGCCCGCACCCAGCCGGGGGTGCTGGTGATGGAGGGCACCTGGCCGGCGGACGCGGCCCCTGACGGCGAGCCAGCAAATACCCTGACCCCCGAACGGCTGACCGACGTGGGCCGGCAGGCGGTGTTCCATTCCGTCACAGTGCGTGTGACAGCCCTGGAGTAGACTGCGGGCAGGATGCGGGTATCTTTCGTTCTGCTCACGATTCTAACCTTTTTGGTAGCATGCGGCGGCTCCCCCAAGCCACTCACACCTGAGCTGCGGGAGCTCCTTAACCTGATCAACGAGGTGCGCGCCAGCGGCACTACCTGCAAGAAGGGCGGGGAGCACTCCATGCCCGCCGTCGCCCCGCTCACCGAGAACGCGCTGCTCGACCGGGCGGCTCAGTGGCACGCGGAGGACATGGCGGCCGCCGGAAGGCTGGAGCACGACACCCCCGCGGGCGCGATACACTTCAAACCCGGCACGACCCCCGGCCAGCGCATACTTAATGTGGGGTACCAGGCTTCGGCCACCGCCGAAAACATCGCCCACGGTCAGACCAGTCCGCGACAGGTGCTCGACGACTGGCTGCAAAGTACCGACGGCCACTGCGAGGCGCTGATGAGCCCGACCTACAAGCACGCGGGGCTGGGCAAGAGCGGCAACTACTGGGTCTTGGACATGGCCGCTCCCTAGCGGCGCTAAACTGGGCCCATGGAGTCTCCGGTAGCGCTGGTCACGGGAGCGAATCGCGGTATAGGCCTGGAGGTGGCACGCCAGCTCGCCGGACGCGGCTACCTGGTCTACCTGGCCGGGCGCGATGCCGCGGCGGCCCGCGAGGCGGCGGAACGGCTGCACGCCGAAGGCCTGGCGGCGGAACCGCTCGCGCTCGACGTGACCCGGCCCGAGAGCGCCCGGGCGGCGCGGCGCGCGGTCGAAGCCGCCCACGGCCGCCTGAACGCCCTGGTCAACAACGCCGGGGTGCTCCTGGACGAGGGGGTGGCGGGGCTCGAGGTGCCGGTGGAAACCGTCCACGCCACCTACGAGGTCAACGTCTACGGTGCTTTGCGCGTCACCCAGGCTTTCGCGCCCCTGCTCATCCGGGCGCGCGGCAACGTGGTCAACGTCTCCTCGATCATGGGCCAGCTCGCCTCGGCGGGCCCCGGTTACCTGGCCTACCGCAGCTCCAAGGCGGCGCTGAATATGATCACCCGGGTGCTGGCCGCCGAGCTAGCGCCCCGCGGGGTTCGCGTCAACGCCGCCCACCCGGGCTGGATCCGCACCCGCATGGGCGGGCCGGCGGCACCCGGCACCCCGGAGGAAGGGGCCAAACCGATCGTCTGGCTGGCCACCCTGGGCCCGGACGGCCCCAGCGGCGGTTTCTTCGGCCCCGGCAACCAGCCGCTCGACTGGTGAAGCGAGGTTGGGCGCCAGAAGCTACACACCACCCTTCCCTCCTCCCCCGATGGGAAGCTAGGCAGGGCGCCCGGAGCGGGAGGAGAGGGCGACCACGGACCGGAAAGAAGCGTTCAGACCCCTGCGCGGCCAGCGGCTCCGCCCGCGTCCCCAAAGGTTTGGCTTTCAAAGCCAGACAGGAAACGCCGGCGCGCAAAGATCCCCGCAGGAACCCGCCGGCTGCTCTGCCACGATCGCCGGCTCGTTTTCCCCGGGCAGTCGCGCATCCGGCGGACGATCCCGGACGCCGCTCAACTCAGATTACGCTTGAGCAGGTTTATCAGCTCGGAGAGCTGCTCGGTCAGCTCGCGGTTCTGCTCCACCAGGGTGTCTATCTTGGTTTCGAGTTTGCCGTCCGCAGAATGCGCCTCTTCCTGCGCCCGGCGGGACACCTCTATGGGAATCGCCTTGAAGAGGAGCGAGGTATTGCCGCAGATGGGGCAGATCAGGCTGGCGGGGGCAACCGAAGGACCGTAGAAGATACGGGTGGAGTCCTGGGGGCAAAGCAGGTACTTCTGCCCCCCGGCCTCACCCAGGTATACGTGCTCGGCCAGCTCGTGGGCCTCCTCGGGGGAGAAACCCACGTAATAGTCACCACCTATCTCGATATATCCCTCGGGCAGGGCCTCGCGCGTCGGCACCAGCTCCGACTTGAGCCCGCTGGGGGGAGAAATCCAGGCCAGGCCGTTCCACTTCAGATGGCGCAGATGGCGGCGCCCCTGCTGGTCTTCAACCTCGATGATGAGGGTGACCTCGGGATCCTTGGGGTAGAAGAAGAAACGCACCGCCCGCACCCCTTCCAAACCTTCCTGGGGGGGCAGCGTGTATGAAAGCGGCCCCTGCCCGCGTTCGGGGTAACCAACCATGCGCTCCAGGTCCTGGCGCGTCAGGCCTGGAGTGCGCTCGTCGCCCTCAAGCAAAAGGCGCACCCGCCTGAACGCGCGTTCCAATCCCGGATCAGCTTGCATGCCAACAGTCTACCGTAAAAAAGGCCGGCCCCGTGGGGCCGGCCAGCACCGTTTACCGCAGGAGGCGCTAGTGGCTACCCTCGTCCGCTGGCTGGTCTTCACCCGCCGGCTGGGATTCCGAAGGTGCCTCTTCCTTGGCCGGGGCGCTCTCCTCAGATTCGTCCCCGGTTGCGGACTCCTCGGGCTCGGGCACGAGGCTTCCCAGAACCTCGACGATCTTGTTCTCCACCCCGGCCTCTTTCTTGAGCTCCTCTATCCAGTCCGCGGCCACCTTCTTGCGCTTGGCGGCCAGGGCCAGCTCCCTGGCTTCGTCCTCGACTTCCTCAAGCGGCTTCTTGACCTCGGCCTTCTTGTCCTTGACCAGCACTACCATGTAGGTCTTTTCGTCCTCGGGACCGGGGAGCTCCACTACCTCGGATACGCCCCAGTCACCGGCGCTGTCGAAGACGGAATCGGTCGCGAAGACCAGTTTTTCAACCAGCGGCGGCAGCGTACCGCCCGGGTTGGCGGTTCCCCAATCGCTGATCTCGCCACCCAGCCCCTTGGCCAGCTCTTCGAGCGGGTCTCCGGCGAGGAGCTTCTCACGGAACTTCTCGGCGGTTTCCTTATCCTTGAAGCTCACCGTCTTCACCGTCGCCGAAGCGGGGATCGTGAAGTGCTCCGGGTTCTCCTCGTAGAACTGGCGCACTTCCTCGGGGGTTACGGTAACGTCCTTGGTCTTCCATAGCTGCACGTCCCGGGCCTTCTGGGAACGGGTGCCGATGAAGGGCTTGCCCGAGGCGTCAGCTTGCTGGACCAGCAGCTCCTCGACGATCAGCTGGTCGGTGGCTGCGGGGAAGAAGAATGACACCGCCAGCGAGCCCAGACCTTGCTGGATGAGCTGGGGCACCTGCCGGTCGGAGAAGACCACCTGGATAACCTCGGCCAGCTTGATGACCGTATCCCCGACCTTGGCTACCTCAGGGTTCTTGTACTCGTAAGGGATCTCCTCTTCAGAGAACTTTACCACCGCCCGCTTGCGCACCTCGCGGATATAGTTCTCCACCGCCCCGTTCTGCTTCACCGCAAGGGCGTCGCTCTTGACGCGGTCGGCGACCTCTTCGTAGGGGATGTCGCCCCCGGGCAGGAAGTCTTCGACCTTGACGATGTAGAAGCGGCCGCCGGTCTCGATGATGTCGGTCATCCCACCGCTCTTGAGCCGGAACACCGCGTCGGCAACGGGGGTGGGAAAGACGAGCCGCGTTACCGGCCCGGGTTCGCTCGAGCCCGGCTCGGCGCCCACGGCCCCACCCTGCTCGGCGGCCACCTTGGAGTACTTGCGCGCCAGCTCGGCAAAGTCGGCGCCGCCGGTAAGCTGTTCGTAAACCTGCTCGGCGGTGTCCTTGTCATCGAGGACGATCTGGCGGGCCTTGACGCGATCCTCGGTGGCGTAGTCGGCCTTGTGCAACTCGTAGTAGAAGCGGGCTTCCTCATCGGTGAGCTTGACCTTCTCGCTGATCTGGTCGAAGCGCTTTTCGATGCGTATCTGGGTGCGGATCTCGTCGCGCAGCTGGCTGTCGGTGTATCCGATGCTCTGCAAGAAGCGGTCGTAAGCGGCGCGGTCCTTGACCCCCAGGCGCTCGCGCAGTTCGTCCACCTGCTTCTTGACCTCGGAGCTGGAAACCCGGATGCGCGCCGCGTCCTGCTTGAGCGCCTCCAGGGTGATTACCTGCTCCAGGAAATACGTATCTATCAGCGGGCGCAGCACCCCGGTGGGGTTGAGGGTGAAGAGCGGGTTGGTCTGCGCTTTTCGCATGAGCTCCAGCTCGTGAATCGGCCGTCCGTTTACGTAGAGGATCGGCCGCCCCTCCTGCTGCGGACTGCCCTTCGGGGTAAAAAGGAAAATGGTACCAATGGCAAAGGCTGCAGCCAGTATGCCAAAGATGATGGTGATCGCGCGCTTGCTAATTTTCACTTGACGTCCTCCTTCTAGCGGTGCTAGATTGCTGGGTGCGAGTGCGCCCGTAGCTCAGCTGGATAGAGCGTCGGCCTCCGGAGCCGAAGGCCACAGGTTCGAATCCTGTCGGGCGCACCACTTTTCTTTTATAGCGGTCCGGATTAAGCCCCGGGTGAACCCAATGCACAACCCGGATTGTAGCACGCAACGGGTGCAGCCTTGCCCCGTCGGCGGCGTAGAATGAGGGCGGGAGGTGCCCCATGATAAAGCGCCTGCTGCTGGCCACGGACGGCTCCGTTCCCGCACTCGGGGCCGAACGGCTGGCCGGTTACCTGGCCTACGAGCTGGAGGCGGTGCTCGAGGCCCTGTACGTGCGGGACATCCGGCTGATCCGCATGCCCGAGCTGATGGACTGGGGAGCTATCAGCATGCCCGTGCCCGTGTACCACGAAGAGATGGAAAAGCTGCTGTCGGCGCGTGCCGAGGCGGTGCTGGAGCGCGTGCTGCAAGAAACGGCACCGGCGGGCGTGAAGGTGGAGCGGGTCGTGCGCACCGGTGTGCCCTACCAGGTGATAGTCGAGGAGGCGCGCACGGCCGATATGGTGGTGCTGGGACGCGCCGGGGAAACCAGCGGGCACGAAGCGACCGGGCTGGGCTCCACCACCGAGCGGGTAGTGCGCACCTCGCCCACGCCGGTGCTGGTGGCCCCGCTCGAGCCGGTCCGCCCCGAACGCCTGCTGCTCGCCTACGACGGATCGGATCCCGCCACCAGGGCGCTGCACCTGACCGCCGCCCTGGCCCCGGAGCTGGAGCTGCCGGTGCTGGTGCTCACCGTAGGCGACGACGCCATCCGCGCCGGGGCGCTGGCTGCCGAGGCCGCCGCCTATCTGGAGGAGCGGGGCGCCGCCGCCAGTACCCAGACCGCGGCCGGAGATCCCGACGAGCGCATCCTGGAGGTGGAAACGCCCACCGACCTGCTGGTAATGGGCGCCTTCGGCAAAGGCCTGATCCGCGCCCTGCTGCTGGGCTCGACCGCCGAACTGGTTCTGCGGCGCGCATCGGGGCCGGTGCTGGTCGTTCGCTGAACCATGTTCTTCCACGAATATCTCTTCATCCGCGCCTCGCTCTTCTACCTGGTCTACACGGCCCTCCTGGGGGTGCTCTTCTACGTGGAGCCCGGCTGGATCTCCTATTTGAAGAGCTCGCACGTGCACGCGGGGCTGGTGGGATTTTTCCTCAACATGGTATTCGGGGTGGCCTACTGGATGATGCCGCGCCCGGGGCAGCTGAAACAGCCGGGGCTGGAAGCGGCCACCCTCTACGCCCTGAACGGGGGTCTGCTGCTGCGGCTTGCGCTCGAGCCCTTCTCCCTAACCCACCCCGGCCGCCCGCTACAGGCCTTGCTGACGTTCTCCGCCTTGCTGCAGCTCGCCGGGGTGCTGCTCTTCGCCTTCGCGATGAAGCAGCGTGTAGTTACTAATGAAATGCTCTGGAAGCTACGTAAGATGAGGGAAGCGAGGCAGAAAAATGGCGACGCAAAAACCCACCGAACATCCGATATGGACCGCGACACTTGACCTTCCGCCCCCGCCCGAGGCGCAGATGCGCGAGCAACTGGCCTTCGTGGGATTGGGCGAGGCCGCCAAGCGGCAGATGTATCTCGACGGCGAGCCGCTGCTGGCCAACGCCGCCGACTGGGTGGCCGCCGCCTACGACCACCTTTCGCGCTTCGCCCCCACGGCCAAGGCGCTGGGCTGGGAGGGGCGCATTCCCGAAGACGAGCTCTACCTGCGCCGCACCTTCTTTTCTGGCTGGATAGGTCGCACCATTGGTGTGGACACCTCGGACGAGTTCGCCCGCTACCTCTTTCACGCCGGGCGGGTGCACGCCGGTTACGGTCCCGACCACCACTTCGTGCCCCCGGAGTGGGTGAGCCTTTCGCTCACCCTGGTGCTGCGCATGTTCAGCAGCGTGGTGCCCGCCGAGCGCCTAGGACTCTGGACCAGCTACCTGGGGGTGCAGCAGGAGATAATGCGCGCCGGCTTCGAGGCGGCGATGGAGCTGGAAAAAGGGCGCACCGCGGTAAGGGTTGACGCGCTGGGACTGGCGCGGCCGGCGCTGCCGGAACCGTTGGAGATACGCATTCCCCAGGGAGGGACGGCGCTCGAGGCAGTGCTCAAGCTGCTCGCCTTCCGCCCGGAGCTGCGCGACGTGGCGCTCGAGCCCGTACCCGACGCCGAAGAACACGCCGGCTGGATGGAGCAGGTAACCCGCTGGCGCTTCAAGCCGCGCTGGGCGCTACTCAAGAACGGCCGCGACGTAGCTTATCTGGAAGGGCTGGCCACCCGCCTGAAGAGCGGCGACACCCTCACCTTCCTGCCGCCGGGACGCTGACCTGCCAGGGCCGGACGGACGGCTCGATCTCACCAGCCCGCGCGAATGCCCAGGGCGGTCATGAGAGCCACCAGCCAGCCGAAGAACATCTGGCTCCAGCCCACGTGGCGGGCGCTGACGGGGGGACGCTCGAGCATGTAGACCGCGTAGACGGCCAGCGCCAGCACCGCCCACATCCCCAGCCAGGGGCTCACGCCCCAGGCGGCGCCCAAAAAGAGAACGAAGACTGCCAGAACCGCGGTTGCGAAGGTAGAGATCTTGCTCACCGGCCTGCCGTGGGCACGGCGCACCTGGGCGCGTGCGTAACGTATGGCCACCAGGCCGCGCATGGCCAGCACCAGCCAGGCCCCCCACGCCATGGCGGCACCGCCGCCGGCGGCAAGGATGATGGCCGTGGCCACCGCCCCCATAGCGAGGGATCCGGAAAGCTCGCCGATCAGAGTGCGCCCCTTACCGAGGGCGTCGTAGGCTACCTGTAAAGCCACCAGCGGCGCGGCCGCCGCGAGCGGAAGGACGAAGGCGCGGTCGCCCGTGAACCAGGCGAGAAGCAGGCCCGCCAGCGCCAGCCCTCCGTATAACAGCGCGAAGAAAAGCGCCGCCCGGGTACGCGGGTAAACATGGCCGCGGCGCAGGTCAGCCAGGGCCAGCTTGGTGGGGTGGCGGGCGAAGAAACTGGCCAGGGCCAGCAACCCCAGACCCCAGCCCGCGGGGCTGGGGGCGACGAGCAGGCCCAGAATCACGGGCTCGAGGGTCAGCCCCCAGCCGCCGTGCTCGTTGGGGATGGCCAGGCTCTTCAGGGTGGCGGAAGGCACAGATCGGGTCACCATCTCGGGGTCAGTCAACCACAATCGTTGTGTAAATAAATGAGACGGGGCCGCATAAATGCACCGGCCCGGGCGATCGCCGCTCCCCCTAGCGCCTGTCTCCAAATATGATGTTCAGCAGCCAGGAAACCACAGACAGCAACAACGCCCCCCAGAAAGCGCCGCCAAAACCCTCGACCTCAAGCGCGGTCGCCTGGGCCACCAAAAGCAGCACCAGGGCGTTCACCACCAAAGTGAACAGACCCAGAGTGAGCAGGTTGAGGGGCAGGGTGAACAGCAGGAGCAGCGGACGCACCAGGGCATTCGCCAACCCCAGCACCAGCCCCGCTATCAGGTAGTCGCCCAACGTGCTGCTGGAGGCGAAATTGACCCCACCGTACAGTTGCGCCACCAGCCACAAAGCCAGGGTGTTCAATAGCCAGCGAGCCAGGAAGTTGCGCATGCCCCCAGTCTAGCCCGGCGCGCTTGCGGACGAACGCGGGCGGGGCTATACTTATGTAAGTATGCACTTACTATCAAGCACTGAAGCTCGCCTCATAGAGGCGGCGCTCGATCTGCTCGGCGAACGCGGCTACAAGGGCGCTACCACGCGCGAGATCGCCGCCCGCGCCGGGGTGGCCGAGGTGACGCTCTTTCGCCGCTTTGGTTCCAAGGCCCGGCTGCTGGCCGAAGCGGTGCGCCGCGCGGGAGCCGCCTTCAAGGAGGTGGCGGCGCATCCCAGCGGCGATCTGCGCGCCGATCTACGAACCCTGGCCGAGCTCTACCGGGGACAGTTGCAGCGCGGCGGGGCGCTGGTCTTCGTAATGGCCAGCGAAGCCGCGCGCGAACCGGAACTGCGCCGCGCGCTCGGGGAAGCGCTGGCCGGTCGCCTGGTTACAGTGGCGGGCTTCTTCAAGTACTACCAGGCCGCAGGCGAGCTGCGCGGGGGTGAAACGGCGGCGCTGATACACGCCTTCTTCGGACCGCTGATAGCCGCTTCGCTCTTCGGGGTCGCGCTCGAGCGCGCACCCGCTCTGGACCTGGAAGCCCACATCGAAGGCTTCCTGCGAGGATGGTCCGCATGAGCGCCGGTCAAGTACCGGTGACGGTCACGGGTCTGGAGCGCCGCTTCGGGCGGCTGCTTGCGGTGGCGGGGGTGAGCTTCGAGGTTTACGAAGGCGAGGTATTTGGCCTCCTGGGGCCCAACGGCGCGGGCAAGACCACGCTGGTGCGCATGCTCAGCGGAGTGCTCGCCCCGAGCGGCGGCGACGCCCGCGTAGCAGGATTCAGCGTAGCGTACGAAGCCGAACGGGTTAAGGAGCGCATCGGCTACGCCACCCAGGAGGCGAGCGTATACCCTTTCCTGACGGTGCGCGAGAATCTGGAGTTCCGCGCCGCCCTGTACCTGGAAGGGCGCGCGGTCGCCGCGGCGGTGGACGACGCGCTCGCCCGCTTCGGCCTGGAAGAGGCGGCCCTCCAGCGTGCGGGCGAGCTTTCGGGCGGCTGGCGGCAGCGCCTTTCGCTGGCGCAGGCGCTGGTGCACCGGCCCCCGGTGGCGTTCCTGGACGAGCCCACCACCGGCCTCGACCCGCTAGCGCGGCGAACGGTCTGGGACCTGGTTTACGCCGAGGCGGAGCGGGGAATGAGCGCCGTCGTCACCACCCACTACATGGATGAGGCCGAACGCTGCCACCGCGTCGGCCTCGTCTACCGGGGGCGGCTCGTAGCCCTCGGCGCACCCGGGGAGCTGAAGGAGGCGGCAAGGAAATCCTATCGCTTCTACCGGCTTCCCGCCGGAGCAGCTGTCCGGCGCGACCTCGGGGGGATGGTGGATGCCTGGCGCAGGGGCGGGGTACTGAGAATCGTGCTCGAACCCGGCGCTCCCATCCCCGAAGGCGCAACCGAGGAGGAACCGACGATGGAAGATGTATTCGTTCTCAAGATACGCGAGGAGGACCGTCGTGCGCTGGTCTAGGGTGCGGGCGGTGGCCAAGAAGGAAATGCTGGAGCTGCGCCGCGACCCCGTCCTGCTGCGGGTCATCGTCGTGCTGCCGGTAGCGATGCTGCTGCTCTTCGGTTATGCGGTTAACTTCAATCTGAAACACATCCCGCTCGCGGTTTGGGACCGCGCGCACGACCGCATTTCCCGAGCGCTGGTGCGCGAGCTGGAAAAGGACGGTAAGTTCGACGTGGTCTACAGGGCCACCGGCGAGGCCGAGCTGAAACGGCTCATCGACCGGCAGGAAGCGCGGGTGGGGCTGGAGCTGCCGCCTAAGATGCTGGAGGAGCTCCGCGCGGGTCGGGGCGTCCGGCTGCGGGCGCTGGTGGACGGCTCCGATCCCACCTTCGCCTTCCAGGTGCAGGTGGGGCTGCAAAAAGCGGCAGGCCGCCTGAACGCCCGTCTGATAGCGGCGCGCATGCTGGCGGGCGAGGCCCAGCCGCTACCGCTGACCCTCGAAACCGAGCTGCTCTACAACCCCGGGGGCGATACCGCAGCCTTCATGGTGCCGGGCATAGTCGGCATCGTGATCACCCAGATAGCGGTGATCCTGACGGGTCTGGCCATAGTACGCGAAAAGGAGACGCGTATGCTCGAGGCCCTCATCGCTACCCCGGTCCGACCGGGCGAGCTGGTGAGCGGCAAGGTGCTGCCCTACCTGGCCATAGCCTTCGCGGACACACTGCTGGTCCTCTGGGTGGGTCACACCGTTTTTGCGGTACCCATGCGCGGCAATCCAGCGCTGCTGCTCCTGCTCGTCTTCCTTTTCGTGCTGGGCTCGCTGGCGGTGGGTATCGTGGTTTCGACACGTTCGCGCACCCAGATCCAGGCCGTGTTCGCAACCCTGATCTATTACCTGCCCTCCATCTTCCTCTCCGGGCTTTTCTTTCCCATCGAGGGCATGCCGCGAGCGCTGCAACTCTTCACCTACCTGATACCGCTGCGCTACTTCCTCGATGCGGCACGCGGAATTATGCTGCGCGGGGCGGGGCTCGACACGCTGTACGTCCCTTTCGCGGCCCTGGCCCTCTTTACCGGACTCGTGCTGTTACTCGCCACCTTGAGCTTCCGTAAACGTTTGCTTTAAGCGCGGCTCACGCAGAACCTGTATAAAGGAGGCGCGATGAAGAAACTCTGGCTAGCGATCCTGCTCCTCATGGCGCCGCTGGCGGCGGCCCAGTCGCTCGAGTTCGGTATCTGGGCCGGCGGTCCGGACCTCTCCATCGGTCCCACCGTCAACCTGCAGGTGCCGCTGCGCGACTGGACCCTGGACGCCTATCTGCGCGCCTATCTGCCCAACGCCGCCGAAACCTCTTTCGGCCTGGGCGTGCGGCGCGCCTTCGAGGCCGGCCCTGCAGGACGCGGCGAGCTGGGTGCGCGCGGTTTTATCGGCATGGACGCCCACTACTGGGCGGAAGGCTTCGGGAACGTGGTGCTGGGCAAGGGGGCGCTCAGCGTGCGCGGCGGTTATACCTACAACCGTACCCCCAGCCACTTCTGGCCCCTGCAGGGCGAAACCCTGGGTCCCTACGCGCGCCTGGAAGGCAAGTACCGCCTTGACCGCCGGCTCACCCTGCTGGCCCGGGGAGACTTCCACCGCGAAGGCGGCAGCGCCGAGGCGGCTCTGGCCTGGCGGGTCCGCCGCCACACCTTTACCCTGGGAGCCGGCGGGGTCAACCGGCCCAGCAACGCCTACGCGCTGCTGGGTTGCAAAACGCTCTACGCCGGCGCGGTATACGCCGGGGAGCTGCGCCTGGGTGCGCTCAACGAGTTCCGGTTCCATTACGCAGACCGCAGCTACAAGGCGCATCTTACACTTGCCTATCCGGCGCGGGCGGGCGTCGGGCTGGCCTGGAAGTCCTGGAAGCTCGACGCCGAGGTCGACTCCGCGGGTTACGAGTTCTACCTGCGCTATAACCTGCAGTTGGAGGAATTGTGATGCGGCGCTGGTGGACTGCGCTCCTGATCGCCGGTATGAGCCTGCCGGCGCTGGCCATTAGCGCGGATGCTCTCTTCGACCAGGTGGCCGCGGTGCTCGAAAAGGCCCCCTGGCAGGCGCGCATGGTAGGCAGGATAATCACCCCCAACGGCGACATCCAGGCGGCCGACCTGATAGTAAAGACCCTTCCCAAAAACGAGATAGTGCGCATCGAGTTCCAGAAACCCGATGCCCTCGCCGACAACTACGTTGTCATCACCCCCGAAAAGGTCTACAACTACCTCTTCCTCACCAACCAGGTGGTGATCTATCCGCGCGAGCGCGCGCGCATCGAGGGGCTGGGCTTCGATCTCTCACGTATGGGAGACCTGCGCAGCCTTGGCGAACGCGGCGAGATAACCTGGGGTGCGCCGGAAGAGGTGACCTACAAAGGTGTACCGGCCTGGTACGTCGGCGGCCGCGCCGCCGACCCCGACAGCGCCGGTTTCGCCCGGGTGGAGGTATGGATCGCCAAGAAACCCGCACGCCCCCTGCGCACGGCCTTCTTCAACGCCGCCGGCGACACGCTCTCCGATCTCGAATGGACCGAATTCAAACGCGCCGATTTTGGCAGGGAAGATCTGGTCTCCTTTCCGCCCGACGCGGAAATAATAGAAAAAAAATAACGGACGCCCTCCGCGGCGCCCGTTCCCGGCAGAAGCGCGCCTCAGGAATCCTCTTCCCGGCCGCGCAGGGGAAACATGTTGCGCGCCTCCTCGTGCACCATCCGCTGCACCAGCGCCGGGGGCATCCCCACAACGTTGTGGAGGGCTTCCTGCCAGGCCACCTCGTAGCCGTAGCTGATGATCGCCCCCAGGGTAGCCGTCAGGCGCACGAAGGCTTCGGTAACCTCATGAACGTTTTCGTGGCCCTTGAACTTCCTCATGATAAAAAGCACTAGGTGGTCGAGCATCGCCAGCATCATCGGGTTGCTGACCTGGCGCACCACGTGTACCGGCCCCACGAAAGCCAGCCAGGCAAAGAATTTATCGTCGTGGGGACCGTTCACCACCCGCATCAAAAACTCCCCCAGCGACTTCTCGCGCTTGGGGCGCTCGCCTTCCTCGAAAACGGCGCGCGTGGGCTCATGGGCGTAGAGCATGTCGTAAAACCCGGTGATCAACTCGCCCGCCAGGGGCAGGATAAGTTCGGCATGGGCCTTTATCACCTTTGCATCTTGGGCGCGGAAGCGGGTTGCGGGCGGCATATCGCCGATTGCTTTTTTGGCTACCTCATGGTAATCCACAACCAGCCTCCCCTAAAGTGTCCGCGCCAAGCGGGACGCGAATTCGCGGGCCTCCAGGTGGATGAGGCCCAGGTTGGCCCCGGCGGGCGCCGAAACCGCCAGCACGCCCTTCTCACCGGCGGCGTACACAACGAAATAACCGTGGTTGCCCCGCACGATGGTCTCCTCCAGGCTGCCCAGCTCAGTAGTCTGGCTGATGCGCCGCCCGAGACCGAGGGCCGTCGCCGCCATGGCAGCCACCCGGGGCGCGTCGCTGGAATCGTGCACGATGGGAAGGCCGTCAACGGAGGCCACCACCACGCTGCGCAGCTCCGGAAGGGCCTGTTTGAGTTCGCGCAGGATCTGTTGTAATTGTTCTTGTTTGGTCATGGTTTAAACACTCCCTAACCCAGCTATTTTATAAGGTAAGGCCAGTAAAACCTGGCCATATACACCTCTCTCACAGCATAAGTTCCAGCAATCGCAGGAGAGGTTTAACTGCACTTTTGGGATCGGTCGCGTTCAAACCCACGACGTATTCACTCGGCTGACCCAGATACAGCGCCACTTCCTCGGGGCCCCATACCGGCGGCTTGTCTTGACGGGTAACGCCAACTACATAAGGAACCGCCTGGCGCGAGAGCAGGTAGTCGAGCTGGCGGCGAGCCTGCGGAAAATCCTGCGGGCGGTCGCCGCGCACGAGCAGCACCATCCCCAGTGCTCCCTCGGTGAGAATGTCCCACATAAAATCAAAGCGCTGCTGGCCAGGGGTTCCGAAGAGGTAGAGCAACTGGCCGTCCAGACGCAGGGTGCCGTAGTCCAGCGCCACGGTGGTCATGTCCTTGCCGATGGGCTCGCTGGCAAAGGCGTCGGTATCAACGATGGCGGTTTCAGACAGGGTGCGTACAAACGTGCTCTTGCCCGATCCCACGGGCCCCGAAACTACCACCTTTAATGGTTCCATGCCTGGCGCCCCCCGAAGAAGCGCTGCTTCAGGGAATCGATAAGTCGAGCCGCTACCGACGGCCCCATGCTCCGTCGCTGCGCACGGGCGCGCACGGGCATGACCAGCCCCGCCTGGCGCAGCTTAAACAGATAGTACTGAGCGTGCTCCAATGGCATTCCCATCCTGCCGGCCAGCTCCTGCGCCGACGCTCCTATGTCCAGGCGCCCTTGCGCCCGCTTCCAAAAGTCCGCCAGCCGCCTGTCCTCCGGCATCTCGTCACGTATCTTCCGGAAAATGGTTTCCGGATGGGGCAAGCGACGTTCCAGCTCCCTCATTTCATCTTGCACCGAAACCACGGTGATTAGCAACCGGTCAAGGGGCCAATCCAGCAGATGGGGGCAGCGGCGTTCCGGCGCTCCCGGAACGAACTCGAAGCTCCCGCGCGTAGAGCTCATGAGCAGAGTCACAATGCTGCGCGCAACGAGTGAATCGGCCGGGCGACCGGCCACAAAGAGGCACTGCAGCAAACCATCGCGGAAGTAAAGCGTCACCCGCGGATGGTTCTCTAAATTGAAAACCTCCAGAGCCCCGTCCTGCACAGACAATAGCGGTAAAAGGTCTCCCAGCGACATGTGGTTCAGATTGCCGAAAATAGCCATACGTCACCTTTCTCGCAGCCATTGCGCCGCGGTCAAGGTCGGTCGCGCCACTGGCTCCCCGCCTCCCAGGCGCCCGTATTTGCGGAAGACGGATCTGCACCTCCTGAATCCAGGATATTAAAGACTTTCGGCTTTGCCATCCCCCTTTTGGGGGAGGAGTAGCAAGACTAAAATAGTATAAAGATATTGTTAAGAAGTCCCATTATTGTCGCGATCAAGGTCTAGCAAGCGGTAACCAACACCCACCATCGTTTCGATGAAGTGGGGATTGCGCGGATCATCGCCAAGCTTCTTGCGCAACATATTGATGTATACGTCCACCACCCTGTCGGTACCGTCAAATGTCAATCCCCACACCGCTTCAAGCAGTTCACTGCGGCTCCAGACCCGGCCGGGAGCGCTGGCCAGGGTGCGCAGAAGTGCAAACTCGGTCTTTGAAAGCTTGAGTTCACGACCATCAAGGACAGCCCGGTAGCCCTCGCTGTCGAGCTCCAGCGGCCCGATGGCGATCTTGGGGCTGCCGTAGCTGCGCCGGAGCAGGGCCTGCACGCGGGCAGTGAATTCGAGCACCGAAAAGGGCTTGGTCATGTAGTCGTCGGCGCCTATCTCAAGGCAGTAAACCTTGGTGTATTCGTCGTCTTTGGCAGTCAGCACCAGTACCGGCAGGCGCGGCCGCAGCGCCCTGGCGCGCTTGAGCAAATCCACCCCGTCCACATCGGGGAGACCCAGATCCAGGGCCAGCAAGTCTATGTTGGGCAGATACCGCATGGCCTCTTTTCCGCTGGTGGCCCAGTAAATCTGGTGTCCCTTCTGTTCCAAAGTTATCTGGAGCAGCTGCGCAACCTGGGGGTCATCCTCGATCAACAAGATCTTTGGCATACCTTACGGGGATTATACTCCGTGGAAGCATCACATGTAAGGTAAGCCTCATTTACAGAACGGGTCGCAACCTCGAGGAGTCACGGGCTTCCGGGGCGCCGCCGGCTCCGGTTTCGGCTTTGGAATCGAAGCGTTCTCAGGCACGGGCTCGGGGGGCGGCTCCGGCGCAGGCTCTAGCTCCGTCTCCGGAGGCGGCTGGAACTCCGGACAACCGGGCCGCGCATACTCCCTGCCGGATTCGCTGAGCGCCCTTTGCAACAACTCCTTCACCTCGGCATCGCCAGGATGGGCCAGCAGCCAATCGCAAGCAAGCTCCTCGGCCCTGACAAACTCTTCCTGTTTTAAATAAACCCGTATTAGGCCCAAAGTCCCCTCACGCCTCCACTCATCCTTCGTGCGCGCCCGTGCATAGTACTCGGCGGCAGCTTCAACGTCGTCCTGCTGCTCGAGCGCCCGTGCGAGCGGTAGCAAGATGCGTTCCTCGTATTCTGGCTCCAGCTGCACGGCCCGCTCCAGCGCCTCACGGGCTGTTTTCACCTCACCCAACTCGAGACTGGCAAGACCGTACTCGAGCCACGCCTCCGCTAGCGCCGGGTCACTTGACACGGCTACTTCGAGGAAGCGCGCCGCCTCTGCGTATTCACCCTTCAGGAAGGCGCGGTGGCCACGATAATAGGAGCCGCGCTCCTGGTAGGGCTGCGGCTTGGAGGCAGCGCCGGCAAGCCCCAGATCGTCGATGGCACGCACCCGCGCTTCGAGGTTGCGGTCCTCCATCGGGGCGTACTCCCAGCGGGTGGCGGTGGTGGTGGCCACCACCACCTCGCGCCCTTCCTCGGAAAGCTCCACCCGGTAGCGCACCGCCCCTTCAACGGGCAACCAGTGCAGCTCCAGCCTGCCATCGGCAAGGGTGCGCGCCCGCACCTGGGGCGCGGAAAGGAGTTTGCGCTTCTCCACACCTGCAGCGCTGACCACCACACCCTCACCCGGTCCCAGCTCGCCCTTGAACCCGGGCCCGCTGAGAGCCAGCGCACCACGATAAAGGCTCACGCGATCGCTGGCGCCGGTCTCAGCGTAAAACTCGGTGCCGCGAGGGCGCAGCGTAGCATTGCGCAAGGCCACCTTCAGAGTGGGCCTGCTGCCGGTGCGCTCCACCGCTACCCCGCCGGAGCGCATCTGTAGCGACGCCGAAAGGGCGTCGCCCAGGAGACTGCGGCGGGTGCTGAGCAGCACCCGGCTGCCGGGGTCGAAGTTCATTCGCGCGCTTCCCAGCACGACCATCCCCCCCTGGGACAGCTCCTGTTCCCCGGTGAGCTTCACCATCCCCGCCGGGGTGCTAGCCTGGACGTCCATGGGGAAAATGGGCATACGAGCCAGCAGCAGCCCGGCTATGACGGTGAGGACCAGCACCCGCAGCCCCCAGGCGGTGCCGCCGCGGCGACCTGGAATGAGCATGGGAAGCTCTACCCGGAAACTGCTGCCCTGTCCCGGGCGGCTGTCCACCTGGATGTCACCCCCGTGTGCCTCAATTACCCGCTTTACGATGGTGAGGCCCAAACCGCTGCCTTCCTTCTTGGTGTCAGCACGCTGGAACGGCTCGAATATGCGCTCGATGTCGTTCTCGGCGATGCCGTGTCCGGTATCCTCAACTACGATTCCGGTACGCCCCTCAGAACGAAAAGCCCGCAGGGTGATACGGCCCCCAGCGGGCGTGTACTTAACCGCATTGAGAGCCAGGTTCAGCAGAGCCTGCAACAACCAGCGGCGGTCCCCAAGCAACTCGGCATCGCCACGCAGCGGAATCACCCGCAGCTGGACTTCCGACGCCAGCGCCACCGGCTCTATCTCGGAGGCAAGCTCGGCGAGCAGCTTGTTTATCGAAAGGCGCTCCGCCTTGAGACGCACCCCCTCCTGTTCCAGAGCCACCAGCTGCAAGGAGTCATTGACCAGAGCATGCATCCTCTGGGCGCTGGCGTGTGCAGTCTCGACCAGTTTTTGCACGTCATCGTCCAGGGATTTCTGGGTAAGCAGCTCCAGACTACCCAGGACGGCAAAGAGCGGGTTCTTAATCTCGTGCGCGAGTACGCTCAGCATGCGGGCGCTGCGCGAGGACTGCTCTTCGATGGCAAGCAGCTCGCCGCGCAGGTCGGCGATGGTAACGTGCGCGCGGATCAGGGTGCGCACCAACTCCTCCAGAGCCGGCGGCTGACCCTCGGGCACCCAAACGTTGATTCCAGCTTCGCTCAGGCGCGGCGGGTTTCCGGGAAGATCGTCAGGAAAATGCAGGTCGTCGGCCGCAATGGCCACCTGTCGACCCAGCTGCGCCCTCAGGGTCTGGTAGAGCACGTAGGGAAAGTTCGGCTGACCCAGATAGGGTCTGAGAGCGCGAAGGATTTCTGCAAGAGTCTGTACAGTAACCCGCGGCATGCAATTATATTAAAGCCGGAACCGGCGTGAGTTGTTAAAAAGTGCTCAGACTTAGGCGGTAACCCACCCCGCGCACCGTTTCGATCCGGGTGCCGCATGGACCAAGCCGGCGGCGCAGGTTCTTCACGTGGGCGTCTACGGTGCGTACGTCCACGTAGGACTCGCCCAGCTGATCGAGCAGTTCATGGCGAGAAAGAACGCGGCCCTCCGCCTGCACCAGCAGCGCAAGCAGGCGCAGCTGGGTGGGGGTGAGCGTTACCGGCTTGCCACCGCAGCGCGCCGTGAACCTCTCCAGATCCACCTCGACATCCCCTGCGCGGTAAATACGGCTGCGCCGCACAGACCCGCCGGCGCGCCGCAGCACGGCGCGCACCCGGGCGACCACCTCGCGAGGACTGAAGGGCTTGGTGATGTAGTCGTCGGCGCCCAGTTCAAGCCCCACGAGCCGGTCCACCTCCTCTGCCCGGGCCGTAACCATGAGCACCGGAACGTCGGAACTGGCCCGGATTGTGCGGATCACCTCAAGCCCGCTCAACTCCGGCAACATCAGATCCAGCAGGATCAGATCGGGCCGGAACGCCCGCCACAGCTCCAGCGCCCTCGTGCCGGTGGCCGCGCGCTCGGTCACGAACCCCTCGGCCCGCAGATAGCGCTCGAGTACGTCAGCGATGCGAGCTTCATCCTCAACTACCAGGATGCGCTTTGCAGCCATGGGCTTCATTCTACGTCCCCTATTGCAAAACCCCGCCCGGTTCGGGCCGCGCCCTCAGGAAACCTCGTCGAAGGGGAGCTCTGCCGGTGGCAGCGCCTCGCTGATGGCGTAGCCCTGCAAGTAGTGCACGCCCACGTGCTGCAGCCACTCGCGTTGGGTTTCGGTCTCTACCCCCTCAGCCAATACGTCGATACCCAGCTGGCTCGCGAGCGCCACGATCATGCGCACGATACCCGCGTCCTTGGTGCGGAAGGGCACCCCGCTAATGAAGGCGCGGTCGATCTTGATCAGGTCTATGGGGAAATCGGAGAGATAGCTGAGCGAAGAGTAGCCCTGACCGAAGTCGTCCAACGCAAGCTGTACTCCCAGCTCCTTGAGCTGCCCCAGAACGGCTTTGGTACGCTCGGGATCGCGCGAGGCCTGGGTTTCGGTAACCTCTATCAGCAGGCGGTCGGGCGAAACGCCCTCCTCCCCCAGCCGCTGCTTCAGGAAATCGAGGAAGCCGTCGTCCAGCAACGAGGCGTAACCCACATTCACGCTCACCCAGACCGGCGGTTCCGCCCCCTGCCAGCGCGCAATCTGGCGCACCGCCTGGGTGAGAATCTGCCGGTCAAAGCTCGCCGCCAGCCCCGCCTCCTCTATCAGGGGCAAAAACTCCTCGGGGAAGATCTGCCCGCGCTCGGGATGTTCCCAGCGCACCAGCGCCTCCAGTCCGCGCACCTCCCCCTGCACGTTCTGGATGGGCTGGTAGTACAGGATCAGGCTTCCCGACTGCATGGCGGTGCGCAAATCGGTCTCGAGCTGGAACCGCTCGCGGGTATAGACGTTCAAGTGGGGCGAGTAGAACTGCAGGTATACCTTGTCGTTCTTGGCGCGGTACATAGCTATGTCGGCGTGGCGCAGGAGCTGCTCGAAAGTATCGCCGTCCGCGGGATAAAGGGCGATGCCGGCGCTCCCCGATACGTGAATCCGGTGCCCCTCGACGTTGAAGGGGGGGCGCAGGGCGTAAATCAGGCGCTGGGTGAGGCTGAGCACGGTTTCCTGGTCGTCGCTGCGGATCAGCAGCCCGAACTCGTCACCGCCGAGGCGCGCCAGCACGTCGCCCGGAGACACCTTCTCTTCCAGGCGCCGGGCCACCTGCACCAGCAGGGCGTCGCCGATGTCGTGGCCCAGGGTGTCGTTTACGTTCTTGAACCGGTCCAGATCGATGTAAACGAAGGCGAACCCCCCTGCTTCCTCCTTGTCCTCCCCGGGCTCGCGGATCGCCCGCTCCACCTGCTCGCGCAGCATACGGCGGTTGGCCAGCCCGGTGAGGGCGTCGAAATAGGCCATGTGCTCTATTTGCGCCTCGTAGACCTTGTGCTCGGTAATGTCGCGGGCGCTGACCAGCACCCCGCGCACCGCGGGATTGGCCAGCAGGTTGCGCCCGCGCACTTCCAGCCAGCGGATTTCGCCGCCAGCCGAGAGTATCCGGAAGGTTACGTGGATGGGCTGGGCGGGGTCCGCCAGCACCACAGCGAACGAGCGCCGCACCTCGGTGCGGTCATCGGGGTGAACGCCCTCGTCCACGGCCAGGCCGAGCAGGTCCTGCACCCGGTACCCCAGCACCCCCTCCACGGCGGGGCTGATGTAGCGGATGCGCATACCCTCGTCCAGCAGCGCGGTGATGTCGGAGGTGTTCTGCAGGATCGTCCGGAAGCGCTCTTCACTGCGGGCGAGCGCGCGTTCCAGCCGGCGGGCCTCGGTGACGTCGCGCATGAACCAGACCCTGCCCTCCGATTCATCGTCGCCGAGTGGGGAAGATGACGCCTGGAGAACGCGCCCGTCCTTGAGGCGCAGCTCGAGGTGCACGGTGCGATTGGGCTTCTCGTGCAGCTCGAGCAGCACCTCGGCGAAGCGCTTGGGATTCTTGGTGCGGCGGGTGAGCGCCGAAAGCCCCGCGCTGCCCTCCGCCGCCAGTTCTTCCTCGCCCAATCCCCAGATCTCGAGAAAGCGTTTGTTGTAGAAGAGCGGGCGCCACTGCGCGTCCACCGCCAGGATACCGTCGTTGACCGACTCGTCGATGCGCTCGAGCAGCGCTCGCTGCACCGCTAGCTCGCGCATGTTGTCCACCCGCTCGATTCCCGCGGTCAGCGCGGTCGCCGCCGTGCGCAGCACCTGAATCATCTCGGGGCCGAAACGGCGGTGGGTTTCGGGCAGTTCGAAACCGGTAAAGCCCCAGAGCTCGCCGCCGATCATCAGGGGCAGCAGCAGGATGGAACCCACCCCGGTAGCCTCGAGCATCAAACGCTCTTCCGACGGCAACAGGGCCACCGGGCTGGCGATCACCTCTCCCCGCTCCAGCTCCTGGAACCAGCGCGAGAAACGCGGATCGCTCTCCAGCAACTCGCCTGATAGCGGGTTGTCGATACGGGTTCTGAGCACCTCGCGCACCCACTCCACCTGGAGCAGGGCGCGGCGGTGGCCGGTACTGGGATGCGCCTCCACCCTGTACAGGTGCGCCCGGCCCGCCCCCAGGCTCATGGCCAAAGTGGCCAGCGCCTTGTTGAGCGGCCACCCCAGGTCGTCCGTGGCCGCGAGCATGGTGCGGGTGGCGTCCGAAACACCTTTAAGCAACCGCTCCTGACTGCGCAACGTCTGCTCAACCAGCTTGTAGGAGGTGATCTCGAAAGCTTCCAGCCGCAAGCCGTCAACATGGTCCTCTATGAATACCCGCAGCCAGGCCAGGCGCCCGGTGGCGTGCATTGCGCGCAGTTCTACGGTCGTGGACTCGCCGGTGTCGAGGCACTGCTCGAAGGCCTTCTTCCAGAAAGGATGGTCTTCGGGGTAGATGAACCCCGAAAAGGGCGTCCCGTGAGCGTCCTCGGGCGCCCAACCGAGGGTGGTTTCGAGGTTGCGGGAGCGCAGCAGCCGGCCCTGGCTGTCCACCACCAGCTCGAGCGCGCGAAAACCGCCGCGCGGCCGGGGGGCGGCGTAACCCCAGACCAGCAAGCCCATCCCCAGCCCCACCACGGCCAAGCCGACGGTTCCGTTGATCGCCATACCGACTGTCGCAAAGGCGACCCCCAGCCCCGCAAACAACGCCGAACGGCGGTTGCGCCTGACACCCAGCAGCGCCAGGATGAGCGCCGCTATTGCGAAGAGGTGAATCCAGCTTAGACTCGGTTCCATAAATATGCGTGCCGCGGTGTTCAGCCCAAGTATATACGCGCATTGTAACCTTGATTGGTCTCGCGGTGGTATAACCGGTGCGTGCTGCTCTCGCCCGCAGAACTACCCTTTCCCGTATCCCCCGCCGCCGTCTACGGACGCGCCGCCCCCTGGGCGCTGGAAATCGGTTTCGGGGACGGGCGTTTTCTGGTGGAGCTGGCCCGGCTCCACCCAGAATGGAATCTGCTCGGAGCCGAGGTCGCCCCCGCCAGCGTGAGCAGGGCGCTGCGCCGCCTGCGGCGCGAGGGGGTGGCCCGGGCGCGCCTCTATCGCGGCGACGCCCGCTTTTTGCTGCGCAACCTGGTTCCCGTGCGGGGGCTCGAGCGGGTCTACGTCAACTTCCCCGACCCCTGGCCCAAGAAGAAGCACGCCGGCCGGCGCCTGCTGCAACCGCACTTCTTCCGGCTGCTGGCGACCCGCCTTGCAAATGGAGGAGCGCTCCTGCTGACCACCGACCACCCCGAGTACTTCGAGTTCGCCACCGCCGCAGGAAAGGCGAGCGGCCTCTTCGCGGTGCGCCCGGGACCGCCCCCGCCGGAAACGCTGCGCACCAAGTACGCCCGGAAATGGCTCGACCAGGAAAAGCCCATCTTTCATGCGGCATTTCACAAGATCGCCGAAGCAGGCGAGACCTTTCCCCCGATACGGAGGTACCCGATGCCCCACGCCCTGATGCAAGGCGCCCTGCCCCCCGCGGAAGCATTCGAAAAGCAGATAGAAACCGCCCCCGAAGCCGGGGTGGTCTTGCTGGAAGCCTGGCAGTCCGGACCGGGTCTGATAATCCTGGCGCGGGTGGAAGAGCCCGAGCTGGTCCAGGAGGTGCTGCTGGAAGCGCGCCCCAGCAATAGCGGCGTTTTCGTCGGCCTGCGCCCCAACTGCAGCCCTCTGGTCAGCGCCGGGGTGAAGCGCGCGGTGGGGCTGCTGGTGCGCTGGCTCGAGAGCCGGGGGCTCGAAACTCGGCAGCGCAGCTACTAGCCGCCCGTACTGTAAGACAGCAAGCGCCGCTCGCAAACCACCAGGATATCCCGAACCTCCTTCTCCGGCCCAGCATCAAGCAGCCCCCGCTTTCGCGGGGGCTTTCTGGCGGAGAGGGCGGGATTCGAACCCGCGGTACCCCGGTAGGGGTACAACACCTTAGCAGGGTGCCGCCTTCAACCACTCGGCCACCTCTCCAGGCATCGTTTTGGCGGAGGGTGAGGGATTCGAACCCCCGGTGGGCTTTCGCCCACAGCGGTTTTCAAGACCGCCGCCTTCAACCGCTCGGCCAACCCTCCCCGGCCGCATAGCTTATCTTGATGCGGTTTACCCCGTTTGTCAAGAATTGCAACACGCACCCCGCCGCGGCCGGCAGCGGAAAGCGAAAATCGGCTGCACAAACCGGTGCACGACGAAAAGACCGCCCGGCCAGAGCCGGACCGGGCAGGTTTGGCGCGGCGACCTATTCCAAGGGCTTGGCGGCCTCAACCTTCAGCTTGATGAGCACCACGCCGATCACGTCCACATCGGGCGGCAGCAGCAACCTAAGGGGGGCCGTGTACTCGCCCAAATGCCAGTCCACCTCCGCCTGCACCACACTGATCTGGTCGAGCACGGCCGGCGGCCCCACTATGGTCACCCGGGATGGCGCCTCCACGTGCACCGGATGCAGATCGCGCGGGGCGGGCAGCAGCGCCAGCTCCACCTCCTTGCGGGCAAGGGTGGGCGAGCGGAAATGGATTCTCGCAATCCCCGGTATCAACGTCAACTCCGGCAACGGCGTTCCGGTGTCGTCGAACGCCACCAGCCGCACCGCGCCTTCGGCGTTGAGGTCGACCCCCACGGCCGCGCGCGCCCGCTCCACCATGCTTGCGGGCCCGCGCATGCCTACGCTCTCGGGCGTAAAGGTAACGACGCTTCCCGGAGCGAAGACCTCCACCGGCAGCACCCCCGCGCCCAGCCTCTCAACCCGCGCCTCCACTTTGGCGGGTATCACCTCGACCACGCGCACGCCGCTGGGCACCTGGACCTGAACCTGGGCGGAAAAGGGCCCCTCGTCCACCCCGGAAAGGTCCACGAAAACAACGACGGCACCAGGGTTGAGGTTCTCAACAATTCGCGCCGTTCCCCGGAAGCGGACCGTTACGGAAGCCGGCAACCCCACCACCGCCCGGTCTTCGCCCAGACCGACCACCTCCAAAGGGCGCGACAGGCTGCGCTCCACCACCGGCTCCACCTCCCGCAACTGGTACCACAGCACCAGTGCGGTAAGCACCGCCGCCAGCTTGATCGGCCAGTTGTGCAGCAGCCGGCGCGGAATTTCAGAGAGCCTCATCCAGCACCTCCCGCAAACGGTCTTTGAGCTCGGAGGGGGTCAGGTTGGGGGAAAGCTCGCCGCGTTCGGCGATGCGGATGGTGCCGCGCTCCTCGCTGACCACGATTACGAAGGCGTCGGAAACCTCGGAAAGCCCTACGGCGGCGCGGTGCCGGGTGCCCAGGTACTTGAGGTCGTCGCGCTCGGAAAGCGGGAAGACGCAACCCGCCGCCACTAGACGGCGCCCCCGCATTATCGTGCCACCGTCGTGCAGCGGGGTACCGACGGTAAAAATCGTTTCCAGCAACCGGGCAGAAACCCGGGCGTCCAGCACCTCGCCGGTGACAGCGTACTCGCCCAGCGGGGTGCGCCTTTCCAGGGCCACGAGGGCTCCCAGGCGCCGCGCCGCCATGCGCTCGACCGCGCGCAAGAGCTCGCGCGCGGCCTCCACGTCGAGCCGGTTTTCACGCAGGCGGCCGCGCCCCAGGCGCTCGAGCACGCCGCGCAGCTCAGGCTGGAAAACGACGATGAGCGCAAACATACCCAGAGTGGCGGCGTTGCCCAGCAACCACGACAGCGCGGTCAACCGCAACTGCTCGGCGACGAACCAGACGAGGACGTAAACCATTAAACCCCGGACCAGGTTCATGGCCCGGGTTTCGGCCAGCAGGCCATAGGTGTAATAGAGCACCGTGGCCACCGCCAAAATGTCGATTACGTCCCGCCAGCTAAGGCTCATTCAGTTCCTTCCAAACCACTGCGATGCATTGCGAATCCCGAACAACCGTATTTTCAGATTACTGAATCCCCCGGGCCATCCCAGGCGATTTCCAGCAGTTTCGCCCAGGTGGCGGCGATGTCGGAGAAGCTCTCACGGGTGCCCAGATCGCGCCCCGCAAGGCCCGGCCCCGCCACCAGCAACAGCGCATACTCCCGGGTATGGTCGGTGCCGCGGTAGGTGGGATCGTTACCGTGATCGCTGACGAGGAAGAGGTAGTCCTCGGGATCCAGCTTCTCCAAGAACCGGGGCAGCGCCCGGTCGAACTCCAGCAGCGCGTCCGCGTACCCCCGGGGGTCGCGGCGATGGCCGTACTTGGCGTCGAAATCAACGAGGTTGGTGAAAATCAGGCCGTTCACCGGTTCGTCCATCAACGCCAGGGTTTTTTCTATCCCCTCGGTATTGCTGCCCGAAGGCACCTCGCGGGTAAAGCCCTTGTGGGCGTAGAGATCGGGGATCTTGCCGACGCCGATCACTTCGTATCCGGCAGCCTTTATGGCGTCAAGAACGTTGTCGGGCGGCATCAGGGCGTAGTCGTGGCGTTTTTCGTTGAGGCGCTGGAAGCTGCCGGGCTCCCCGGCGAAGGGGCGGGCGATGACCCGGGCCACCGCAAACTCGCCGGTTAGCAGCTCGCGGGCCTTCTCGCACCATTCGTAGAGGGTTTCGAGCGGCACCGCGTCCACGTGGGCGGCAATCTGAAATACCGAATCGGCCGAGGTATAGACTATCGGTTTACCGGTCCTGAGATGCTCCTCACCGTAGTCGCGGATGGCGTCGGTGCCCGAGTAGGGCTTGTTGAGGAGCCAGCCGCGGCCGCCGATGGCGGCGGAGAACCTTTCCATCAGATTTTCGGGAAAACCATCGGGGAAGGTGCGGAAGGGATGTTCCAGGAGGATTCCCACGAACTCCCAGTGCCCGGTGGAGCTGTCTTTGCCGGGATTTCTCTCCTTCATGCGCCCCCAGGCGGCCACGGGTCGGGGCTCGAGCGGCAGGGTGTGCACTCCAGGAATGTTTCCCAGCCCCAAGCGCGCCAGATGGGGCAGCTCGATCCCGGTTCTCAGCACGGTGTGGTCGAGGGTGTCCGCCCCCTCGTCGCCGAACGCGGGCGCGTCGGGCAGGTAGCCGAGTCCAACCGAGTCGAGGACGACGGTAACGATCTTCATAACCCCAGCATAAGCCCGTAGATGTTGCCAGCATCCTCATAGATTGTTACCATAGGGAACCGGACATGGGCCCTTAGCTCAGTTGGTTAGAGCAGTCGGCTCATAACCGATCGGTCGCAGGTTCAAGTCCTGCAGGGCCCACCAAAAGCGCCCCCGCACGGGGGCGCCTGTTTTTTGCGGATATCCGGGGCAAGCGCGGTCACATTGGCGCCGACGGCAAGGCTGCCGCTCACTGCGGGTACCCGGCGCTTCCGGGTTCGCCGACGCGACCGCGCGCGTGTTATGGTATTTACGTAATAAGCGGAGACCGCTATGTCTGTCAAATACATCTTCCTCGACATGAACGCCTACTTTGCCTCGGTTGAGCAACAACTGCGGCCGGAGCTGCGGGGGCGGCCGGTCTGCGTGGTGCCGCTCGACGCCGACACCACCTTCTGCATCGCCGCCAGCTACGAGGCCCGCTTTTTCGGCGTAAAGACCGGCACCCGGGTGCGCGAGGCCAGGCGGCGGGCCCGCGAGCTGGCGGTGGTCGAGGCGCGGCCGCGGGTCTACGTGGAGGTTCACCAGCAGATTCTAGAGGCGGTCGGCGAGGTGCTGCCGGTGGAAGAGGTGCTCTCGATAGACGAGATGCGCTTTGCGCTGATGAAGAACGAAGCGCCCCGGGCCCGCGAGCTGGGCCGCGAACTCAAAGCTGCCATCCGCCACCGGGTGGGCCCCTGGCTGCGGGCTTCAGTCGGCATCGCCCCCAACCGCTACCTGGCCAAGGTGGCGACCGAGCTGGAAAAACCCGACGGCCTGGTGGAAATCACCCCGGCCGACCTGCCGCAGATCCTCTGGCCGCTCTCGCTGCGCAACCTCTACGGCATCGGCCGCCGCATGGAGGCCCGGCTGCACCGCCACGGCGTCTACACCGTGCGGCAGCTAACCGGCCTTTCCTGTGCCGCCATGCGCCGTATCTGGGGCGGGGTGGTGGGCGAGCGCCTCTGGCGCAGCCTGCGCGGCGAAGACCTGCCGCCGGTTCCCACCCGCCGCCGCAGCGTCGGCCACTCGCACGTTCTGCCGCCGGAGCTGCGCCGCCCCGCAGGCGGCCGCCAGACCCTGATTCGCCTGCTACACAAGGCCGCCGCCCGCCTGCGGCGCAAGGGCTACTGGACCCGTCACCTGACCGTCTACGCCACCCGCCAGCACGATTCCACCTGGGTCAAAAAGACCTGGCTGGAGCCGACGCAAGACACCCGCCTGCTCCTGAACGCCTTAACCGCGCTCTGGGACGCCGACCCGCCACGGCAGCCCTTCAAGGTGGGGCTGGTGCTCGAGCACCTGCTGCCCGAGCGCGACACCTCGCCGCCGCTCTGGCCCGAAGCCCGCCGCGGCTACCAGCTTTCGCACGTTCTGGACGAAATAAACTCGCTCTACGGCCCCGACACCGTCTACTTTGCCGGCATGCACGGCCTCGGCTACGCCGGCGAAGACCGGATTGCCTTTGGCGAGATTCCCCACATCGAGACCGCGCGCAAGCCGCAGCCGCGGCGCTGAGGTTCAGGCGGCGCCGCTCGCCAAACCATGAGTGCGCCCTCGAAAAACCACGTCCGGCCGCCAAACTTCGATGGCTACCTGGCCGCGGTCACGAACCTGCTGGGGGAACGGCGGTTCGGCTGACCGCGCCGGCCGCGTTGCCTGGCATAACGCCACTCTCCCTGGCCTCCGTATTCCACTTCGTATCCCCTCGCCAGGACGCGGGATGCAGGAAGCAGGGGGCGGGAAGATCGGGTTTTCATGTTTTGATCTGATGCGTTACCTTGAGCTTGACGGCAGGCTTTGCAAAACAAAACCCGCATCTACTCTACTTCCTACCTCCTGCCTTTGTCCGTTTCCCTGGGCGAGTGAGCTATGCAGCGAACGAGACCCGGGAGCCTGCTCTGAACTTGATTCAGGGTCCATGCTGGGTGCTGAGCCGGAACTTGGTTGCGGACAGCAAACCCGTTGCAGGTTGCGCAACAAGAGCAGAACGTTTAGGCTTTGCATCACCAACAATCCTCTCCCCGGCCCCCAGGGGAGGGAAAGAAGATGACCGCTTGGTGCTAAGCAGCCCGGTTCCTGCAAGCAACAAGCCTTCCCCTCGGGGGAGGAGGGTTGTTTAACTGGGTTAGAACGTGAGGTCGTTTGCTGGACAGACCGTTAATTCAAGATGGGACGTTGGGCCTTGCAGCGCCCACAACCCCCATGTATCTTCCATAAGGGACACAGCCGAAACCCCCAAGGGCCATTCCTAAGTAGATACGCCCGCTAGGGTGATAGGCGGCCACCCGCCCCGTGACCTTGGCCGTACGGTA